>Ga0228699_1000578_pt1 | contig 26286 bp, 30 predicted proteins | sample McNCre217_Aug_MG_FD_178016 | JGI IMG/M metagenome (GOLD analysis project Ga0228699, IMG submission 178016) | Freshwater microbial communities from McNutts Creek, Athens, Georgia, United States - 2-17_Aug_MG | ecosystem: Environmental > Aquatic > Freshwater > Creek | place: USA: Georgia... | reverse complement strand
ACCGTGACTGTAGGAGCGTGTGCCGCTAGGCCAAGGCCTTGATCTAGCCACTGCTCAAAAATAATGGCGACGGCGTCTGTGTGCTGGTTTAAACGCGCTTCAAAGGCCTTCGTGCTTGCAAAGCCCATTTGCTGGGCAACCCAAGCTAGGTCGTCTGCTTTGGTCGGTACCCGATGGGTTTGCGCATCGTCTAGGTATTGAATGCGGTGCTCTAGTTTTCGTAAAAAAATATAAGCAACGCGTAGCGACTCTGCCGTCTGCAGATCCATAAGTCCTGCGGCCGTTAGCCGCTCAAGCGCCGTTAACGTAGGGCGTGCTAGCAGCTCGGGCTGCCTGCCACCGCGAACAATTTGTAGAACCTGCGCGGCAAATTCAATCTCGCGGATGCCGCCTCTGCCAAGTTTGACATCACGTGCGCCAGAGCTTCCATCGGCGTGCTTGCGAATCATTTGATGCAGGCCCTGCAACGCCGTGAAGACTTTAAAGTCGAGAAAACGGCGGAAGACAAAAGATCGCACCACAGAGCGCAGCGGGAGCACATCTGTAGGCAGGACATTCGTTTGGATGACGCGAGATTTCAGCCAAGCAAAGCGCTCCCATTCGCGTCCCGAGCGCTGAAAATACTGCGCCAGCGTCGAGAGCGAAATCGCCAATGCGCCTTCGCTGCCATAAGGGCGCAGCGCCAAATCGACGCGAAAGACAAAACCGTGCTCCGTGACATCGGCTAACAAGCTTTGCATACGCCGCACTTGTTTGGCAAAAAAATCGTGGTTAGAGGTGCTCTCTTGCGTGGGTTCGCTGGCAAGCGTTTCGCCATCTTTGTCGTAGACATAAATCAGATCAATGTCGCTGGAGACATTCAGCTCGCGCGCGCCCAGTTTGCCCATGCCAATCGTCCAAAGCGTGCTGGGTCGCCCGCTCGCCATGGGCGCTCCGTATTCGGCAACCAACTCAGCGTGTGCGGTTTGCGCCGCCACAGATAAGCAGACTTCGGCTAAATCGGTCATGCCTTGCATGACGACTGCTAGCGGTGCGGACTCTAAGCAATCCAGCGTATAGAGGCGATGCAAAACCAGTTGGCGCAGCACCCGCAGGCGATCAGCTACCTTGCTGTAGCCCTTATTCCATAGGGCTTGCAGGGCAGCGTGCATAGCAGATTGCGTGGGCGTACCTTGTGGCAAACACACTAACTCATCCGCGTAACGCGTCTCTATTTTTTGAATTGCTCGTGTCAAAATGCCAGCCTTCGTTGTTTTGAATTTATTTTTTAAGTTGGATGGAGATGATGATATGGCAACCGTACAAGAGTGGATAGCAGAGGCAGAGGCCGTGAAGGCGCAAATGCTGGCGGGCGGCAGCGCCGCAGCGGGCATCATTACGCGCGAGCAAATGATGCAAATGTCTGGACTCGATATTTTTAAAGCCATGCTTGTGGGCAAGTTGCCGTTTGCTGGTGTGGGCGAGTTCATAGATTTTTCGCTGGTATCGGCGGTGCAAGGTGAAGTCGTTTATCAAGGCTCACCGCCCAGTGGATTTTTAAACCCTATGGGCACGGTGCATGGCGGTTGGTATGGCACGCTGCTAGATTCCGCGATGGGCTGCGCGGTGCACACCACGGTGGCTGCGGGACGCGGATTTACAACGGCGGAGTACAGCGTGAATATTGTGCGCGGCGCCAAGGTGGGCGGGCTCTACCGCACGATTGGCAAAGTCGTTCACGCTGGTCGCCAAATGGCAACTGCCGAAGGCCGTATTGTGGATGCGGACGGGAAAATTTATGCCCACGGCACGACGACGTGCTTTTTGTTTGACATGCCCAAATAAATCAAGCTTGTTAAATCATGCTATCATGCCGCATGATTTAACAATTTTGAAGAGGCGCAATTATGGCTGTCATGGAACTTAAAACGGTAGGACGAAGTGGGCAAGTCTCACTAGGCAAAGCGCTGGCAGGCAAGCATTTTTTTGTTGAAAACCTGCCTAGTGGCGATGTGCTGCTCAAGCACGCCATGATTGTTCCTGCCAATGAACAATGGCTCCATACAGCGGCAATGAAAGATAGGCTGGCAGCATCCGATGCGTGGATGGCGGCGAATCCGCCCAAGCGTTCAGATTTAGGCAAGCTGGCGGCAAAGGCTGGGATGGCTCTGTGACAACGTCCAGCGGCAATTTGGCGGACGTGCTGCTTGATTTGAATGATCCGAATTTTCAAAACGAACTCTTTGCGCTAGATGCCAGCGATATCCGCAAGGTCTTTAAGACACTGCAAAAATTAAGCGGTATGACTTGGAACGATGTGTTCAAAGATCATGGTTTGAAATGGGAAGCGATTAAAAGTGTGACGGGTAAGTACACGATTCGCCTCTCGCAAAGTTACCGAGCGGTTGCGCTGCGGCAGGGCGCGCATTTAAGGTTGCAAAGCCTGCACCTCGATCACGACGGGGCATACGGCAAGAAGTAAACATTCCACAAAACGAACGGACATCTCCATGCGATTACTCCACACCATGCTGCGCGTTGGCAATCTAGAGCGCTCCATCGACTTCTATACCAAATGCCTAGGCATGACGCTGATTCGCACGACCGATAGACCCGATCAAAAGTATTCACTCGCGTTTGTGGGCTACGGCACAAACCCCGATCATGCGGAGATTGAACTGACCTACAACTACGGCGTAGAAAGCTATGAACTAGGGACGGCTTACGGTCATATTGCCCTTGGCGTGCCCAGTGTCCATAAGGCTTGCGAGACGATTCGTGCGGCAGGCGGTGTGATCACCCGCGAGCCAGGACCTGTGAAGGGCGGCACCACCATGATCGCGTTTGTGGCTGATCCTGATGGGTACAAGATTGAGTTGATTGAGCGGGAATAAATGATGCAGCGCTTGATGTCGCGAATTGCGATTTCAAGTTAACGCATCCCTGGAAACTTCATTCCGCCCATGCCTGGCATTCCTGCGGGCATGCCGCCCATACCGCCGCCTTTCCCCATACCACCCATCTTCTGCATCATCTTCATCATGCCGCCGCCCTTCATCTTTTTCATCATGGTTTGCATTTGCTCGAACTCGTTCAGCATGCGGTTGACTTCTTGCACTTGAACGCCCGCGCCTGCAGCGATGCGGCGTTTGCGCGTGGCTTTGATGATCTCTGGTTTGCGGCGCTCTTGCAGCGTCATGCTGTGGATGATGCCTTGCTTCTTGAGTATGTCGCGGTCGGCTTTGTCTAGGTCTTGCCCCTTTGCCTTTGCCGCCATTTGCCCGGGCAGCTTGTCCATAATGCTTTGCAGGCCGCCCATGGAACGCATCTGCTGGATTTGACCTAGGAAATCCTCCAAGTCAAAGCCTGCGCCGCTCTTCATTTTGGCGGCCATTTTTTGCGCCGCTGCTACATCCACGCCGCTGGTGATTTGCTCGACCAGCGCGACGATGTCGCCCATACCTAAGATGCGTCCTGCAAAGCGCTCGGCATCGAATACTTCTAAGCCATCAATTTTTTCGCTGACACCCGCAAACTTAATCGGTACGCCCGTAATCTGACGCACCGATAGCGCCGCGCCGCCGCGTGAGTCGCCGTCCGTTTTGGTGAGGATGATGCCCGTGAGCGGTAGCGCATCGCCAAAGGCCTTTGCTACATTCGCTGCGTCTTGGCCTTGCATGGCATCGACGACGAAGAGCGTTTCGACGGGATTGGCGGCTTTGTGTAGTGCGCGGATTTCGTTCATGAGCTGCTCGTCCACACCCGTGCGACCTGCGGTGTCAATCAAGAGCACATCAAAATAATGCTTTTTGGCGTAGTCGATAGCCGCTAGGGCAATATCCACGGGCTTTTGCGAGGGGTCGGATGGAAGCCACTCGGCGCCGGCTTGTGCGGTGACGGTCTTCAATTGCTCAATCGCAGCAGGGCGATACACGTCGCCGCTGACGGTGAGCACTTTCTTTTTGCGCTTTTCGATTAAGTGTTTGGCGAGCTTGGCGGTGGTGGTGGTTTTACCTGCGCCTTGTAAGCCTGCCATCAAAATCACAGCAGGTGGCTGCGCGTGCAAGTTGATATCGGCTATGCCCAGCCCCATCGTCGCAATCAACTCTTGATTGACTACGCCAACCAGTGTTTGGCCTGGGGTGAGTGAGCCGACGACTTCTTGCCCTAGCGCCTTCTCTTTGATACGTGCCACAAAATCACGCACGACGGGCAGCGCCACGTCGGCCTCGAGTAGTGCCATGCGCACTTCGCGCAGCATGTCAGCAACGTTGGATTCGGTAATCCGCGCTTCGCCGCGTAGGCGTTTGGTGAGAGCGGAGAGTTTGTCGGAAAGTAGGGATGCCATAGAGCGAGAGAGGAGATTTTTAAACTAAACTGTGAGCATGATTTTGTTTAGCATTCTACTGATCGCTTTCTTTGCTGCTGGCTTGTGGTTAGCGCTTTCCCATCTGGGTTTGGCAGCTGATTCGCCGTGGCTCTTGGCGCATATCACCAGCGCTATTGCCGCTTATGCAGTGTTTGGTGCGGCTGTGGTTTGCGCGTGGTTCTACGCCAAGAGTGAGCGGCGTTTGCGGTTGAGTGCTAGTGCTGGATCGGCCGCTAAGCCATATTCCACAAGGCTGGCAGTAGTGCCGCTTTTGACGATTGAGCACTGGATGTTCATTTGCGTCTATGCGGGCTTCGTTCTCCTCACGCTCTCGTTGCTACTTGGCGGCATGGCGGGCGGCTCTGGTTTTTTATTCAAGCTACAGCATAAAACGATGTTTGCTGTCCTCGCTTGGTTATGTTTTGCAGCCCTTGTGGTCGGCCGTGTGTATTTGGGTTGGCGCGGCACAAAGGCGGTGCGTATGGTGCATTTTGGCAGTGTGTTTTTGCTCTTGGCTTATGTGGGTACGCACTTTGTGTTGCAGGTTGTTTTGAAGCGAGGATGACAGGCGTATGAAATACCTGCTGATTTTGGTGGTTTTGATGTGTGCCATTTTTATATGGCGTAACAACCGCAAGGTCAATACAAAGCTGCGTGAGGCGGAGCAAAAGCGCGAAAAAATCGTTGATATGGTGGCTTGCCGCTGGTGTAGTGTGCACGTTCCACTTGCGGAATCTGTGCGTGGCAAGCACGGCGGTTATTGCTCTAGCGCACACCTGCGCAAAGCCGAGCCGTAAATGGATGTGCCCAGCGAAGCCTTGCAAGGCTTATGGGATCAAGGCTGGTATCGCTTTGCACGCCGCTTAGATTCTCCTAACTTTGGTGCAAGACCTGCGGGTATAGCCATTGATTTGGTGGTGATTCATTCCATCAGTTTGCCGCCAGCCACATGCGAAGCCGATTACGGCAAAGGCTATGTGCAGCAACTCTTTACCAATACGCTGGACTGGGATGCCCATCCTTACTTTGAGACGATTCGTGATCAAAAAGTGTCCAGTCATTTTTTGATTGAACGCACGGGCGAACTTTGGCAGTTTGTGAGTTGCCATGAGCGAGCGTGGCACGCAGGGCAGTCGAGTTACACCAACAAGGCTGGTGAGATTAAAAATAATTGCAATGATTTTTCAGTCGGCATTGAGCTTGAAGGCGTGCCAGGTCAAACGTTTACCGATGCCCAGTACGAAAGCCTTGCGAGCTTAAATTCGGCGCTAGGCCTTATCTATCCTGCACTTGATTTCACGGGGCACGAGCACGTCGCGCCTGGACGCAAGGATGATCCAGGATCAGGCTTCGATTGGCCACGCGCTATGCATGAAATCGGACGCTCGTTCGCCAAATAAAACTAGGGTAAGTACGGGTGCTGCTGTACACTAGGGGTAGTGTTTTTTTGCGCGAATAGCGTATTATTCACCCATATCTAGTGTTTAACCTTTTCCACCACAGCCATGACAAGCCACACCATACAAGCCTACGCTCCTAACACTTCAGACACAGATTCAAGCGGTGTAGCCAGTCCGCAAGCGGGAGCGGCTTCTACTAGGCAAGCGGCGTGGTCGGGTTACCAAATTTTGCGCCGTAATGGCTCGGTGGTTCCGTTTGAGCCGAGCAAGATTGCGGTTGCCATGATGAAGGCATTTTTAGCCGTGCACGGCACGCAAGGCGCAGCATCTGCAAGCGTGCGTGAGACCGTGGATGCCCTGACTGAGAACATCATCAAGGCGCTGATGCGCTCGCGTCCAGGCGGCGGCACGTTCCATATTGAAGATATTCAAGACCAAGTGGAGCTGGGCTTGATGCGTGGTGGCCATCACGAAATTGCACGCTCGTATGTGCTTTATCGTGAGAAGCGCACGCAAGAACGTGCGGCAAAAAAAGAAGCTGTACCAGCAGCTGCTGAGCCTACGATGTTTGTGACCGACAACGGCGAGCGCGTGGCGCTTGATCTGGCTGGTTTAGCGACGCTCATTAACACGTCCTGCGAAGATTTAAGTGCTGATGTGAAGCCTGATCCGATTTTGGCTTCGACCTTGCGTAATTTGTACGATGGTATGCCGATTGACGAAGTCTACAAAGCCGCCATCATGGCCGCGCGTACCTTGATTGAAAAAGAGCCCGACTACACCTACGTCACGTCGCGGCTCTTGCTGCACACGATGCGCAAAGAAATTTTGGGTGATGAGGTCTTGCAGTCTGCTATGAGCGAACGCTATCCTGTGTACTTCCCTGAGTTTATTAAGCGCGGCGTTGACAATGACTTGTTAGACGAGCGCATGATGCATTTTGATTTGCAAAAGCTAGGCGCGGCGCTCAAACCTGAGCGCGACATGCGCTTTGACTACCTTGGTCTGCAAACGCTGTATGACCGCTACTTCTTACACGTACGTAAAACGCGTATTGAAATGCCGCAAGCGTTCTTTATGCGTGTGGCCATGGGTTTGTCACTCAATGAAATCAATCGTGAAGAGCGTGCGATTGAGTTCTACGAGGTGCTCTCGACCTTTAACTTCATGTCGAGCACGCCAACGCTATTCAATAGCGGTACGCAGCGCTCACAACTCTCCAGCTGCTATCTCAGCACCGTGCCCGATGACTTAGATGGCATTTACGAACTCATTAAAGAAAACGCACTGCTCTCTAAATTCGCGGGTGGCCTGGGTAACGATTGGACGCGTGTGCGCGCCCTTGGCTCGCACATCAAAGGAACGAATGGCGAGAGTCAAGGTGTCGTACCATTCTTGAAAGTGGTGAACGACACGGCTGTGGCGGTCAATCAAGGCGGCAAGCGCAAAGGCGCAGTATGTACTTACCTTGAGTCGTGGCACCTAGACATCGAAGAATTTTTAGAGCTGCGCAAAAACACAGGCGATGATCGCCGCCGTACGCACGACATGAATACGGCCAATTGGATTCCTGATTTATTTATGAAGCGCGTCATGGAAAAAGGTACGTGGACGCTCTTCTCGCCAAGTGATGCGCCAGATCTGCACGATAAATACGGCATGGATTTTGAGCAGACGTATGTTCAATACGAAGCCAAAGCAGCTGCTGGTCAAATCAGTCCAACCCGTACGTTGCAAGCAACCGATATGTGGCGCAAGATGCTGACCATGCTGTTTGAAACAGGCCATCCTTGGATTACCTTTAAAGACCCGAGCAATATCCGCTCGCCACAACAGCACATGGGTGTGGTGCACTCCAGTAATTTGTGTACAGAGATTACGCTCAATACCAGCGACACCGAGACGGCTGTTTGTAATTTAGGGTCGGTGAATCTAGTGCAACACATTAAGACCAACGCAGACGGTACGAAGGCGCTGGATCACGACAAGCTCAAGCGCACGATCAGTACAGCCATGCGGATGCTAGATAACGTGATTGACATCAATTACTACGCCGTCAAGAAAGCGCGCGACTCTAATATGCGTCATCGCCCGGTGGGTATGGGTTTGATGGGCTTTCAAGACAGCCTATACGAAATGCGTATGTCTTACGCCTCCAATGAGGCTGTGCAGTTCGCGGATGAATCCATGGAGGCCATTTGCTATTACGCGTATAGCGCGTCGAGTGATCTGGCTAAGGAGCGCGGTCGTTATGCAAGTTATAAGGGATCGCTCTGGGATCGCGGTATTTTGCCAATCGATAGTTTAGATATGCTGGCGAAAGAGCGCGGAGCGCATTACCTCGAAGTGGACCGCTCGAGCAAAATGGACTGGACATTGCTTCGCGCCAAGATTGCCGAGCATGGCATGCGCAACTCTAATTGCGTGGCGATTGCGCCAACAGCGACGATCTCCAACATCATTGGCGTAGATGCATCGATTGAACCTAGCTTTGGCAACTTATCGGTTAAGTCCAATTTGTCGGGCGAGTTCACCATCATCAATAGTTACTTGGTGCGCGACCTCAAGCGCCTTGGGCTTTGGGATGATGTGATGGTCATGGACTTGAAGCACTTTGATGGATCACTGCGTCCTATTGATCGTGTGCCTGCTGATTTGAAAGCGCTGTATGCCACGGCGTTTGAAGTCGAGCCGAAGTGGTTGATCGAAGCGGGATCGCGTCGTCAAAAATGGATTGATCAAGCGCAGTCGCTCAATATTTATATGGCGGGCGCGTCTGGAAAAAAACTAGATGACACGTATAAGCTGGCGTGGATTCGTGGTTTGAAGACGACGTATTATTTGCGTACCGTTGGCGCAACGCACGCAGAAAAATCGACAGGTCGTGCAGGTCAAATGAATGCGGTGAGCTCAGGATCGGCATCATCCATCTCTGCCCCGCAAGTCACGTCAGATAAGGCTTCGTCAGGCACTGCGCCTTCAGCACTGATGGCTGCAGCGCTTGCATCACAAGCAGAATTGTCTGCATCACCTGCAACCGATATTAAGTTTTGTGCGATCGATGATCCAGGCTGCGAAGCTTGTCAATAAAACACAACAAAATAAAAACAAATGTGCGCACACACGAAAAAAGATGATGAAATTATTTTGCGTTTTCGTGTGAAGCAACTATCATTCGCTGATTGGAAATTCATATGCTAACTTGGGACGAAGAAATTACTGCTGCACCTGTTCCCCACACGCACTCACCTGCACTGGGTTTGCAAACTGCCCCCGTTTTTTCTGATGAAGTTTTTCAAACACCCAACAACGTAGCGACACAAAAACCACTGAATGCATCCCCCGCAGCGGCACCTGTCCATAAGCGCGTGGTCGCATCTGAGAAGCGCATCATCAATGGTCAGACCGATGTCAATCAACTCGTGCCCTTTAAATACAAATGGGCTTGGGAAAAATATCTGGCCACTTGTGCAAACCATTGGATGCCACAAGAGGTCAACATGACACGCGACATTGCGCTGTGGAAAGATCCAAACGGTTTAACGGAAGATGAGCGTCGATTGGTGAAGCGCAATTTGGGTTTCTTTGTGACGGCAGATTCGCTGGCCGCGAACAATATCGTCTTAGGTACTTATCGCCACATCACTGCGCCTGAGTGTCGTCAATTTTTGCTGCGCCAAGCGTTTGAAGAAGCGATTCACACGCATGCCTATCAATACATCACGGAATCATTGGGCTTGGATGAGGCGGAAATTTTTAATGCCTACAACGAAGTGCAGTCAATCCGTGATAAAGATCAGTTTTTGATTCCATTTATTGAAGCCATATCTGATCCTAACTTTAAAACTGGCACGCCTGAAAATGATCAAGTACTACTCAAGTCTTTGATTGTGTTTGCTTGCCTCATGGAAGGTTTATTCTTCTATGTGGGGTTTACGCAAATCTTGGCCTTGGGTCGCCAAAACAAAATGACAGGTGCTGCCGAGCAGTACCAATACATTCTTCGTGATGAGTCGATGCATTGCAATTTTGGTATCGATTTAATCAATCAATTGAAGCTTGAAAACCCGCATCTATGGACGCCTGAATTTAAAGCAGAAATTCAGGCTCTCTTTATGAAGGCGGTCGAGTTGGAGTATCGCTACGCCGAGGACACCATGCCGCGTGGCGTATTGGGTTTGAATGCATCGATGTTCAAAGGTTATTTGCGCTACATCGCCAATCGGCGTGCGGTGCAAATTGGACTTGATGCTTTGTTTCCCGATGAGGAAAATCCATTCCCTTGGATGAGTGAAATGATTGACCTCAAAAAAGAGCGTAACTTTTTTGAAACTCGCGTGATCGAATACCAATCAGGTGGCGCGTTGTCTTGGGACTGACGCCCACTATACCTTCATTATGTTTTTAAGAATTGCGAAACTATCATCCAGCTCGATGCACAACGTGCAGATGTCTTGTGTAGTTTGCACCCCTGTTCAAGCCGCTGAGAGCGAGTCTCTCAACGGCTTGAATCGTTTGCGCCAAATCTCCCATGTGGACGCGAGCGAATCTTCAATTGAAAAAATCTAGGAGAGAAAAAATGGCAACTGCAAAGAAACCAGCAGCTAAAAAAGCTGCACCAGCTAAGAAAGCTGTACCTGCAAAAAAAGTAGCGGCGAAGAAGCCAGTAGCTAAGAAAGCGGTACCAGCTAAGAAAGCTGCACCAGCTAAAAAAGCCCCTGCGAAAAAAGTAGCAGTAAAGAAGCCCGTGGCCAAGAAAGCTGCACCAGCTAAAAAGGCTGTACCAGCTAAAAAAGCAGCGGTAAAAAAGCCGGTAGCTAAGAAAGCTGCGCCAGCGAAAAAAGTAGCCGCAAAAAAAACCGTGGCTAAAAAAGTTGCCGTTAAGAAGCCTGTTGCCAAAAAAGCAGCACCAGTGAAGAAGGCAGCGGCTAAGCCTGCAGCAAAAAAGCCCGCAGCTAAGCCAGCAGCTAAACCTGCTGCAAAGACTATGATCAGCCCACAGGCTGCCTGGCCTTTCCCAACTGCTTCAAAGCCTTAAGCTTTAAAGCTCTCAAAGCTCATAGCCATGGCAGGCGTCATGGCTGTGAGCTTTTTTTATGCTCTTTCGTTTATTGAACCACGAGACCGGCTGGCAGTGTGTAGTTTTGGCCGCCAGGATGCGCAATCTTGATCGCAGCAATTTGATTGCCAAGTGCAGCGCAGCGGGTCATAGCCCAGCCTTGCTCAAGCCCGAACAGAAGGGCTCCGCGCCATGCATCACCGCAACCAGTTGGATCTACAACTTTGGGAGCAAGAATAGGCGGCACTACCGTGGATGAGCCACCCTCCCAAACCTCTGCCCCTTTTTCACCTAGCGTAATGGCGTAACCTTTGACCTGTGCAGCAATCTCAGATGAACTCCAGCCTGTGCGTGTTGATAACATTTGCGCTTCATAGTCATTGACCGTGACCCATGTGGCTAGCTTGATAAAGTGCCTGAGATGTTCACCATCAAACATGGGCAAGCCTTGCCCTGGATCGAATACGAAAGGAATACCCGCCGCGTTGAATTGTTCGGCATGGTCAAGCATGGCTTGGCGCCCATCGGGTGAGATGATCCCTAATTTGATATCGCTTCGAGCTGTGATTGCAACTTCGTGCGCTCGATCCATGGCGCCAGGGTGAAAGGCCGTAATTTGATTGCTATCGCTGTCCGTCATGATCATGGCGAGAGCTGTCACTGCGGTGGGAATGGTGCGGATAAATTCCGTGCTGATGCCTTGCAAGCGGAAACGATCCAGATAGTCTGCACCATCGTGTCCAACCGTTGCCATAGGCAGTGCAGTGCCGCCCAATAACTTCATGCTGTAGGCGATATTGCCTGCACAACCACCAAATTCTCGCTTGAGGTGGGGGACATAAAACGAGACGCTGAGTTTATGGAGTTGATCTGGAAGGATCGCGTCGGAAAAACGTCCGTCAAAGCGCATGATGTTGTCGAATGCGAGTGAACCGCAGATGATAGAGGCCATAAGGTGTGAGTTTGTGGTGAACGAGAAATTAAGGGTAGAACAGCATCAAGCGATAGCCTGCAATGTCTTTCGCATTGAGCTTGATGCCAGCATTGGGTTGCAGGGCGATGAGCCAACTATAGGGTCGTTCTGCGCCACCTGAGGCCGTGGACGTGTCGTTTGCGTCTGAGATCAGAACACGCCGCACCAGAACTGCATCGGCACTGTCTAAAAGACTGATTTCTACATGTGGAACCAACAACGTAGATGATGAAATATTTTTTAAATTGACGGTCAACTTAAAGCTGCTATTACGCTCTTTTTCAAAGCTCGAATGCTCAATGAGCCAGCCTCCAATTTGTCGATGTGCAGGTTTTGTGCAAGCATCTGCTGAGCATATTTTTTGAGCCATGGCTGCAACAGATGGGATCCAGTGTGTGAGGCGAGTCAGCTCGTTTCGCACCATCTGCAACAAGAGTAATCCCGCTAAGAGCGCTGAGGCGAGCATCAGTGTATTACGCATCGCGGGGCGTGACCAAAAATGCATTTTTTGGGCTTGTCGTACAAAACTTAAACTGGTATGCGGCGCTGCTTGCTGCAAATTGTGGATGGAATCTTTGAATTCGGTACTCACTGCTTGTTCGAGACTTGTTTCGTGTTTCACCTGGACAAGCTGTGCTTTGGCATCAAAGACTTGCATACAGTGCCCGCATCGAACATGGCCGCTCGACGCTTCCAATTGCTCGCGAACCATCGTGAACACGGTGCCGCAGCTAGGACATGTCACCACTAAACTCATGCACCCATCAGCACCCAGCCGTCCATCGTATCTAAAACTTGTAGCTGTAGATAGGGTGCATAAGCTACTTTTAATTCGTCGGTTTGGCGTTCCAAAATACCTGCCAAAACCAAACGTCCACCTGCGGCGACATGACCGCATAGCAAAGGCGCTAACACCTTGAGCGGCGAGGCGAGGATGTTGGCGAGCACCGTGTCGTAGCTGCCAATGGCTAAATCCGGCAGACCTAATTGAAGCTCTGTTTGATTTGCGATCGCATTGGCTTGCGATGCCGTCACTGCCGCAGGGTCAATATCAACAGCATCGACTGAGGACGCGCCATATTTCTTGGCAGCAATCGCCAAAATACCAGAGCCGCAGCCATAGTCCAACGTCCGGCCTAATTCACGATCAGAAGAGCCCTGTGTTGCAATCCACTTTAAACACATTCGTGTTGTCGGATGCGTTCCTGTACCAAAAGCTAGACCAGGATCCAAACGAATGATTTGTTTGGCAGCGGTAGGGGGCTCGCACCACGTGGGCACAATATAAAAGTCAGCTGTGACGGGGACAGGCTCGAATTGCGATTGTGTAATCCGAACCCAATCTTGATCCGCAACTGGATTGACACCAACGACATGGCTGCCTTCAAAAAAATCTTGCAACGCCAAGATGGATAAGGCCTCTCGAGCACTTGCTTCGTCATGAAACAGCGCCACGATCCGTGAATGCGCCCATGCAGCAGGAGGCGTAGGCATGCCTGGTTCGCCAAAAAGCGCCTGCTCTGCATCGGTGCCAGCATCAGCATCTTCTACCGAGACGCTTAATGCGCCTAGTTCCATGACTGCATCACCCATGGTGTCAACAACGGCTTCGGGAGATAACAAACTTAGTTCATACATAAGCTTATTTTGACCGCTCTGCTAACCAGCTCTCAAGGTAATGGATATTTGTTCCGCCTGTAATAAACCGTATGTCGTTCATTAATTCTTTGTGTAATGGAATATTGGTCTTAATGCCTTCTACGACCGTTTCATTCAATGCCGTGCGCATCCGAGCCAGTGCAATTTCACGAGTGCGACCATGCACGATGATTTTGCCAATCATCGAGTCGTAATAGGGCGGCACCGTGTAGTTGGTGTAGACATGTGAATCGACTCGAACACCAGGACCACCTGGTGCATGCCACATCGTAATTTTTCCAGGCGATGGCACAAAGTTATACGGATCTTCGGCATTGATCCGTACTTCGATCGAGTGTCCTTCGTTTTGAACATGCTTTTGCTGAAAAGGCAAAGGCTCGCCGGCAGCTACCAAGATTTGTGTCCGCACAATGTCAACGCCGCTTACCCATTCTGTGACAGGGTGCTCTACTTGTACGCGAGTATTCATTTCAATGAAGTAAAACTCGCCGTCTTCGTATAAAAATTCAAACGTGCCTGCACCTCGGTAATTGATTTTTCGGCATGCTGCCGTGCAGCGTTCGCCAATTTTTTCAATCAGCTTGCGCGGGATACCAGGGGCGGGTGCTTCTTCGATGATTTTTTGGTGACGTCTTTGCATCGAACAATCACGCTCACCTAGCCATACCGCGTGCTTGTGTTGGTCGGCAATGATTTGAATTTCAATGTGACGTGGATTTTGCAGGTATTTCTCTAAATAGACCTCTGGATTATTGAATGCGGCGCCAGCTTCCGCCTTGGTCATTTGCACGGCATTGATGAGTGCCGCTTCGGTATGCACCACACGCATACCGCGCCCGCCGCCACCGCCAGAGGCCTTAATAATGACGGGATACCCTACTTGTTTGGCTATTTTTTTAATCACAGCTGGATCGTCTGGCAGCGCACCAGGAGAGCCTGGAACGGTTGGCACGCCCGCTTTCATCATGGCTTGCTTGGCTGACACCTTGTCACCCATGATGCGAATCGACTCTGCTGTCGGACCAATAAAAACAAAACCACTTTGCTCCACGCGCTCCGCAAAATCTGCGTTTTCGCTAAAAAACCCGTAGCCAGGATGAATCGCTTCTGCCTCTGTCACTTCTGCCGCAGCAATGATGGCGGGCATAGACAAATAGCTTTTGCTCGAAGGCGCAGGGCCGATACAAACGGCCTCATCGGCCAGCTTGACGTATTTTGCTTCGCGATCAGCTTCTGAGTACACGACAACCGAGCGAATGCCCATTTCGCGGCAGGCGCGTTGAATACGCAGTGCAATTTCGCCGCGATTGGCGATTAATATCTTTTTAAACATAGCCATAAGAAATACCTAATGTCGGCCTAGTTTCAAGCGATTTCAAAGAGTGGCTGCCCAAATTCGACACCTTGCGCGTTTTCGGCCAGCATTTTGATAATCGTCCCCGACTTGTCGGCTTCGATTTCGTTCAAGATTTTCATTGCCTCAATAATGCAAATGGTTTGCCCTTGCTTGACCGAGTCACCGATTGCAACAAAAGGTTTTGCATCGGGGCTTGGTGTGTTGTAGAACGTGCCAACCATGGGCGATTTAAGAATATGATTAATGCTGACGGTAGGGGCCGCATTGGAGTTGGAGCTCGTTGGGGGCGCTTCGGGTGCATGAGTCTGCACCGTGGCCTGCGGGGGGCTTGCATGGTGGACTTGGGCGGCAGCGGCAATAGGGGCTGCGGCTGGCACGCTCTTCACAATACGAACCGTGCCTTCGGCTTCGGTAATCTCTAACTCGGCGACATTGGACTCGGAAACCAAATCGATCAATGTTTTAATTTTGCGTAAATCCATGTGGAAGCTCCCTTAACGAATTGTTTCATTCTAACGGGAAGCGGGCTCCACCAAAAGAGTAATCGTACGGAGGTCATTTGCTGTTAATTGTCCGCTTTTTGCAAATAAAACAACATTTTCAGCACTTAGTAGAACCGTAAAAGGTAGCCCACCCAAGGTGTTACCTAGGGATTGACTGAGCGAGATACCGTCAAATCCAGCCAAAACAATGGGGAAGTGAATACGTTTTTTCGCCAAAAACAAACTCACTGCTTCAGGCTTGTCTGCGGCTATCCCCAGTAATTGTAGATATCTCCCTTTATTTTGTCGATAAAAACGATTTAAAAGCTCCATTTCCTCAATGCAGGGTGCGCACCAAGTCGCCCAAAAATTAATCAGAAGCGGTTTGCCTTTCAACGCCAAGAGTGGGAGCGAAGCACCTGCTGGCGTTTGGAGGGTCAGTGCCCAAAGAGAGGCGGCTGGGGAGAGGGTTGCTTTTTCGGCACTTTTGCGCCTAGCGACTAGCACGCCAGCAACCAACGCCCCCACCCCCGCTAATCCTGCCCATAGCAGTTGTCGCTTGTTCATAACACGGGAGCAAGCAACCTTGCCAAATCCGACTCAGATGCACCTTCGCGTTTGGCGCGATCTTGTAATTGGTCTTCGCCAATTTTGCCGACGTTGAAATACACCGCCTCTGGATGCGCCAAATAGAAGCCGCTCACACTGGCGGCGGGCGTCATGGCGAGGCTCTCGGTAATCCCCATACCAATTTCAGATGCTTGCAAGAGCTCAAACATGGCGTGCTTGGGGCTGTGGTCGGGGCAGGCAGGGTAGCCAGGGGCAGGGCGAATGCCTTGGTATTTCTCGGCAATCATGTCATCATTAGACAGTGCTTCATTTGGTGCGTAACCCCATAAGTCAGTACGTACTCTGTGATGCAAGCATTCGGCAAAGGCTTCTGCCAAGCGGTCTGCCAAAGCTTTTAGCATGATGGCGCTGTAATCGTCTAAGTCATCTAAAAAGTACTTTTCCTTTTTTTCTACGCCAATGCCAGCGGTGACGGCGAACACGCCGACGTAATCCTCACCAGTGGGAGCAACGAAATCTGCCAAACAGCGGCTGGGGCGCATCACCATCCGTCCGTCGACTTCCACCGCTTGCTTCTCGGTTTGCTGGCGCAGTCCATGCCAAGTCATGGCGATTTCTGTTTTGGACTCATCCGTATAAAGTGCAATGTCGTCATCATTGACAGCGTTCGCTGGATAAAGTCCGACAATCGCATTTGCGGTCAGCCAGCGCCCTTCCACTAAGCGTTTGAGCATCCGCTGCCCGTCGTTGTACACGCGCACGGCTTCTGTGCCGACAATCTCGTCGCGCAAAATCTCTGGGAATGGCCCTGCCAAATCCCACGTTTGAAAGAACGGTCCCCAGTCGATAAATTTGGCCAGCTCGCCAAGGTCAAAGTTTTTGAAGACACGCCGCCCAATAAATTTAGGTTTGGTCGGTTTGTAGTTCGCCCAGCTCACAGGCGTTTTGTTGGCACGCGCTTTAGCCAGCGACCACATCGGCACTTGCTTCTTATTCGCATGTTGCAGCCGCACTTTTTCATAGTCCGCATTCATCTCGGTGATGAACTGCGTAGCGGTATCGGACAGCAAGCCAGACGCCACGCTCACGCTGCGCGATGCATCAGGCACATACACAATCGGGCCTTCGTAATGCGGCGCAATCTTGACGGCGGTGTGTACGCGTGAGGTTGTCGCGCCGCCAATCATCAGCGGGATTTTTTTGATGCGGAAATAGTCATCCTTTTGCATCTCGCCCGCCACGTATTGCATCTCCTCAAGGCTAGGCGTAATCAAGCCTGAAAGCCCAATAATGTCCGCACCTTCCATCTTGGCACGTGCCAAAATTTCGTGGCACGGCACCATCACGCCCATGTTCACCACTTCAAAGTTATTGCATTGCAAAACGACGGTGACGATGTTTTTGCCAATGTCATGCACGTCGCCCTTCACCGTGGCAATCACAATTTTCCCCTTGGTACGCACGTCGCGCCCTGCGGCAACGTCCTGCAACTTTTCGGCTTCGATGTAGGGGAGCAAATGCGCCACGGCTTGCTTCATCACACGGGCGGACTTCACCACCTGCGGCAAAAACATCTTGCCTTGACCAAAGAGGTCACCCACTACGTTCATGCCGTCCATCAGCGGGCCTTCAATGACGTGCAGGGGACGGCCACCCTTGGCCAAAATCTCACGGTACACCTCCTCGGTGTCCTCGGTAATAAAGTCCGTGATGCCGTGCACCAGCGCGTGCGAGAGCCGAGCGGTCACGGCAACGGGCGCATCCTCTGTGCCGCGCCACGCCAACTTTTGCGACTCATCCTTCGCGCCGCTTTTGGCAGAGTCGGCAATCTCGACTAAGCGCTCGCCCGCGTCATCGCGGCGATTTAAAACCACATCTTCCACGCGCTCACGCAGTACGGGCTCTAGGTCGTCGTACACGCCCACCATGCCCGCGTTCACAATGCCCATGTCCATGCCCGCCTTGATGGCGTGGTACAAAAACACCGTGTGAATCGCCTCGCGCACGGGGTCGTTGCCGCGGAACGAAAAGCTCACATTCGACACGCCGCCCGATACCTTGGCGCCTGGCAAGCTTTCTTTAATCCAGCGCGTGGCATTGATGAAATCCACCGCATAGTTGTTGTGCTCTTCAATGCCCGTGGCAATGGCAAAAATGTTTGGGTCAAAAATAATGTCTTCGGGCGGAAAGTCCACCGTATCTACTAGCAGGCGATACGCCCGTTCGCAAATTTCAATCTTGCGCTCGTAAGTGTCGGCTTGCCCGCGTTCGTCAAACGCCATCACCACGGCAGCCGCGCCGTAGCGGCGCAAGAGCTTGGCTTGATGCAAGAACTGCGCCTCGCCTTCCTTCATGCTGATCGAGTTCACAATGCCCTTGCCCTGCACGCAGCGCAGGCCCGCTTCAATCACGCTCCACTTCGACGAGTCAATCATGATCGGCACGCGCGAAATATCGGGCTCAGACGCAATCAAATTCAAAAAACGCACCATGGCGGCTTGGCTGTCCAACATCGCCTCGTCCATGTTGATGTCAATCACCTGTGCGCCGTTTTCCACCTGCTGCCGCGCCACGGAGAGCGCCGCCTCAAACTCGCCATTCAAAATCATGCGCGCAAAAGCCTTAGAGCCCGTCACGTTGGTGCGCTCGCCAATATTGACAAACAGCGAACCCTCGCCAACGCTAAATGGCTCAAGACCTGACAGTTTCATGGGTTGCAAATTGGAGTGTGGAGAGGTCATTCGTCACCTTGTTTGATTCAAAAGGTGAGCGTGGTTGCTGTGGATGACTTCCCAAGCCTAACAACTGTGAGTGGTTGCTGCAACGCTCCTTGGGATGGGTAGATTTTAACGCGGGAATTTGTGTTTAATCGGGACCGATAGAAGCTGTCGCAAGCGCTTGTAGTTCCGCCGTTTCCAAAGCCGAAGTAGTTAGCACAAACCGAAGCTTTCGGTCGGCGTTTGGCGCGCCCCAAGTGAAAGTAATTGTGCGTGTCTTTCCATTGGCAGGAGTATCGTTGTAAACGTCGCTTTTACGTTCGGCAACTAAGAAGGGAACTGGCGTCTTCTCAACTAATTTGATGAACTGCTGTTCGACTTCATTTTGATGGGCTCGTCGAGCGTAGATGGCACAAACATTTTTCCCTGTCGGTAGAGCTAAAACTAAATTACCTAGTACGCCATCTTGTGGCCTTGGCCAAGCGTCCCCCTCCATCCCCATCAAAAAATTCTTTCCCTGTTCAGGCGGAAATTTTGGAATCTTATTTTGAATTAACCTTGATCGCAACGCCTCAAGATTATTGAGGTTTTGCATGCAAATCGTGAGGTACGAACCAATAAAGCTGTCGGGTTTTATCGCCGTCTCTTGGGCATACGATCCAACGCTAAATGTAAATGCAGCAAGAGTTATAAGGCTGGCAAGAGACCGAAATTTCATTTGTATTTCCTTTGCTTTTATTGATAGATATTTTTGTAGCGATTTCTGCGCTCTAAGCAGCGCTGTAACTCGTGGGAAATGTAGCCATCCATGCTGGCGATGATTTTGGATGCGACGCGGAAGGCGGCTTCAAATTCGGCCTCTTTGCCTGCAATGACATCTAGCGTGGCGACTTCGAGGATCATTCGATGTTTACGAAATACGCGCTTTCACTTCGCGCACCATGTTGTGCATGGCTTGTACTAGGAGCGGTACTGCGACATGAGCGTCATTCAAGGCTTCTGCCAGTACTTGCATATCCACGATGTACTCATGAATGAGCCGATTACGCATCCCCCGTATGTCTTGCCACGCCTGAGCGGACTCAAGCCAACCTAGCTTTTCAGCGCGATTCAAGTTATCGATAACAGGCCCAACTTTTTCTAGCAAAAAGTTAAATAGTGCAGGCATTAATTTATCGCCTAACGTATCTTGCAAACGACCAAAACGTGCCGCGAAGGCATCAATACGCTCTGTCAGAGCAAGGTTGTCGCCGATGTTATTTAGATCTTGCGTAGTAATGGATTTAGCAAATAGCGCAGCATCCGTTGCAAGCAAATGTTTAGCTTCTGCTTGTACAACGTCAGCTAGGAACAAAAGCCTTTTGCGCTCTTCGATTTGGTCATTGGTCATAGCAAGATCCCGTGCGCGCGCGCCACATCGTGAATCGGTTGGCGCATTAAATTTGGAGCGTCAAGCAGCACATCAATTTTTTGTTCGCCCAAAGCAAATTGCAAATCAGTCCAAATCCTTGCCATCAAGCGCGATGGATTTTCAACAGGCTTGTTTGTCGTAACCATTAGGTCGATATCGCCGCCGCGTTTGGTGTCGTCCACACGCGAGCCAAATAACGTTACGCCTGTAAATCCAGCGCCCAGCACATCATTCACAGTTTTTTCTGTGGTGATCTTGATTTGTTCAATTTGATGGTGGGTAAGGCGCATAGCTTAATTGTATGCAGCTAAATATGCCGCCTCCGCCGTTGCCATCATTGACGGATGCAGCAGTCCTAACTTAGGCGTGTTGCCAAAACGAGGGTTTGGCGGGGCAGTGAAAAAATCGCTATTGAACGGCAACACTCTCGTACGGTTGAAATTGAATTTGGTTGTGTAGCTAAGTCCAGCGGCTGCATAGGCGGCTTGTTGCTTCTCTTTTTGAATCACAAATTCGCCTGCGAATAAACGATCAGTTTTTTGCGATGTGCCATACGCAACTTTGACTTCAAACTTGGGCGCGTTTTCATCGAAGACGGCCAAAACTAAAGCGGGGCGAAATTTAGGTTCTGGCGTAGGGTAAAAGCACCAAACAATATCACCAGCGGTGGGCTCTGGCCACCAATGGATCACGCTGAAATACCAAACAAACTAGAGCGAACGGAGCGAACTTTGCCTGGCACAACTTTTCTCATGGTGGCTAATTGCGGCGCGGCAAGGCGATCTATCTCAGCCATTTGCGCATCGGTGAGTTCGCCTTCGTCCTGTTCATATTGCGGTAGATGCGTTGTTGCAAAGCTAGCCAATGCCGCGTGAATAGTCTGTGTCTCGTCCATACCCAAATACGCCGCCAAGCGTTGCGTGGTGGTACGTGTGACTCCCATCGGACTATCCGTATTTCGGTAGCGGAAGGCGATTTGATGTTTGGTGCGAACGGCTGAAGTCAATGTGGCTGCGGACATACGAATTCCTTTTTAGATATCCATTTGATATCTTATCAGATTACTTTTTCCCTGTAGAGCCATACCCACCTTCGCCGCGCTCAGATGCAGGAAACTCGCCCACCACATTAAACGTCGCCTGCACCACAGGCACGATCACGAGTTGCGCTAGGCGCTCCATGGGCTCGATGGTGAATGCGGTATCGCTTCTATTCCATGCGCTCACCATCAGTTGACCTTGGTAGTCGGAGTCGATGAGGCCGACCAAGTTGCCCAGCACGATGCCGTGTTTGTGCCCCAGCCCCGAGCGTGGCAGGATGAGCGCGGCGTAGTTGGGGTCTTTTAAGTACATCGCCATGCCCGTGGGCACCAGTTGCCATGCGTTGGGCGCAAGGGTGAGTGGCTCGGTGAGGCAGGCTCGCAAGTCAAGCCCCGCGCTGCCTGGCGTGGCATAGGCGGGCATTTGGGTGTTCAGTCGTTCGTCTAGGATTTTGATGTCGATGTTCATGTTTTTTCTTATTTCAATCTTTTTGCGATTTCAGTGACGAGTTCTCTAGCTAAGTCAATCTTCGATGCTCTTGGCAATTCTTTGGTGCCGTTTGCGTCCACCAAGAGCAGGGCGTTGTCGTCCATGCCGAAGGTGGCGGGGCCGATATTGCCGACCAAGAGCGGCACGTTTTTACGTTCGCGTTTCGCCTTGGCGTGAGCTTCTAGATTTTCGCTTTCGGCTGCAAAGCCAATACAGTAAAGGCTTCCAGCTAGGGCGCGAGGTGATGCGGCAACCGTTGCAAGGATGTCGGTGTTCTCCACAAAGCTCAAAGTGGGCACTGTGCTTTCTCCATTTTTGCCCGAGCCATCTTTTTTGATTTTTTGCGTCGCTGCGTTCGCTGGTCGCCAATCCGCAACTGCTGCTGTGGCAATAAAGATGTCGGCGCTACCTACGTTGCTTTGCACCGCTGCCAGCATGTCGCTCGCGGAAATCACAGGAATCGTTTGGATACCCCTTGGGAGGCCAAGCGCTGTGCGGCCTGCAACGAGGGTGACCTCGCAGCCCGCATCCCGCATGACCTCGGCGATAGCGAAGCCCATCTTGCCGCTGGATAAATTAGTAATGCCGCGCACAGGGTCAATCGCCTCGTAAGTCGGGCCAGCGGTAATGAGGGCGCGCTTGCCTGCTAAGACTTTCGGCGTGAAGTGTAGGGTGAGGTCAGCCAAGATTTCATCCGCTTCTAACATCCGACCATCGCCTACTTCGCCGCAGGCTTGGTCACCATTGCCAACGTCCAATAGATGAGCGCCATCCGCTTTGAGTTGCGCCACATTGCGCTGCGTGGCGGGGTGCGCCCACATCTCGCGGTTCATGGCGGGAGCCAATATCAGCGGAACCTCGGCAGGCTTTGCAAGGCACAAAAGACTCAGCAAATCGTCGGCACGGCCATGCAACAGTTTGGCCATGAAGTCGGCGCTGGCAGGGGCGATGAGCACAGCATCCGCCAGCTTGCCATCAGGGCTGCGCGTGAGGTTAATGTGCGCCATGTTGTTACTGATTGCGGCCTCGCCGCCAACGGCAGCTGCTCTATCGTCCCACTGTGAGGTAAACACGTCGCGTCCCGAGAGCGCTTGCATCGTCACAGCCGTCATAAACTGCGTCGCCGCTTCGGTCATCACCACTTGCACAGACGCGCCCGCTTTGACGAGTGCACGGCAGAGTTCGGCAGCTTTGTACGCAGCGATGCCGCCCGTCATACCAAGGACGATGTGTTTATTTTTGAGGAAATTGGAGGAGGAAGGTGCGTCAGCCATAAAGTGGGAATGTATCAGCTTCTATAATCAAAATTTCCACTTGAGCTGATTCGCTGGAATCAGCTGTACAGCATGACCAAATTCGTATTCGTTACTGGCGGCGTGGTAAGTTCCCTAGGCAAGGGGATTGCCGCCGCGTCTTTGGCTGCGCTCCTTGAGAGCCGCGGCCTGACTGTCACCCTCCTCAAACTCGATCCCTACCTCAACGTCGACCCTGGCACCATGAGTCCGTTCCAGCACGGCGAAGTGTTTGTCACGGACGATGGCGCGGAGACGGACCTCGACTTGGGGCACTACGAGCGTTTTATTGAAACGCGGATGCGTAAAACCAATAACTTCACCACGGGACAAATCTACCAATCGGTGTTGGAGAAAGAGCGGCGCGGTGACTACCTTGGCAAAACAGTGCAAGTGATTCCGCACGTGACGAATGAAATCCAAGCCTTCATCAAACGAGGTGCAGAAAATGCCATCAAAGGTCTTGCAGTCAAAGCGCAAAAAGCCGATCAACCAATTGATGTCGCCATTGTCGAAATTGGCGGTACGGTGGGTGACATCGAGTCTTTACCGTTCTTGGAAGCTGTTCGTCAAATGAGTTTGAAGCTGGGCGCTGGCGCTACCGCTACCGCGTTTGTTCACTTGTCCTATGTGCCCTGGATTGCGGCGGCTGGCGAGCTTAAAACCAAACCGACGCAGCACACGGCTCAAAAATTGCGCGAAATTGGCATTCAAGCAGACGCGCTTTTATGCCGTGCCGATCGCTTTATTCCTGATGAAGAACGGGAAAAAATCTCTTTATTCTCTAATGTGGCACTGCCAGGCGTGATCTCTATGCCCGATGTGGACACCATCTACAAAGTGCCGCGCGTGCTGCACGAGCAGGGACTCGATCAGCTGATTTGCGACAAGCTGCGCATTGATGCACCCGCCGCTAATTTGAAGCGCTGGGACGATTTGGTTTTGGCCACCAACAACCCGCAAAGCATTGTTGATATTGCGATGGTGGGCAAGTACACCGATTTCTCTGACAGCTACAAGTCCTTGAATGAGGCACTACGTCATGCTGGACTGAAGAACAACGCCAAGGTCAATATCAGCTATGTGGATTCAGAAGAAATCACGGCAGCCAATGTGAACCAGTTGGGTAAGTTCGATGCGGTGCTTGTGCCAGGCGGCTTTGGCGAGCGCGGTGTGGAAGGCAAGATCACGGCGGTCGGCTATGCACGCACGCAAAAAATCCCGTACCTTGGCATTTGCCTTGGTATGCAAGTGGCGACGATTGAATATGCCCGTAATGTCGCTGGCCTTGCAGGTGCGAATAGTACGGAGTTTGATAAAGAAGCCAAGCATCCCGTCATCGCATTGATTACCGAATGGAAGGACGCGGATGGCACCGTCAAAGTGCGCGACGAAAAATCCGATATGGGCGGTACGATGCGGCTTGGCAGTCAAAGCTCGGACGTGGCAAAGGGCACGCTCGCGTACAGTATTTACGGCGACGTAGTGACCGAGCGCCATCGCCATCGCTACGAGGCGAACGTCAATTACTTGGACAAGCTTCGCAGTGCGGGACTTGTGATTTCTGCGCTCACGCAGCGCGAGCAACTGACCGAAATTGTGGAGTTGCCCAAGTCGGTTCATCCATGGTTTATCGGCGTGCAGTTTCACCCCGAATTTAAATCTACGCCGTGGGATGGACATCCACTGTTCAATGCCTATGTGGCTGCAGCCCTTATCCATAAAGGCTTGCAGCAGGGGCAAAAGGTAGCAGCATGAAACTCTGCGGCTTCAACGTCGGACTAGATCAGCCTTTCTTTTTGATTGCAGGCACGTGCTCGATCGAAGGATTACAGATGTCGATGGACGTAGCGGGTAGTTTGAAGGAGTCGTGTGCGGCGCTTGGCATTCCCTTGATTTACAAAGGTTCGTTCGACAAAGCGAATCGCTCCTCGGGTTCAACGAAGCGCGGTGTGGGCATCGAGGCGGGACTCAACATTTTGGCCGAAGTGCGCAAGCAAACGGGCTTGCCTGTGCTCACCGACGTGCATGAAGTGGCGCACATTGCGGAAGTGGCCAGCGTGGTCGATGTGCTGCAAACGCCCGCCTTCTTGTGCCGCCAAACCGATTTCATTCGTGCCGTGGCGCAAAGTGGCAAACCCGTCAATATCAAAAAAGGGCAATTTTTAGCGCCTTGGGATATGAAAAATGTGATTGATAAAGCTCGGCAAGCGGCGCGGGACGTGGGTTTGTCAGAAGATAACTTTTTAGCGTGTGAGCGCGGTGTGAGTTTTGGCTACAACAATTTGGTGGCGGATATGACCAGTCTTGCCGAGATGCGGAACACGGGCGCGCCCGTCGTGTTTGACGTGACGCATTCGGTACAAAAGCCAGGTGGTTTGGGAGCCGTATCAGGCGGCGCTCGCGCGATGGTGCCCGTGCTAGCCCGTGCGGGTGTTGGCGTGGGAGTCAGCGGCTTGTTTATGGAGGCGCATCCCAACCCTGCTGAGGCATGGTCGGATGGTCCGAATGCTGTGCCGCTCAAACACATGAGGGCGCTCTTGGAGTCGCTGGTGGATTTGGATCGTGTGGTCAAAAAACACGCGATGAACGGATTTTTAGAAAACAATTTTGATGTGTAAATCTAGATGATGCCTACCATTGAATTTCTGACGCAATCTTTGCAGCAAGTATTGCCCAAGAGCCGCGCTGCATGGGTCTTTGGTAGCATCTCACGCGGCGAAGCGCGGGCAGATAGCGACATTGATGTTGCGGTGATGTTTGATGCATCTGTGACCGTGAATGCTTGGCAGTTGCGTGAACAAGCCCAAGTGCTTGCAAGCCAATGGGGACGGGAAGTTGACTTGGTTAATATTCGAGATGCATCTCCCGTTTTGCAATGCGAGATCATTCAAGCGAATCAACGCTTGTTTGCCAAAGATGCAGAGCAGGCAGACAATTTTGAACTTTTTGCCATGAGTCAGTACCGTGATTACAACGAACGCTTTGCGCCAGAGTTTGCACGATTAGCCACCACTGGCAAGGTGTACGGATGAGCATAAGCCAGACACCCCAATACGACAAAGTTTTGGCGCGAAAAGCCAAGGTGATAGAGCGCTGTATTGCTCGCACCCGAGAAGAGTACGCCTTGGCTGAAGGTCTATTTTTGACGAACTACTCGCGCCAAGATGCCGCTATTCTCAACATCCAAAGAGCCTGCGAAGCAGCTCTGGATATGGCTCAGCGTGTAGTCTCACAGCAAAAATGGGGAGTGGCCGAAACATCGAAAGATTTGTTTGGCGTGTTAAAGCGCAACGGTGTCATTAATGAAAAAATGATGACGACCTTGTCGCACATGGTGGGTTTTCGAAATCTTGCCGTACACGATTACGAGGACTTGGACATGAAAATTGTCGAGTCAATTATTCAAAATGATGCTGGCGATTTGTTAGCATTTTCAGAGTTAGTTTTAAAGCAATTTTTTGAAAGAAAGTAAAAACCATGAGTGCA
>Ga0228699_1000574_pt1 | contig 26420 bp, 29 predicted proteins | sample McNCre217_Aug_MG_FD_178016 | JGI IMG/M metagenome (GOLD analysis project Ga0228699, IMG submission 178016) | Freshwater microbial communities from McNutts Creek, Athens, Georgia, United States - 2-17_Aug_MG | ecosystem: Environmental > Aquatic > Freshwater > Creek | place: USA: Georgia... | reverse complement strand
ATAGACGACGGCTGAATCAGTTCAAGGTTGAGCGGTTCCAGACCAATGCGGCCGGCTTCGAGTTGCGCGCGAATATCGCGGTCTGACATGAGCATGCTTCAAGGATATACCTTTAGTGCTCCAGCCCGGCCTTCCGGAATAGCACCTTGAGCCAGCGCGGAGCCCACCAGTTGTACTCGCCGAAGAGGCGCATCAAAGCTGGCACGAGAAGTGCCCGGACCACGGTGGCGTCCAGCAGAATGGCGAAGGCAACTCCCAGACCAAGCAGCTTGATGATGCTGACGTTGCTTACTACGAGCACGAAGAAGGAGACAGCCAGCACGAGAGCCGCGGTAGTGATGATGCGACCCGAGCGCTGCAGTCCGAAACTTACCGAGTCGACGGTGGACTGTCCGGCATCGTGCTGCTCCTTGATGCGGCTGAGCAGGAAGAGCTCGTAGTCCATGCTCAGGCCGAAGGCTATTACGGATACCAGCACCATGGTGGAGCTGTCCACCGAACCGGTGGTCTGGAAATCACCGATGAGCCAGGCTAGGTGGTGGTCCTGGAACACCCAGGTGAGGAAGCCCATGGTGGCCGCAAGCGAGACCAGGTTGAGAATGACTGCCTTGATTGGCAGGATCACCGAGCCGGTAAACAGGAACAGCAGCACCAGGGTGGCCAAGGTGAGCCAGAGCAGCGCGCGCGGCAGGTTGCTTGAGATGCCGTTCAGGGCATCGGTGTAGTTGGCGGCCGCACCACCCACCCGCACGTAATGGATGTTGGTTGTCAGCCCTCGCACCTTTTCAACCATGGTGACCGCGGCGCTGGAGCGCGAGTCGATGTCGGTGATGGCCTGCACGCGAGTGAGTCCATCGGTGGTGTAGTTGGCAAAGGCGGGGCTGTAGCCGGTGTCTAGAACACCGTTTTGGGTGATGCCCAGTGGACTCTGTACCCGCACCACACCGCTGATTTGGCTGAGTTTGTTGGTGTACTGGATGAGCTCGTCCTGGGACGGGTGGCCCAGGATTACCTCAACCGGAGTGGCCTCGCGGCCGGCGAACCGAGTGCGGGCCTGATCGCTGGCAATCACTACCTTGGCATCGGCGGGCAGAATGCGGTCGTCCACCAAGCCAAAGTTCACGCCTTGGCCGAGCGACACCAAACCGGCCAGGGCGATGAGCGCCACGAATAGCACGCGCAGCGGGCGAAGCATTACGCCACGGCTGATTCGCTCCCAGATTCCCTTGTCCTTGGGGGCGAGGTTGCCGGGCATGATTTTGAGCTTGTTTACGCGGTCGCCAAGCAGATGCAGCAGGGCCGGCAGGGCGAGCAGGGCTCCCAAAACCGCGAAGACCACAATGCTGACGCCGGCAACCGCGAATGAGCGGAGGAAATACTGCGGGAAGAAGCCGAGCGCCAGCAGCACAACGGCAACCGTGAGGCCGGAGAAGAAGACAGTCCGCCCGGCGGTTTTGATGGTGACTTCAACCGCTTCGGTAACACCGCGGTTGAGCCGCTCCTCGCGGTAGCGGTTCACCATGAGCAGGGCGTAGTCAATGCCGAGACCCAGCGAAAGACCGGTGATCAGGTTGACTCCAAACACCGAGGTGTCGGCCATCTGGGCGGCAACCCAGAGGGCGAAGAGCGAGCCCAGCGCCGAAATCATGGCAACCAGGAATGGGAGCCCGGCGGCCACAACCGAACCGAAAACGAAGATGAGCAGCAGGATGGTGACCGGCACGGCAACGCTTTCGGCACCGGACATGTCCTTGGTGATGTGGCTGTTGATTTCAGCACCGATGGTGGTGCCGCCACCTACATAAACGCGGGCTCCGTGATACCAGCCGTCGAAGTTGCTCTGCAGCTTTAGCGCGGTTGCGTTTGAATCTGCCGACTGCTTGTAATAGACGAAGAAGTAGACCTCTTTGCCGTCAATCGAGCGGAGGCTACTGGGGTTGCCCAGCGAGTAGTAACTGGTTACTCGCTCCACGCCGGAGGCAGACTGCAGGTCTCTGGTTAGTCCGTCGGCGAGCGCCACGCTGGCGGTGGCATCGGCGGATTGTTTGAAGTCCACGTAGAGCACGGCATCGGGGATGGCCTGCTTGAACTGGCCGTCCAGAATGCGAGCCACGATTCCGGAGTCTGCTCCAGGGTTGTCGTAGCCGCCGGACTTTAGCTCGCCGAAGGCCTGAAAGCCCCAGATGCTCGAGAGCCCGATGAGTGCAATGAAACCAAACAGCACCCAGCGACTGTGCCGGGTGGTGAGCTTGGCTAATGCGTTCATGGTGCTTTCAGCCTATCCACTGACGTGAAATTAGAAGTCGAAAAGCTCGCCTTCTAACGGTTCTCGCACTCCGCTCATAAAGCGCAGCACGTTTTGGTCCACCATTATGTCGTTCATTCGGATGGCTCGGGTGAGGAAAAGCCCCTCGAGCGAGCGCACTCGGCTGAGCGCCACGTAGGTCTGTCCCGGGCTGAAGGCTCCGGAGCCCATGTCGATCTGTACCTCGTCGTAGGTCTGGCCCTGGCTCTTGTGAATGGTGACGGCCCAGGCTAGTCGAAGCGGAATCTGACGGAACTCGGCCACCGGAACCGCCACCAGAACTTCCTTCACCTTGCCGGTGGCTTCATCGAACTCTTCGTCAATCTCGTAGCGCACCTTCTCCCAGGTGCTGAGGCCAACCTCCAGGCGTTCGCCCTCCACGTCAACCACCACGCCACCGCTCGAGGGCAACTCCACCACGCGACCGATGGTTCCGTTGACCCAGCGTTTCAGCACAGTGCCGTCCTTGGCGCGCTTGTTGCCGTCGTCGTTCTTGATGAACATCACCTGGGCGCCAACCTTGAGCTCAATCACTGGCTCGGCGGGCAGGGTGTTTCCGAAGGCGCGCTGGTCACCCTCACCGTAAATGGCGTGGAAGTTCTTTGAAGGGTTGTCGATTCTGGCCAGGCGGTTCTGATTTACCGAGTTCACCTGGTTGTTGATGGTAGCTAAGCGAATGACATCGTCGTGAGTTGGCCAACGATTACCGGCGCTGTTGATCTCGTCGAGCATGTCCTGCGTGGCCTGGCCAACCCGGATGGCGTTGAGGATGTGCTTAAAGTTCTCGTCTTTTTGACGGAAGATCTCGCTCAGCTCGTAGCGCTCCAGGGAGTCTTTGCGCCAAACGTGGGCGTCGAAGAACCAGTTGCTCTGGTAGTTCTCCGCCATGTAGGCGCGGGCCTCGTTGTCACCTGGCACGGGAGCCAGCTGGTAGGGGTCTCCAAACATGACCACCTGGGTGCCGCCGAACGGCAGCTTGGTGCGTCCCTTGGCTATACCGAGTGCGGTGTCAATGGCATCCATCATGTCGGCGTTTACCATGGACACCTCGTCGATAACCAACATGTCGATCGCCGAGAGCACCTCGCGGGTGCGGCGGGACAGGTGGCGACGAATATCCTGAGTGCCCAGAATTCCCAGTGGGAAGCCGAACAACGAGTGGATTGTGGCGCCACCAACATTTAGGGCCGCCACACCCGTTGGTGCGCAAACCGCAACCTTCTTCTCGGTGTTCTCAATCAGGTGCGTTAGCAGCGTGGACTTACCGGTGCCGGCACGGCCGGTCACAAAGACATTATTTTCGGTGGTTTCGATGTACTCGAACAGGCGCTGCTGTTCCTCGCTCAGGACAACCGGCTGCATCAGGCCTCCCCGTCCGCTCCGGTCTCGTACTCGCGTTCGGCAATAGCCGCCCGTCGAGCGAGCTCGGCATCGCGAGCATTTTCGGCCGCAGCGCGCTTTGCCGCATTGGCCGCAAGCATCTGATTGTATGCCTCTAGATCGGCGCCACCGGTGCGGTCACTGGCGCGGTCCATGCGCTTCGCTTCGCGAGCATCGGAGCGGGCCCACTGAACCGAAGTCATGAGGGTAAGAATTGCCGCCGGGAATTCACCGATGCCCCAAGCGATTGCGCCACCGGTCTGCTGGTCGGTGATTGGGTTCTGGCCCCAGGTGCGGCCCATGGCTCCAAACCAGTCGGCGAGTAGCAGGCCGTTGCCCATCATCAGTGACAGACCGAAGAGCGCGTGGAAGGTGAGCGTGCCCAGCAGGATCATGAGACGAACCGGATAGTTGATTGGCTTTGGTCCCGGGTCAACACCAACCAGCGACTGCACAAAGAGGTAACCGGTGATCAGGAAGTGGACAATCATCCACTCGTGGCCAACGTGCTCTCGGGTGGCCCAGCTGAATAGGGGTGTGTAGTAGAAGACCACGAGCGACGAGGCGAAATTGAGGGCCGCGAAATAGGGGTTGGCGACGAACTGGGCGTATGGGGTGTGGACCGCCCAGAGTACCCATTCGCGAACGCCCTCCGATGCATCGGTGCGTTTTTGAACCGCCCGGCTGATCAGGGTCACCGGAGCTCCTGGCACCAGAAGCACGGGCACCGCCATGGTGAGCATCATGTGGGCAATCATGTGAACCGAGAAGAGGTACTGCTCGTAGACGTTCATGGGCCCGCTGGTGATCCAGGCCAGCAGCAGCATGCCGGCAACCCAGCTGATGGTGCGCGCAGGCGACCAAGTGTCGCCGCGCTTGCGGAGGCGCCAGACCCCAACCAGGTAGAGCACTATGCCCAGGGTGGAGATGAGCAACCAGATTAGATCGATGTTGAAGCTGGTGAACCAGCGCTCGGTGGTCAGCTCCGGCGGCAGCTTCTGGCCGGTGAGGATCTGGGCCGGGGTTGGGTTTGCCAGATTCAGGTTGCTTTCCGGCGGGGCGGTGTGGGCCAGTGCTGTGGCCAGACCCATGGCTACACCCATGAGAGCCAGCTCGAGGCCAGCCAGGCGCCAGAAGCCCTTGGCCAGGCCCGCCTTTGGCAGCAGGCGGCGACGGTAATAGGCGCCCATCAGGCCAACCAGCAGCAGAATGGTTGCCTTGATCAGAATGAGGCGGCCGTATGGGGTGAAGAGCTGGCTTAGGTTTGTGATGCGCACCGATGCCGCACCAACGCCCGATACCGCTATCACCACGAATGCGAAGAGCGCCAGGCTGCTGTAGCGGCGGGCAACCGTGAGATTTGAGTCATGGTCGGTTGAGCGTAGGGCAACGGCTGCCACCAGCCCACCAACCCAGACCGAGACCGCCACGAGGTGGAGACCGAGGGCGTTGACGGCCATGCCGTGACCCTGCGTGCCGGCCGCGTGCCCGCTGACCGCGAGCGGCAGCAGACCCAGGAAGGCAACCGCGGTTGGTATCAGGGCGGGCTTGAGCCGATTGACGCTGAAACTCAGGATTGCCACGGTTGCGCCGGCGAGCACATTCAAACCGAGCATCTGACCAAGCTGAATGTTCAACACGAACATAAAGAAGCCGTCGCCAAAGCTATTGCCAGCCGAAATGCCAATGCCCGCGATGGAGAGGTAGGTCATGACCGTGGTGACAACGCCGGCCAACGCCCACACCGATGCCGCCGCTCCGGCGAGGTCTAGTAGGCGGCGCAACTGCCAGGTGCCGTTTGCAGTGGCAAAAACCGCCAGCGTTAGAGAACCAACGGCCACTGCGGTGGCCAAATCAGTGATTCCGCGAACCGCTGGGAGACCCCAGCGAACCACCGGTCCCGGGTCTGCCAGGAGCAGCGGATTGGCCCCTCCGGAGAGCACCAGTCCGGTGAGAGTGCCCAATACCAGCGCGGCCGCAACAATGGCAGCGCCGATCAGAACGGCGCGAGCGGAGGGGGGCTTAATTTGTGGCACCAATTAAGCCTAGTTAAACAAAAGTGCGGCGCCCGAAGGCACCGCACCCCTGTTAGAACTTCAGACTACTTGACAGCGCCCTTGAGCTTGCTACCAGCCGAAACCTTTACGGTTGCAGCAGCAGGAATCTGGATGGTTGCGCCGGTCTGTGGGTTGCGACCGGTGCGAGCTGCACGGTGACCCTTCTCAACCGAAAGCCATCCTGGGATGCTGACCTTGCCGCCCTTGGCGACCTCAGCTGCGATGGTCTCGAACAGTGCGTCAACAACGCGGTTGACTGCAGCCTGGGACTCGCCGGTGTGCTTTGCAACGGCCTCTACGAGCTCACTCTTGTTAAGCGACATATTTGGTCCTCCTGAACCTTACGTGATTGACGGTTATGTCCTAATGAAAATAACACCGGTGTAACTCTAAAACTCCATTTATCTCGGTGTGTTGCGAGTAATTTGGCTGTTTTTCCTTGATTTGACGCGGTTTTTAGTCATTTTGGGACATCCGCCGAGAGGCCGGCATCGGTGCATGGAGTGGCCAAAACCACCGGTTAAAGCAAAATCGCCAGCCCTTTCGGACCGGCGATTTTGGGAAGTTTGTGACTACCAGGACGACTTGGTGATACCTGGCAGCTCGCCACGGTGTGCCATGTCGCGGAAGCGAACACGGGAAACGCCGAACTTGCTGAGGACACCGCGTGGGCGGCCGTCGATGCTGTCGCGTCCGCGTACGCGAACTGGCGATGCGTCCTTTGGCAGCTTCTGCAGGCCGAGACGAGCGGCTTCGCGCTCTTCGTCGGTGCTTGCTGGGTCGATCAGGGCCTTCTTCAGGGCGATGCGCTTCTCGTTGTAGCGCTCTACAACAATCTTGCGCTGCTCGTTACGAGCGATCTTGCTCTTCTTAGCCATTTTTAGCGCTCCTCGCGGAATTCAACGTGCTGACGTACAACTGGGTCGTACTTCTTCAGCACCAGACGGTCTGGGTCGTTGCGACGGTTCTTCTTGGTCACGTAGGTGAAACCAGTGCCGGCGGTCGACTTCAGCTTGATGATTGGACGGATGTCCTTGTCCTTCTTGGCCACTTGCGTGCTCCTTAGATCTTCTCGCCGCGGGCGATGATCTCGGCAACAACTGCCTCGATGCCACGAACGTCAATGACCTTGATACCGCGAGCGCTGAGGCTCAGGGTTACGTTGCGCTTCATGGAAGGCACGTAGTAGGTCTTCTTCTGGATGTTTGGGTCAAAGCGACGCTTGGTCTTGTTCTGAGCGTGCGAAACGTGGTGACCGAACTGAGGTCCAGTCTGAGTAACCTGGCAATAGGCTGCCATTTCGTCTCCTTTTAGGGGGCAAGCCCCGAGAACCAACTGGCGAAAGGCCAGGGTAGAAGCTTGAAGTAGGTGGTTGCTTTAGAGCAACTTCTCAAGTTTAGGCGAGGAGAAGAGCCTTAAGCAAGTCCTTGCCTCAAACTATTCGCCATATTTGGGCGTGTTTCGTGTGTCAATCCGCGCAGTTGGAGCAAATTCCAAATAATTCGATGGTGTGAGTGGCCGGTGTGAAGCCGTGCTGCTTGGCAACCTGATTGGCCCAGGTCTCAATCTCCGATGCCCCAATCTCCACGGTCCGCCCGCAATCGGTGCAGATCAGATGATGGTGGTGACCCGCCTCGCAGGCTCGAAACAGGGTCTCGCCAGCTACGGACTGCAGGCTATCGGCCTCACCGAGCTGGGCTAGGTCGGCGAGCGCCCGGTAAACCGTAGCCAGCCCAATGCTGCTGCCGTGGTTCCTGAGCACCAGGTGCAGATCCTGTGCGCTCACAAAGCCGGTGGCCTCACCGAGAGCGTGACGCACGGCGTCTTTTTGCCAGGTATTGCGCTTTGCAGTCACTTGCGAAACCTCTCAACCAGTCGACAAGCCAGATAGATCAGGAACGAAATAGTGGTGACGTAAGGGCTGATCGGGAGGCCAGCCCCCACCGCTAGCAAAATGCCACCGATGACCGACACCATGGCAAAGATCACCGAGAGCACGGCAACTGCCCCGGGGACCTTGGTTACTCGCAGTGCCGCTGCGGCCGGGGTAACCAGCAGGCTGAGCACAAGCAGCGCGCCCACCACCTGCACGCTTGCGGCTACCGCGAGTCCAAGTAGCAGCATGAAAATCACCGAGAGCGCACGGGTGGGCACCCCGCGTGCCAGAGCCACCTCGGGGTCGAGGCTGGCGAAAGCGAGCGGGCGCCAAACCACAGCGAGGACGGCAAGGATGAATATGCTGATTCCGGCCAGCCAGGCCAGCTGCGGCACATCCACGGCCACGATTTGTCCGGTCAGCAGGCCAAACTTGTTCAGCGCCTGCCCCTGATAGAGCGAAATGGCCATGATTCCCAAACCCAGGCCGGCTGGCATCAGCACAGCCACAATGGAGTTTCGCTCGCGGGCCTTGGCCCCCAACACCCCGATCAGTCCGGCGGCAACCAGCGAACCTGCAATCGATCCGAGCACCACATCGGTGCCGGCCAGCAGCGCGAAAGAGGCACCGGCAAAGCTGAGTTCGCTGATTCCGTGCACCGCGAAGGACATGTCTCGGGTATTGACGAAAACACCGATGAGCCCGCCAACCAGCGCCAGCAGTGCGCCGGCGATTAGCGAGTTGGTGATGAGTGGAAGCAACGAACCGAAGTCGGCGAAGTTGAAGATCACGGCTATACCCATTCCTCGTCCGGGTGGTGATCGTGGTCGTGGGTTCCAACCACCACGATGCGACCCTGGTTGCGAACCACGTCGACCTGGGTTCCGTAAAGCTCACTGAGAACCTCTGAGCGCATGACTTCGTCCGGGGTGCCAATCCGGAAGTGGCCGTTGGCCAGGTAGAGCACGCGGTCAACCATCCCCAGAATTGGGTTCACGTCGTGGGTCACAAATATCACCGCGGCGTTGTGCTCGCGACGCTCCTCGTCCAGCAGATTGGCCACCGACTGCTGCTGGTGCAGATCCAGTGCACTCAGTGGCTCATCGGCCAGAATCAGGCTCGGATTGCCAATCACCGCCTGGCCAACGCGGAAGCGCTGGAGCTGACCACCGCTCAGGGTTCCAATGGCGGCATCGGCCAAGTCATGACCATCGATGCAATCGAGCACGTGGTTAACCCGGGCACGCATCTTGCGAGTTGGCAGCGGCAGCCCCCAGCGGTGGCCGTCGTATCCGAGGCGGAGCAGATCGCGGGCACGCATCGGGGTGGAGGCATCGGTGCTGCGGTGCTGCGGGATGTAGCCGATGCTGGCGCTGCCGGCAGTCACCGGCTTACCGCCGAGGGTGATGGTTCCGGAGGTGAGTGGCTCCTGCCCAAGGATGGCACGAAGGAGCGAAGTCTTGCCAGATCCGTTTGAGCCAATGACGGCAATAAACTCGTGCGGTTGCACCGAGAGGTTCAAATTCGACCAGAGGGTTTTCTCGCCGTAGGCCAGGGTGGCATCGGTGATTTCCAGAACTGGTTTTTCGGGATTTTTTGTCATTTGACGGCGCCTTCAATTTGGCTGAGGTTGTTGCTCATCCACTTGAGGTATGAGGTTTTGGCTGGCAGCAGTTCGCTCCAATAGAGCACCGGCACCAGAGCGGACTTCGCCCAGGTTTCCAGTTGAGCGGTCTGTGAGCCGGCGGTCTGGCGGTTTAGCACCAGCACCGAAATCTTGTGATTCTGCAGCAGGCTGCGCATCTGCAGCATCACGGCGGGTGAGGCGTCTTGTTCCTGCTCAACCGCGTTGCGGAAACTGGTGGGGGTTAGATCCTTTATGCCGAGATCGGCGAGCAGGTAGGAGGCGAAGGACTCCGTGAGAATGGCGGTCTTAGGCACCCCGGCCGTGGTGGCGTTGAAGCCGTTTTCTTTGTCGATCAGCTGGTGTAGCTTGCCGGTGAAGGCAGCGGTACGGTTTTGGATCTCGATTGCCTGCTGCTGCGTGGGCATTGCCATTTTCTCGGCGTTTGAAATGGCCTCTACGACCCGCAGCACGGTGCGGAGGCTGTACCAAAAGTGCGGGTTCGCCGAGTTCAGCTTTAGCTGCTGCGCCAGATTCAGGTTGGTGATGGAGTTCATGGCCGGCCGCTGGTTCACCAACTTGGCAAAGAACGGGTCGTAGTCAGCCCCATTGGTGATGGTGATGTCGGCCCGGTTTACGGCGAGCTGATCGCGCACCGATGCCTCATAGCTGTGGGGATCGCGGTTTGGGGTGGCGATAATTGCGCTGGTGGTAACCAGTGGTCCACCAATCTCCTGAGCGATATTCGCCCAGACCGCTACAGAGCTGAGAACGCGAGCCTTGCCCGCGTGGGGAACGTATTCGGTTTCTCTTGGTGCGGGCTGAGCACAACCGGTGAGTAGAGTCCCGAGCAGCGCTAATCCGAGGGCTGAGCCAAGAATTCGTTTAGCGGGTGCGCGCACTCAGCAAGGCTAAGCCTTGTTGATAATGATTGTCAATACGCTAGTCCAGCAGCAGCGCCGGTTCCTCAATCACCGATGCCACGTCCTGCACGAAGCGGCTGGCAACATCGCCGTCAACCACGCGGTGGTCGAAGGTGGCACCGATGGTGGTTACCTGGCGAACCTGAATCTCGCCGTTGACCACCCAAGGCTTTGGACGAATGGATCCGAGGGCCACGATGGCGCACTCCCCGGGGTTCAGAATTGGGGTACCGGTGTCCACACCAAACACACCGATGTTGGTGATGGTGATGGTTCCGTTCTGCATCTCCGCAGGCTGGGTCTTACCCTCGCGAGCGGTGGTGGCGAGCTGCTCGATGGCCTTGGCCAGCTCCAGCATCGACATCTGGTCGGCGTCCTTGATGTTTGGAACAATCAGTCCGCGCGGGGTGGCGGCAGCAATACCGAAGTTCACAAAGTTGTGAACGATGATCTCTTCATCGGTGAAGGTGGCGTTGACCATTGGGTTGCGGCGCACCGCCCACATCATGGCCTTCGCCATGATCAGCAGCGGGGTCACCTTCACTCCGGCGAAGTCGGTTGAGGCCTTGAGACGCTTGACGTACTCCATGGTTCGAGTGGCGTCCACGTCAACAAAGATGCTGACGTGCGGAGCCTGGAAGGCGCTAGTCACCATGGCGTTGGCAATGGCCTTGCGCACGCCCTTCACCGGAATGCGGGTCTCGCGCTCACTCGGTGCATCCGGGGTGGTCAGGTTCCTAAACACCGATGCCTGCTGAGCCGCGTTGACTACGTCTTCGCGAGTGACCTCACCGGCAAGGCCGGTTGGAGTCACCTTGGTGATGTCAACGTTGAGTTCCTTTGCCAGCGCACGAGTTGGCGGCTTGGCAATTACGCTCTCCTCACCCAGGCCAACCACGATGTTCTGCTGGGCTGAGGCAATCGGCAGGGCCGCGGTGGCAGCGGCCGGAGCCGGGATGCCACCCGGTACGGTGCGACCGCGACGGCGAGTTCCGCCCATGGCGTGGCTCACGCCGTAGCCAACCAGGTTGGCCGGGGCCTTCTCCTCGGTGGCAGGCGCGGCAGGGGCATCGGTGGCAGAAGTCACTTGAGCGGCAACCGGAGTTGCGGCCTGTGCGGCTTGAGCCGCGGCGGCGGTTTCGGCGTTGGTGGCCACCATGGTGTGCAGCTGCTGGGCCGGAGCGGTTGGGGTTCCAGCACCCACTGCGCCATCGGCAACGGTCACGGCGATGATTGGCTTACCAACCTCAACGGTGTCGCCTTCATTTGCCAACAGCTGGGTGACGGTTCCGGCAAACGGGCAGGGTAACTCAACCAGGCTCTTCGCGGTCTCAATCTCACAGATGATCTGGTTCACACCCACGGAGTCGCCGGGCTTAACCATCCAGTTGACAATCTCGGCCTCGGTTAGGCCTTCGCCAACATCGGGGAGATTGAAGTACGCCAGCTGACTCATTTGGGTGCCTTCCTAAAACAAAAACTAGTACGCGAGGACGCGGTCTACGGCCTCGAGGATGCGGTCGGCGTCTGGGAGGAATACCTCTTCCAGCTTGGCCGCAGGGTACGGAATGTCAAAGCCGCCAACTCGCAGAACCGGCGCCTGCAGCTGGTAGAAGGCCTGCTCTGCAACTCGGGCCGCGACCTCCGATGCCACCGACACGAAGTTTGGAGCCTCACTGGCAACCACCAGACGACCGGTCTTCTTCACGGAGTTGACCACGGTGGTGAAGTCGATTGGGCTGATGGAGCGAAGGTCAACAACCTCAATGCTGATGCCCTCTTCGGCGGCGATCTGAGCCGCCTGAAGCGCAACCGGAACCATCGGACCGTAGGTGGCGATGGTCACGTTGTGCCCCTCGTGCAAAACTCGAGCGCTGTGCAGCGGCAGCGGTGGGGTGTCCAGGTTGACCGGACCCTTCTGCCAGTAGCGACGCTTTGGCTCAAAGAAGAGGACCGGGTCATCGGAGTCAATGGCCTGCTGAATCATCCAGTAGGCGTCGTTCGGGTTGCTCGGGCTAACCACACGCAGACCCGGAGTGTGAGCAAAGTAGGCCTCGGGGCTTTCGCTGTGGTGCTCCACGGCACCGATGCCGCCTCCGTAGGGAACGCGAATAACCACCGGCATGCGGTGGTAGCCCTCGGAGCGGTTGGTCATCTTGGCAAGCTGAGTGGTGATCTGGTCGAAGCCGGGGAAGATGAAGCCGTCGAACTGAATTTCACAGACCGGACGGTAGCCGCGCATGGCCAGACCGATTGCGGTTCCGATGATTCCGGCCTCGGCGATTGGTGAGTTGAAGACCTGGGCGTCGCCAAACTCCTTGTGCAGACCCTCGGTCACGCGGAAAACTCCACCCAGCTGGGCTACGTCCTCGCCAAACATGAGCACCTTGCGGTTCTCGGCGAGCTTGTTTCGCAGACCCGCGTTGATTGCGCGGGCAATGGCCATTTCCTGGAAGTTAGTCATTATTCGCCTCCGCCGTTGCTGGCGCCGGCAATACCGCCGTAGTAGCTGCCCGAGTTGGGTGCAGGCTCGACCTCGCCGGACTTATCGGCGAGCGCCTCCTCGTTGATCACGTTGTGAAGCTGAGTTGACGGGTGAGCCTCGTCCTCAAAGCTGGCCTCGTACTCGGTGAGCCAAGCCAGCTGCTCCTCGATGAGCGGGTGGGGCTCGGAGTAGACGTACTTGAACATGTTCTCGAACGGCGGGTTCTGCAGGGCAAAGGTCTTGGCGCGAATCTCCTCGGCCAGTTTGTCGCCGTCGGCCGCGCAGTCATCGAAGAAGGCCTGGCCAACACCCTGATTACGCAGGAACTTCTCGAGCCGCATGATTGGGTCGCGCGCCTTCCAGCGCTCGGTCTCTTCATTGCTGCGGTACTTGGTTGGGTCATCGCTCGTGGTGTGAGCACCAATGCGGTAGGTCAGAGCCTCAATCAGCGAAGGGCCGCGTCCAGCGCGGGCGTCGTCCATGTGCTTGGCGGTCACCGCATAGGAGGCGAGCACGTCGTTGCCATCGATGCGGATGCCCGGAACCCCGAAGCCGTCGCCGCGACGGTAGAGCGGAACTGTGGTCTGCGATGAGGTTGGGCTACTGATGGCCCACTGGTTGTTCTGGATAAAGAAGACCTGCGGGGTGTTGTTTACGGCCGCAAACAGCAGTGCCTCGCTGACGTCGCCCTCGGCGGTTGCACCATCACCGATGTAGGTGATTACCGCCTGGTCAATCTCGGGGTCGCCGGTGCCCATGTTGCCGTCAAACTTGACGCCCATTGCGTAGCCGGTGGCGTGCAGGGCCTGGGATCCCAAAACGATGGCATACAGGTGGAAGCGGGTTGCGTCTGGATTCCAGCCTCCGTGGTTCACTCCGCGGAGCATCTTCAGGATTGACATGAGGTCAATGCCGTGGGTGATTGCTACTCCGTGCTCGCGGTAGCTGGGGAAGATGTGGTCGTTGTGGCCAACGCCGTATCCGGAACCAACCTGGGCGCCCTCCTGGCCGATGGCGGGAATCCAGAGACCAAGCTGTCCCTGACGCTGAAGGGCGGTGGCCTCATTGTCGAAGCGGCGGATGCGAGCCATGTCGCGGTAGAACTTGAGGTAATCGGCCTCGGTAAGGCGCTTCAGATACTCGCCGTATTCGCCCCACTGGGCTGGCACGGCAAACTCTCCCTCCGGGGAGAGAAACTGAACCATCGGAATATTGCCGGAGTCTTGCTCACTCATCAGAACCAATTTAGTTGCCAAACTGGCACAATCGAAACATGAAGCGTTTTGTCGTTGGAACTGTTATCAATGCCGCGGGCCTGTGGCTCACCACTCTGGTGGTGCCCGCAATCGTGATGCACCCCTATGGCGGTGACGGCACTTGGCAGACCATCGGTTCGTTCCTGCTGATCGGGGCAATCTTTGGCCTGGTGAATGGAATCATCGCGCCGGTTATCAAGGTGCTGAGCTTCCCGCTCTACCTTCTGACCTTCGGCCTAATCTCCTTTGTCATCAACGGCGCGCTGCTGATCTTCGTCTCGTACCTCTCCGGACTAATCCACGGTGGCGGTCTCATCATCAGTGGTTTCAGCAACGGCGGGCTCTCCTGGGAGGCGCTCGGTTGGGCGGTCCTAGGAGCAATCGTTATGTCGGTTGCAACCTTCCTGACCCGCTCCATTCTCAAAGCGGTGAAGTGGCTCTAGCCGCAGGGTTGCGTTTGAGCTGGCGGTTCTAGCCGCGGGTTCTTACGGCTTCAAATCCGGTTATTTCGGCCGAGCCGTACTGTCTGCCGCCTGTAATGCCAGCCAATGCCTCATTCAACTTGGCTAGCTGCTGCGTGGGCAGATTACTCAGGCTCTGCTGGTAGCTGGAGAGTTCGTGGGTTTGCAGGCCAACCGGGGCTAACTTGACAGTGGTCCAGTTTGAATCGCTGTTATGTTCGGCCAAATCCAGAGCTGGCACCGGGTCATCGGTGTGTTCTATAGAGATGACCCTGGTGCCCTCAGGCAGCTGCGCCGCACTGACTGGGCTGGCAACGGCAACCAAACCGCCAACCCTGCCACCCAGGTGAGTTACGGCTCCGGACGAAATCAGGTTGGCTCCGATTATGCCGCCCTCGGAGTAGCCCACCAGCGTGAGTGAATCTCCGGGGCGAGTGCCAAATCCCTCTGCGGCGAGCGCCTGGACGGCGGCCCGCTCCGGCGCCGAAACTCCCGGTTTGGCGAAGGCCGCTAGGTCGGAGCCGAGGTCAAAGGCCTTTTTACTGTTCAAGGGCAGCCAGTACTCGGTGCCCGGTAGATACATTGTGAACTGCCTGCCGGAAACCCCGGAACTGGTCTCAATCAAAATCTCTTGGCTCGCACTGGAGCGTTGTAACCTGCCCAGCAGCGCGGGGATAGAAGCGGCAACCGCCACCGATGCCGTGGCAACCGCCGTTGCGGTCACCGGGGATTCGCCCCCGCCAACCAACTTGTCCACGGCAAAGAGTCCGGCTGCTATTCCCCTGGCCAGTGCGGGCTCGATTTCCTCAAACTTCTTGATGAAGCTGGGGGTGAGCAGGTTTTCACAGGATTGATAGTTTCCCGCCGATTGAAAGCAGGCCAGAGCCAATTTGTGAATGTCTAGGGTTATGGGCGTCAGCGCGGCAATTCCGTAGGCAAGGGCCACGGGCTGGCCGGCACGGGAGGCATGGGTGGCGTCAATCATGGCAATGGTCGAGAGAAGCACGGCACCAAAGCGATGAAGCTCGGCCGGCTCCACGACAAAATCAACAGGACCTGCCGCGCTCACAGCACCACCGCCACAACGGCTGCCTCTTTTAACGCGGTTTCGGCAAGGGCTTCAGCGTAGTGAACGAAGTCGATCCTGATTGCCGCCTCCTCGAGGCGACCGAGTATTTCGTTGATCTGGCGGTCAAATTCAGTCTTTGCAGGCCCATCCCAACCGGGTGTTTGCTTCATGAGTTCCATCAGTGCGGTGGCGGCGATTGTTAGCGAACCCTGGCGCAGATTGATTCCGGTCATAGACCAAAGTTTGCCCAGCTGGCCGGGCGCTTCCGCTTTCCCAGAGGCGTGCTGTGGAAAACTTGGCAAAATAGATGGGTGAGCAATCTTTCTGTGCAGCCCCTCAGCCCCCTCGACGGCCGTTACCGCGGCGCGGTAGCCGACCTCGGCATCCACCTTTCGGAGGCTGGCCTCAACCGTGCCCGCATCCACGTTGAGATTGAGTGGCTGATCTTCCTGGCCAACCAGGACGTCTTGGGCATCAATCGCCCCTTCACCGATGCCCAGATCGCGCAGCTGCGTGCGGTGGTCACCAACTTTGGCGACGCCGACGTTGCCGAGCTAGCAAAGACAGAGTCGGTCACCCAGCACGACGTCAAGGCCGTGGAGTATTTCGTTCGCGACCGCCTGACCGCGATTGGCCGAAGTGACCTCCACGAACTGACCCACTTCGCCTGCACCAGCGAGGACATCAACAACCTCTCTTACGCCATCACCGTTCGCGACGCCATCGCCCAGGTTTGGCTGCCGAAGGTTGCCGCACTGCTCACCAAGCTGCGCGAGATGAGCGCGAAGTATGCATCGGTACCAATGATGAGCCGCACCCACGGCCAGCCGGCCACCCCAACCACCATGGGCAAGGAACTGGCGGTGTTCATCTACCGCCTGGAGCGCCAGGTAAAGCGCGTTGAGGCCGCCGAGTATTTGGGTAAGTTCTCCGGCGCCACCGGCACCTTTAGCGCCCACGTTGTGGCCGCGCCTCAGGTTGATTGGGTTGGGGTCAGCGAGCGGTTCGTGACCGGCCTGGGTCTAACCTGGAACCCGCTCACCACTCAGATTGAGAGCCACGACTGGCAGGCCGAGCTGTATGGTTCGGTGGCGCTGTTCAACCGCATCCTGCACAACCTTTGCACCGATGTCTGGACCTACATCAGCCTCAACTACTTCAAGCAGATTCCGGTAGCCGGTGCCACCGGTTCGTCAACCATGCCGCACAAGGTGAACCCAATCCGCTTCGAAAATGCGGAGAGCAACCTGGAGCTGTCCAACGCGATTCTCGACTCGCTCTCGGCAACCCTGGTTACCAGCCGCCTGCAGCGCGACCTCACCGACTCCTCGTCCCAGCGCAACATTGGTCTTGGCTTCGGACACTCGGTGCTGGCGCTCGACAACGTGGTTCGCGGCCTAGGTCAGCTTGAACTCAATGAAGGAGTGCTCCTGGCAGACCTGCTCGACAACTGGGAGGTGCTCGGAGAGGCAATCCAGACTCTGATTCGCGCCGAGGTGGCTGCTGGCCGCAGCGACATCGCCAACCCTTATGAGTTGCTCAAGGAGCTCACCCGCGGCAAGCGCATCGGTGGCGATGATCTGATTACCTTTGTCAACGGCCTCAACCTGGAGCAGGAAGCGAAGGACCGTCTGCTCTCGCTGAAGCCAAACACCTACGTTGGTGTAGCTGCGGCGCTGGCGGCACGGGTTCAGTAACCGAGAAATGCAAAACCGCCCCGAGCCAGTTTTGGCGGGGCGGTTTTTCTTTGCCTGGGCTACTTCAGGCGAGGCTCGTTTGGGTTGTGCTGGTCGTCCTTGACGGTTAGCGCCAGGGTAGCAATGCCAACCAGAACCACAATGAAGGTGATGCCGGCCCAAATCAGGCCCGCGGCCAGCTGGTCCGGCTTGTTGGCCCAGACCACGCCACCAACCACGATCGCCGAAATGAAGGACAGCGTTAGGTAAACGCGCACGCCGATTTTGCTGTTTGGGTTGGTCATATTTTTAAGCCTAACTGCTGGTGCTGAATTAGTTTCGGGCGGTGCGGTCGCTGGCCGCAGAGATTCCCAGGTGGACCGCACAAATCATCATGTAGGCCCCGAAGAAACCAACCGCATCAACGGCCCGAAGATTTCCAACCAGGAACAGCACACCGATGATGAGCCCCAGAACGGCACTGACCAGGTTCTCTTTCCCGCGCAGGGTGTTGAATCCGGAGCGGCGGGCAAGGATAACCTCGAACAGCGCCGATGCCAGACCCCAGCCCGCCACCAGGTAGCGGAACCAAACCAGGGCCTGGTCGGATGGAATCTGCGCGGCAATCAGACCGATGGCGAGGGCCACGGCGGTCAGCGGCAGGGTCTCGTAGGCGTTGAGGCGCTTTCGCTGTAGCAAGGCAACGAATACCGACACCATGGCGTATCCCACGCCGAAGCTGGTGAGGGAGGCCAGGCCAACGAGCGCGTTGTGGCTCTGCGAGAAGGTGATGGTTAGCCCAACCTCGAGGCAGATGGCGGTTCGGAGGATTAGAAGGAGGCGCACCAGTTAAGAATAAACGGGTTCTGAACCACCTCGATGGCCCATTGCAGATGGGCCATCAAGGTGGCCTATTTAGAATGCCCGACTAAGACTTCATGTTCGCGAAGCGGCTGTACCGGCCCTGGAAGGCTACCGTGACTGTTCCGGTTGGTCCGTTTCGCTGCTTAGCGAGGATTAGGTCTGCTTCGCCCGCACGTGGGTGATCCTTTTCGCCCATGCCCTCGCGGTGCAGCAGGATGATGACGTCGGCGTCTTGCTCGAGCGAGCCAGATTCGCGAAGCTGCGAGATATCTGGCTTTTTGTCTTTGGTGTCTTCGCTCTTACGGTTCAGCTGCGAAATGGCGATTACCGGAACCTTTAGCTCTTTGGCCAGGAGCTTGAGTGCGCGCGAGAACTCGGAAACCTCCTGCTGGCGGCTCTCCACCTTCTTGCCAGAGGTGAGAAGCTGAAGGTAGTCGATCACGATGAGCTGTAGGCCATACTGCTTCACTAGACGGCGGGCCTTGGCGCGGATCTCCACAAGGGTGAGGTTTGGCGAGTCGTCGATGTAGAGGGGTGCGTTGTTGAGCTGGGCTCGAACGCCGACGATCTTGGTCCAGTCGGAGGCCTCAACAGTTCCCTTACGCATGGACTGCATTGGAATGCTGGTTTCGGCCGAGAGCATGCGCATGGCGATCTCGGCTCGGTTCATTTCGAGCGAGAAGAGGATGGCCGGCTTGTTGTAGCGGATGGCCGCGTTGCGGACGAAGTCCACACACAGCGTGGACTTACCCACGGCTGGACGAGCCGCAACAATAACCAGCTGGCCCGGGTGTAGCCCGTGAGTTAGCTCGTCTAGCTCGGTGAAGCCGGTTGGAACGCCAACCATTTCGCCACCGCGGTTGGAGGCAGCCTCAATTTCGTCGATTGCGGCCTGCATTGAGTCGCCTAGGGTGCTGAACTCCTCACCCATTCCTGCCGAGGCGACTGCGTAGACATCGGCCTGAGCCTGATTGACTACGTCTTCGATTTCGCCCTCGTTGGCGTAGCCCATCTGAGCGATGCGGGTTCCAACCTCAACCAGGCGGCGAAGCACGGCCTTGTCGCGCACGATCTGCGCGTAAAAGGCGGAACTGGCCGCGGTTGGCACAATGGCCGTGAGGGTGTGTAGGTATTCGGCACCACCGGCGCGAACCAGGTTTCCCTGCTTGGTTAGTTCGTCGGTGACGGTGATGACGTCTGTGGGTTCGCCCTTGCCGTAGAGCGTAACTATGGCATCGAAAATGAGTTCGTGCTTTGGTGCGTAAAAGTCTGCACCTTTAACAACTTCAAATACATCGGCTACGGCTTCGGCCGAAAGAAGCATGCCGCCCAGGGCGCTCTGCTCGGCCAGCATGTCGCTGGGGAGGGCTCTGCCGGTATAGCCGGAATCCGGCGCCGGAACTGCTGCCAAACTCACATTTTCCTCCTGGTGACCTGATGGTTCCTGACTAGCATGGGACACCGACATTTAACCTTCAAGTCGGGCTGTGGATAACTATGTGGAGAATTGTCCAAACACGCCGTTAAGCATGTGGATAACCTGTGCATAACCCTGTGCAGCAATTGTGGAAATAAGCCTGAAACCCTTATGAAATAAAGGCTCGAAGGTTGTTCACAAGTTTCTGGGCAAACCCTAAAGTTTGGGTTCAAGGTTGTGAATAACTTGGCGTTTCACGAGGGAATTCCCCAGAATTTTTCGGGCAATCTGAACCCCCGGTAAACGGATTCGGGGCGAGGACGGGCCCATTGGGGTGGCCCATTCAACCAGGTAAGGCAAAGCAAAAGGCGGGTGGCCCGTGAGGGTCACCCGCCTTTTTTAGAGCCTTACTTGGCGGCTACAACCTGAAGGTTGAGCTTGGCGCTGAGGTCAGCGGTGAGCTTGACGGTAGCGGTGTGGTTTCCGGTGCTGCGAATAGGGGCAGCAAACTCAACCTTGCGCTTGTCAATCTCGCCCAGACCAGCAGCTGCAACAGCTGCGGCAACGGCCGAGGTCTTAACGGCACCGAAGAGGCGTCCGCCTACGCCGGCCTTGATGGTCAACTTGACGGTTGCGGCCTCGAGGGCAGCCTTGAGTGCGTTTGCTTCCTCAACAGAGGCAACAGCGCGAGCGTCGCGTGCGGCACGGATCTGTGCCACCTGCTTCTCGCCACCCTTGCTCCATAGAACAGCAAAACCGCGTGGCAGCAGGTAGTTACGGGCGTAGCCGTTCTTTACCTCTACAACGTCACCAGCAGATCCGAGGCCAGTTACCTCGGTAGTCAGAATGAGCTTAGACATTCAATTACTCCTTAGCGGCCGGCGCCAGCGTAAGGAAGCAGAGCTACCTCGCGAGCGTTCTTGATGGCACGGGCAATGAGGCGCTGCTCTTGAACAGAGACGCCGGTGATACGACGGGCGCGGATCTTGCCGCGGTCCGACAGGAACTTGCGAAGGGTTGCAACGTCCTTGTAGTCAATAACGCCAACCTTGATTGCCTTTACAGGGGCAAGCTTTGCGTTCTTGGCGTTGCGAGGCTTACGACGTGGGTCGCTCTTAGCAGCCATGTTGTTTTCTCCTATTGGTCTTTAAAGATTTAGAACGGGGTGTCATCGCCACCGGCGGCGGTACCTGGGTTAGCCCAGGCGTCGTCGCTAGGTGCAGCGGTGCGTGCGGCAGGTGCGTCGCCCCATGGGTTGTCGCTACGTCCTCCAACGGCGCCGGCCTCACGAGCTCGGTTGGTTACAACGGCGGTTGCGCGAAGCAACGAAGCACCGATGTCCTCAATCTCCAGCTCGAGCGAAGCGCGAGCCTCGCCATTGGCGGCCTGGTAAGCCGATGGTGCCTTCAGACGACCGGTGACAACAACGCGAGCGCCCTTGTGCAGGGAGTTTGCAATGTTCTCAGCCAGCTCACGCCAAGCGGTGCAGCGAACCCATACGGTTTCGCCGTCTTCCCACTGGCTGGTCTGACGGTTGAAGGTGCGTGGAGTTGAACCCACACGAAGCGAGGTGACGGCTACGCCACCCTGGGTGTAACGCAACTCAGGATCAGCGGCAAGATTGCCAACAATCGTGACGTTTACTTCCCCGGCCATAGTCTTTTTCTCTCTTTGACTTACTTGGCAGCGCGAGCCGAAGGCTTGCGTGCTGGCTTGGTGTCGGCGATCTCGGCAGCGGTGATCTCAGGGACCTCAACTGGCTTGATGTTAACGATTGCCTGGTCTGCGCGCAGAACCTTGGTGCGAAGAACGGCTTCCGACAGCTTCAGCTGACGGTCCAGCTCGTCAACGTCGGCCGACTTAGCGACCAGGTTGATGACGGCGTAGATTGCTTCGGTCTTCTTGGCGATTTCGTAGGCAAGGCGACGACGTCCCCAGATGTCAACCTTTTCAATGGTGCCTTCACCATTGCGGATGACGTTGAGGAACTTGTCGAGGCTTGGTGCAACGGTACGCTCGTCGACGGTTGGGTCGAGGAGAACCATGACCTCGTAAGGATGCATAAGTAACCCACCTCCTTTGGACTAGAACGGCCATGGGCTTTCCATGGCAGGAGGGTAAATGCAGTTGTTGCACACCAGGCCAGGTAGGCCAAAATGGCGCAACCTTTCTAGACTACCGTGCGTTCCACCAGGCAAGCAAGCGTTTTTCCGCTTCTTCGGCACCGATGCTGCCCTCGTCCATCCGCAGTTCCATCAGGAACGAATAGGCCTCGCCAACCTCACGACTGGGCTTCAGATTGAGGATTCGCATGATGTCCTCGCCGTCGAGGTCGGGGCGAATGGAATTCAGCTCCTCCTGCGCCTCCAGCTCCGCGATTCTGCGCTCGAGGTCGTCGTAGGCGTGAGCCAGGCGATCCGCCTTGCGCTTGTTGCGAGTGGTGACATCGGCTCGAGTCAGCGCATGCAGACGAGGCAGCAGGTCGCCGGCGTCGCGCACGTAGCGTCGAACCGCGGCATCGGTCCAGGGGTCATTTTCGCCGTAGCCAAAGAAGCGAAGGTGAAGGCGAACCAGTTCCTTTACTGCCTTGATGCTGGCGTTGTCGAACTTGAGTTCGCGCATGCGGTTTCCGGCCAGCTTCGCTCCCACCAGGTCGTGCTGGTGAAAACTGACCGCGCCGCCCGGCTCTTTGCGCTTGGTGGCAGGCTTGCCGATGTCGTGCAGTAGGGCCGCAAAACGCAGAACGAAATCGCCCTCAAGGCCATAGTCCTTCTCATAGGAGATGGCCTGCTCCACCACGGTTAGGGTGTGCTCGTAAACGTCCTTGTGGTGGTGGTGTTCGTCGCTCTCAAGGCGAAGGGCCGGCAATTCGGGCAGCACTTTCGCGGCCAGTCCGGAATCAACAAGTGCGGTGAGCCCGGCGCGCGGGTGCGCACCCAGCATCAGCTTGGTTAGCTCCACTTGAATGCGCTCGGCGCTGACAATCTCGAGTCGGTCGGTCATGGCCGACATTGCGTCAAAGGTCTTCGGTTCAATCTCGAATCCCAGCTGGCTGGCAAAGCGTGCACCTCGCAGCATGCGCAGCGGGTCATCGGAGAAGGAGATTTCCGGATCGATTGGCGTCTTTAGGACGCCGTCCAGAAGGTCCTGCAGACCGTTGGTAGGGTCAACAAAAACTTTGTCCGGCAGGCGCAACGCCATGGCGTTCACGGTGAAGTCGCGGCGGAAGAGGTCGGCCTCTAGGCTCTTGCCAAATGCCACCAGCGGTTTGCGGCTGGTCTCGTCGTATTCGTCGGCGCGGTAGGTGGTGATCTCAACGGTATCTTCACCGATGCGGGCACCGATGGTGCCGAACTCTTTGCCGATGTCCCACCAGGCGTCCACGTTGCCCTTGAGAATCTTGATGGTCTCTTCGGGAAGTGCTGAGGTAGTGAAGTCGAGATCCGGTGCCTTACGACCCAGGAATGCGTCGCGCACCGGTCCGCCCACCAGGGCCAGTTCGTGCCCGGCATCGGAGAAGATGCGACCCAGACGCAAAAAGAGCTCACCCGAGGTGAGTTCGTTTAGGTTTTCGAGGGCTTGGGCAACGCTATTCATCGCTTTCAGTTTGTCACAGGGGTCACCCCGCCCGCCCGAGCGTTAGTCTTAAGCCATGAGTGACCGGAAGTTTTCGCGCCCCAGAAGGCGGGTTCTTGAGACTTCCGCCGGTGGGTTTGTTTTAGCCGCCGATGGCTCAAATCGCGTGGCACTTATCGGTCGCCTCTCGCGCTCCGGCCGAATCGACTGGTGTGTTCCAAAGGGACACCCGGAGGGTGAAGAAACCCTCGAGCAAGCGGCCGTTCGAGAGGTCTATGAGGAGACCGGTCTCGAGGTTGAAATTCTTCAACCACTCGGCCAGATTCAGTACGAGTTTTCGGCGGGGCCCAAGCTGATTGCCAAGACCGTCCACCACTACCTCTTCCGCCAGACCGGCGGCGACCTAACGGTTGAGGGTGACCCAGATCAGGAGGCCGTTGAGGCTCGCTGGTTTGAGTTGGAGGTGCTGCTCTCCTCGCTGGCGCACGAAAACGAGCGCCGCATCGCTCGCGGTGTCATCGAGTGGGTGGAGAGCCAGGCGTGATCCGGCTCTGGGCTGCGCTGGCTGCGCTAGTTCTGGCGGCCGTTCCCGCCGCGAACGCCTCCGCGGTGCCTCTCGCGGCGGCGCCTGCATCGGTGCATTCCAGCACCCCGTTACCGCCAACCGCCATCAAGATTGTGCCGGGAAGCACCATTCACCTGGTGAGCCGCAGCAGCAAGCTGCCGGTTTCCATTCAGAACGATTTCCCCACCGAAATTAGGGTTCAGGTGCACGTTGCGCCAACCAACCTGAGTGCGCTCATTCCCGCCGCGATTGAGGTGACCGTTCCGGCCAACACCACCTACGTTGCCCAGGTTCCGGTGACAGCCATCGCTGATGGAAATGTGGTTCTCCACGCCTGGCTAACCACATTTTCAGGACTTTCACTGGGAGAGCCAGTAAATCTGAACCTGACAATCAACGCGGAGGTGGAAGACAGCCTCATCGGTGGATTTGCCGTCGCTGTGGCCGCACTCCTGGTGGTTGGTGTGGTTCGTACGGTTCGAAAGCGTCGCCTGAAAGTGGTGGGTTAGTAAGTGAGCGTTGCCCGATCTAGTTTGATCATGGCCAGCGGAACCGTGGTCAGCCGCGTTCTGGGCTTTATTCGGGCGGTGCTGCTTGCGGCCATGATTGGTGTGACCACCAATGCCGCCGATGCCTTCGGCGTAGCCAATCAGCTCCCAAACAACGTCTGGGCCATCATCGCCGGCGGAGTGCTGAATGCCATCCTGGTGCCTCAGCTGGTCAAGGCCCGCTCCCACACCGATGGCGGTGCCGGCTACATTAACCGCCTGCTGACCATGGCCATCGTGGTTTTCGGCGGTATCGCGCTGGTGGCAACCCTGGCCGCCCCACTCCTGGTGAGCATTTATACCTCCGGTTGGAAGCCATCTCACCTTGCCCTGGCAACCGCCTTCGCTTACTGGTGCCTGCCGCAGTTGTTCTTCTACGGCCTCTACTCCATGCTCGGCGAGGTGCTGAACGCCCGGAGTGCCTTCGGCCCTTACATGTGGGCACCGGTTCTCAACAACGTGGTCTCCCTGCTCGGCATGGGTGCCTACATCGTCATCTTCGGCATGGATCCAACCGGTAAGACCTCGGTGGAGCACTGGGGCACCGGGCAAATCACCCTGCTAGCGGTTTCGGCAACCGCCGGAGTGGCCGCGCAGGCTGTGATTCTGCTCTTCGCCTGGCGTCGAATCGGCCTGCACTTCAAGCCCAATTTCCAGTGGCGCGGCTTCGGCCTTGGCCCGGCACTCAAAGCCGGAGCCTGGACTCTCGCAATGGTGCTCGCCACCCAGATTGCCGGAATCTTCCAGTCCTCGGTGGCTTCCTCGGCAGTTGAGGGGCGTGCCGGCGGTGATGTTGCATCGGTGGCCGCTTCCGGCATTGCCTGGCTGATCTTCATGCTCCCCCACAGCGTTGGCACTGTCTCGCTGGCAACCGTTTACTTCACCCGAATTGCCACCCACGCCCACGAGGGCAAGATGGCAGAGGTGAAGCAAGACCTGCGTGACGGAATGCGCATCGTGGCGCTCATCAGCCTGCTGGCAACCGCCGCGCTGATTGTTCTGGCCTACCCAATCAGCCGCGTGTTTGTTGGCGAATACGCCGGCACCATGGCCCTGGCCAAGGTTCTGATTGCCTTCATGATTGGTCTGCTGCCGTTCAGCCTGGGCTTCTTCATGCAGAAGGCCTTCTACTCGCTCGAGGACACCAAGACGCCATTCTGGATCACCGTCCTGCAGTCGGCGCTCTACATTGTTGGTGCTCTCATCATCCAGGTGCAGGTTCCACCGCTGCACCGCGTGCAGGCGCTGGCATTCCTAACCAGCGGCACCGTTCTAATTTCTACGATGCTTTACTACTTCCTGCTCCGCCGCCGGATTGGAAGCTTCGGAAGCGGTCTGGTGGGTTCCATTGTGCGTTTCGCCTTTGCCGCCCTGGTTGGCGGAGCCCTCGGAAAGCTAGTGCTTTCGCTGGCCGGAGGCACCAGCCTCGGTCACTTCGCGGTGCGCTCTATTCTGGACGCCGTGCTGACTTCGGGAGGCATCGGAGCCATCATTCTGTTGGGCTTTGTGGGCACCATGTGGGCCATGCGAGCACCCGAATTTAAGCTTTTGTTAAGCACCTTTGGCCCGCTGCTGGCCAAGGTTCGGGGAATGCTCAAGCGATAGAATTTGTTTGGGTCAAGGCAAAGCCTTTCAGGCCCGCAAATTCCAAGGAGTACGCCTTGCGCGACGTCATCATCGTAGGTTCCGGCCCTGCCGGCTGGACCGCCGCCATCTACACAGCCCGAGCCGGTTTGAAGCCGCTGCTCATTGCCTCGAGCGTTGAGGTTGGTGGCGAGCTAGTGAAGACCACCGAGGTGGAGAACTACCCGGGCTTCCCAGAGGGCGTAATGGGCCCAGACCTAATGACCAACTTCCAGGCCCAGGCCGAGAAGTTTGGCACCGAGGTGATTTACGACGACGCCACTGAGCTTGACCTCACCGGCGACGTGAAGATTGTTAAGACCGGCATGGGCGATGTGTACGAGGCCAAGACCGTGATTCTGGCCACCGGTGCCCAGTACCGCGAGCTGGGTGTTCCACGTGAAAAGGAGCTCTCCGGCTACGGAGTCTCGTGGTGTGCCACCTGCGACGGCTTCTTCTTCCGCGATGTAAACATTGCCGTGGTGGGCGGTGGCGACAGCGCCATGGAGGAGGCAAACTTCCTCACTCGTTTTGCAAGCAAGGTTTATCTGATTCACCGCCGTGACAGCTTCAAGGCCAGCAAGATCATGGCCGACCGCGCCCTCAACAACCCAAAGATTGAGGTCATCTGGAACAGCGAGGTTGCCGAACTTCAGGGTTCGCCCAAGCTGACCGGAGTAACTCTCCGCAACACCGTTGACGGAACCACCAGCCA
>Ga0228699_1000572_pt1 | contig 26447 bp, 10 predicted proteins | sample McNCre217_Aug_MG_FD_178016 | JGI IMG/M metagenome (GOLD analysis project Ga0228699, IMG submission 178016) | Freshwater microbial communities from McNutts Creek, Athens, Georgia, United States - 2-17_Aug_MG | ecosystem: Environmental > Aquatic > Freshwater > Creek | place: USA: Georgia... | reverse complement strand
ACCAGATGCGTTTGCAGGGCAGTGAGGCGGTGGTGGGCTGGAACGGCTGGAATGTGCAGGCGTTTTCTCGCCAGAACTGGTGGGGCCCGGGTTGGCAGAGCAGCATGATCAATGGGCACAACAACCCTGCGTGGCAAGGCGTAGGCATTCAGCGTGGCTCGGTCAAGGCGTCTGACAGCGCGTGGTTGTCGTGGATGGGGCCCTGGAATCTGGATGTGTTTGTGGCCAAAGCGCAAGACCCGATCGTGGTGCAAAACCAGCCGAGCGGTTTTTTGTTTTCGGGGGCGCGTTTGACGATGAAGCCGCAGCCTTGGCTGGAGCTGGGCTTTAGCCGTGGCTTGCAAACAGCTGGTGTAGGCCGCCCCAGTGGCGCGGGGGAGTTTGTGAAGGCGTTTTTGGGGCAGCAGGTCAATCAGAATCCGGGCGATCCACCTGACAGCAGCAACCAGATTGCGGGTTATGACTTGCGGGCCAGTTGCCCACAGAGTTGGGGTGGCTGTGCGGTGTACACGCAGTGGATGGGGGAAGACGCCGCGGGCAAATACCCGCCGTTGCCGTATCGCTTCATGAAGTTGTATGGCGTTGAAAAGACCTACGGTGCTGGCCAATACCGTGTGTTCGCTGAGTACGCCAACAGTTTGACGACTGGGTGGGGGACTTTGGAGCTGGTGCCCGGTTTTACCAATGGCGTTTATACGCAGGGCTACACGCAAGGTGGCCGGTGGGTGGGCAGTGCGCAGGGTGGTGGCTCCGAGGTGACCACCTTGGGCTGGATGGATGCGCAGGCGCAGCGCCAGGTCAAGCTGCATTTGGGACGTGTGGGCTTGGGTGTGGGGGCCTTTGCGCCAACCCTGAACGCCCCCCACGGCCGCATGTGGGGCCTGAGCGCCAGCCAGACCCTGCACTGGATGGGCATGACGTTGACTCCCGAGCTGGCCTACACCCACTTGGCCGAAGGCGAAGACCAAGGCGCCAACAAACGCACCAACCTGCGCGTCGGCCTCCTCATGGCCGTGCCCTTTTAATTGGGGTCAGATCCCAATTGTTTTGCCAAAGCCGCATGGGCGTGAGTGAAAACTTTCTGGGCAAGGTCGAACGCGGCAGTGAATCCGTGCAGTGGGGAAAGCTTTTTTAAGTGCTTGAAGGCTTGTGCTGCGTTGAATTTGGCCAAAGGCACGGCTGATCGCGTGATCGAAAGTCTCAGGACTGTCCACTTGACAGGGGCGTCTACGGGGGGCATTACATTTCTTGATCTAAAAAAGGCCAGAGCTTGTCAAAGTGGCTTGTCCGTGCAACGCGGCAAGTGGCCGTTGCCTTTGCTTGTTCGTTCACGGTTTGGAACAGGAACAAGCTGCAATGAATTTTCAGGATTTTCAACAGGGCGCGGCATCGCTCGTGTCTCATCGCGCCCGGCGACGGTCGCTGCTGGGCGCGGGTGTCGCGGCGTGGGTGGGCACGGCCAGTGGGCTGGCGCAGGCGCAGTCTTCTGCATCTGCAACGCGTCCAGCCATTGCGCCCGCTTGCACGGCAGCGCCTTTGGCGCGGATGGGCCTTTACAACGTGGTGGATTTTGGCGCGGGCTCAGGTCAGGCCGATCAGGACACGGCGGCCTTCAAGTCGGCGCTGAGCGCGGCCAAGCTGACCAACGGCACGGTGCTGGTGCCAGAGGGCACTTACTTCATCAATGACACCTTGAGCATGACGGGCAAGGTCAGTTTGGTGGGCATGGTGGCGGGCAGTTGGGCCACGGCCGCCAACCGTTCGCGGGTGGTTTTGCAGGGGGTGGGCAATGCGTTTGCCGCCACCGATGTGCCGTCGGCGGTGGCCGCCAACGCCGATGCTTTGGTGGCCTACACCTCAGAGGGTCAGCAAGGGCAGCGGCCTTTGCAACGCGCTTTGCTCGAGCTCGAAGGCGGCTGCGCTGCAGGGGGCTTCACCATCGTGGGGCTGGGTGCGTCGGTGCCTCAGGCCGCTGTGGCGCTGATGGGCAACAGCACCGGGGTGCGCTTGTCGAATTTGCATGTGCGCAATGTTTGGATCGGGATTTTTTCTCACGATTCGCTGGGGCGCTCGGTCATGGAGGATTGCCTGATCAGCGATGTGTACCGCACAGGTATCAATTGCGGTGCTTATGGCGGTGGCTCGTTTGACGTGAGCCGCATGCTGCGGCTTCAGGTGCAGGCCGCTCAGGGCGTCAAGAGCAACGCCCAAAGCGTGGGCATGGTGCTGGGCCATTTTGATGGCCACGAGGTCAATGATTGTGTGGTCAGCGGCTTCTACACCGGCATCCGATTGGCGCGTGCGGGGTCGTATGCCGGCAGTCAAAACACGAGCTTGATTTCATTTGTCGATTGCCAGGTGCAGGGGTGTTCTTTTGCGTTGCAGTCGTGGACGGCCAGCACCGATTACAGCTGGGTGGGCGGCGTGCTGGAGGGGGATGTGCGTGCCATCGATTTGGCGCAGTGCAGGAGTTTCATTGTGCAAGGTGCGGTGCTCAGGAGCCAGACAGATGCGGCCGCTTATGTGCGTGCCAATGCCGCGAATTTGGCTTTGTCCAATTGCACTGTGGAGTGTGGGGCGGCGTATGCCGTGGCGTTCAACAGCTCGGGCGCTTTGGTGGTGGCCGAGTGCACGCTGGCCCGGGGGCCTGATCGCCGAGTGCCGCCACCTGCGGCCACCCATGACGTGGCCTTTGTCCAGGTCGGCGGTACGGGCTCCGTGGTCGGCTATTCCAATCTTGTCAATGCTTGAGTGATGCACATGAAAAATCAACACGTTTCAAATGTTTGTGCTGACGATGCAGCGCAAGAGGTCGCGGCGGCATCGGTGTCGATGCGCCGTTCGTTTTTGAGGGGCTTGGGCGCGTCGGGCCTGGGCGCAGCGGCGGTGCTCGCGGGCTGCGGCGGCTCTTCGGGCCGAACGACCGATGCGCAGGGCAACGATGTGCCCAACGGAGATGGCTCGAATGGCGGTGGTTCCAATGGGGATGGTTCCAATGGCAATGTGCCGCAGGATACCCGCCTGCCTGTGACGGGCTGTTTGCTGCCGGGGGCTGCGCAGATTTATAACGTCAAGGATTACGGCGCGGTGGGCACCGTTGGCCATGCGGCCGCAGACACGAATGGCTTTTTGGATGCCATTGCCGCTGCGACCGGAAAGCCGGGGGCGGTGGTGTATGTGCCCGATGGGACCTACACCATCAACCGGGTGCTGGAGCTCGATGGCGTGACCTTGCTGGGCAAGGTGGTGCCGGGTTGGCCTTCGGACCATTTCACGGTGATGCCCAAGATATTGCCCGTTGTGACGCCGGCCAGCAGCAACGATGCGTTTTTGACGCTCAAGAACGGGGCCCGCCTGTCGGGCGTTTTTCTGGAGTGCAATGAGCCCGCCAACAAGGCCAACTGGATCATTCAGATTGTGGAGGGGGCTGCCAAGGTGCAGATCGATGGCATTCGCATCAGCGATTGCCAAAACGCGATCAAGACGGCGGGCGCCGCCAACTCGGGTGGCGTGTCGATTGCCAATTGCTTTTTGCACAACGTGGTCAAGCGGGCGGTGTATTTGCAAGCGCCCACCACCGTGACCACAGACAAGGTGCTGTTGAGCAATGTGCACATTTGGAAGAACTCGGGCGCATGGTCATTCACCGAGCATGGTTTCTACATCGAGAACCCGATGGATGTGACGCTGGACGCTTGCAGTGTGTTCACTTGCGGTCGAGGCATCGAGGTGGCCGGATGGCGCACGGGCGGGGCTTTGGGCCGGGTCAAGGTGCGCAACTTTGATGCGGACTTGAATGTGACCACGCTGGTGGTGTCGTCGCCCTGTGACCTGGAGGTCATTGGCGGTGTGTATTGGCAGCACGAGTCGGCTTTGTGGGCCACCGGCAATTCGCAGGCGGCCCGCGTGTCCATTGTGGGCGCGGACATGAAAAGCAATGGCAGCCCGGTGATCAACGCAGGGGCTTTGGCCAGCTTGACCATCAAGGGCGCACACTTGAACCGCAGTTTCCCCTATCGTCAAAACGTGGTGGCGGTGAGTGCACCATCGGTGACGTCGCTGGCTTTGTCCGGTTGCATTTTGGAGGCGGTGCGCTCCAGTGCCGGTCAAAACCCGGCGCAGTGGTTGCTCAACTTGTCCAGCACACAAGCCGTGACCGATGCCCTCGCCCGCAACGCAGTGATCCCGGCTGCTGCGGCTTGATAAGGCGCATCCCTCCCCGACGGGGGAGTTGAGAGCGATGAGCTCCTAGTTCGGCACTTAAGGCCCGTGAAGCCATTTGCAATTAGGCCTTGTTGTTCGGCATCCGGAAAGGTAAAATAATCCTATCCCGCCCTTGGCAGTAAGCCGTCCACTTCATCCAGGACGAGCCGAACCCTAGGGCGTTTTTTTTGGGGGGATAAAAATGGCTACAGCCATCCTGATTGACGGTGCTTATTTCATCAAGCGGTTCCGGGCAATTGAGCCGCACAATATGTACAACCCTGCCAGGGCGGCAGATTGTATTCACCGCTGGGCCGTGGCGCATCTTTCAACCAAGCCTACATCCTCGCTTGTTGCGAATTCCCCCAACCGACCTGCCCGTCGGCATGAGCTTTATAGAATTTTCTTTTACGACTGTGCTCCGCTTGAGAAGAAATTGCACAACCCGATCTCCAAACGAAGTGTAGATTTTGGGCGATCACAAGAAGCGGTTTTTCGTCTGGAGCTTCATCGCTTGTTGCTGGCTAAACGTAAGTTGGCTTTGCGCCTAGGGCATTTGTCGAGCGATGTGCCTTGGACCATCAAGCCAGACAAGATAAAAGACTTGTTAGCTGGCCGTATCGCTTTCAATCATTTGTCTCCCGATGACGTGATGCCTGCAGTTCGTCAGAAGGGGGTGGATATGCGTATTGGTGTGGATGTCGCTTCACTGGCGTTCAAAAAACAGGTGGATCAAATTGTCTTGATAGCCGGTGATGCGGATTTCGTGCCAGCAGCCAAGTTGGCCAGGCGTGAAGGGATTGATTTTGTTTTGGATCCCATGTGGCGAAACATTCCAACCGGGCTGATGGAGCACATTGATGGATTACGGTCGACTTGCCCGAAGCCAGCCGTGCGCAGTGTCACTCCTAAAACAGAAGAACCAAGCGGTTGAATCTCTTGCAAGGTTGATTGAGTCACGTTAGACGGATGCGGACAACAACGAACGATGACCTTTAGCTTTAGCTTCAGGTCGATCGTCCATTGTTTTCGGTCCGCTTGTGAGGTCGGTTTGCCTTAGCCGATCAACAGTCCCGTGCTGTAGTTGTGGCTGAGGTGGCCATTGGCATCGGCGGTGTAGAGCTGGTAGGTGCCTGCGTCCAGTCCGGCCAGGGACAGGCTGGCGCTGGTGGTTTTGCGCAGCATGACGTTGTCGATGCCAAATGAGGCTTCGGTCGCGGCCACGAGGTTGCCGCCCCAGGTGTTGCTCATGCCAAAGCCCAGCACCAGGTTGCCGCTGCTGTCGGTGCTGGCCTTCAGGGCGTAGTGGTGGGCTTCTTCTTTGAGCGCGGTGGTGCTGTTGCCGCCGTTGGCGCTGGTGGACAGGTTGCCCAGGTCAATGCCGCCGTCCCATGCATCCGCTGATGTCAGATCAGAGCCAAAGTATTGCGCCGAGTTGACCAAGGTGCCGTTGACGAACACGTTGAAGTTCTGGCCTTTCCAGGCGTCCATTTCGATCATGTCGAATTCAACCCAGACTTCGGTGCTGGCCAGGCCCAGGGCGTAGGTTTTGCTCAGGGTTTGCGTGCCTTCTTGCGTGTTGGTGAAGCGTCCGAGAACGCTGTTGAGGCCGTTGCTGCTGCCCAGGTTCAGGGTGCTGGTGGCGGCGCTGCCGTTGTAGGTCCAGCCCGTGGGGGTTTGGTTGAAGTCTTCGTACGACAACATGCTGTTGGTCACGGCGACCGAGTTCCATTTGCTGCCCAAGGCCGAGGTGATGCTGTCGAGGTTGGTCACGGTCACGCTGCTGTTGACCAGATAGGCCGTACCGGTGGTGCTGCTGGCCACTTCAAGGCTTTGACTGCCGACCGCGCTGGTGGTGGTCTTGGTCAGGTTGAGCACGCGGGCGTACTCCAGTTCGGCGATGGCGTCGAGGTTGCTGCCCGAGCTGTTGCCCCAGTCGTACCAGGTACCGGTGCCCTGCGTAGTTACTGAGTTCATGTTGTAAACCGCAATGGTCTCCGTGCCGCCCGAGGGCTCGCCCGAGGCCCAATTGATGTAGCCGCCAAAGGGTGTGGTGTCGGTGACGCTGTTCTTGTTGTAGAAGGCTTGTGTGGTGCCAGTGGTGAATTGCCAGTCCCAGACGCCGTCCACGTTGTTGTCCGTGGCCCCCAAGAAGAAGTTGCCTTTGACGGTGGAGGTGGTGTTGTTGTTTTGAATGTTGTAGAGCGCGCTGTTTTCTGCGAGGGTGTTGGCATGCACCAGGTGCATGGTGGTGTTGCCGCTGCTGTTGGCGGTGGTCAGGCTTTTGTTGTTGGCCCAGCTTTGCTGGTCGGCCCAATAGTTGCCTGCAAAGTTGCGGTCGACGTAGAAGGAACCGTTGGCGCTGTCGGCAGTCACCGTCTCTGCGGCGGTTTGTCCCGAGACCAGTTGCGACTGGATTAGGCTCACGCTGTTGACCTGCGCCACCGGGATGACGCTGATGGTGGCTGTGGCGCTGGTGCTGTCATTGCCCGCCAGATCGCTCCAGGTGAAGGTGGCCGTGTGCTCGCCAATGCTGGCGGTGTCCATGTTGTTGGACTTGAGTTTCAGGCTTTGCAGGATGTCGTCCACCTTGGTGGGGTCAAAAGCTGCATTGGCCGCTTGCGTGATGCTCAGCACGTGTGTGCTGCTGTCGTAGCTGTAACTCAGGCCGGTGACGCCACCAATGGTCTGGTTGCTGCCGCTGGCGCTGGTGCCCAGGGTCAGGTCGTTGCTGCCGACCAGCAGGTGGTCGTTGGTGTTGTCCATGCCTGCGCCGCCCAGGGTCACTTTGAGCAGTCGGATGTCGGTGCTGGTGGGCGCTTGCAGGGCTGGGGCGATGGTTACGCCGTTGGCCCAGTCACTGGCGTTGACCGTCAGTGCGCTGGTCGCCTGCGTGCCGGTGGCGCTGTCCAGGTCCACCGCGCTGGTGGGTGCTGTGGTGTCGAGCACATAGGCGTAACTGCTGGCGTTGCCCATGTTGCCTGCCACGTCCACCACGCGCACTTGGGCGGTGTTGCTGCCACTCAGGGTGGTGCTGTAGCTGAAGGTGTTGCTGCCTGCGGTGTGGGTGGCGTTGGTCCAGGTGCTGCCGTTGTCCATGCTGATTTGCACAGTGTCGCCGGTGGCGGTGTTGCCGCTCAGCGTGCCTGTGATGGTTTGTGCCGAGGTGTTGGTGACCAGATCGGAGGCGCTGTTGCCCGTGTCGGCACTGAAGCTCAGTGTGCTGGACATCACCGTGGGTGCGGTGTTGTCCAGCACATAGGCGTAGCTGCTGGCGTTGCCCGTGTTGCCTGCCACATCGACCACGCGTACTTGGGCGGTGTTGCTCCCACTCAGTGTGCTGCTGTAGCTGAAGGTGTTGCTGCCTGCGGTGTGTGTGGCATTGGTCCAGGTGCTGCCGTTGTCCATGCTGATTTGCACGGTGTCGCCGGTGGCGGTGTTGCCGCTCAGCGTGCCCGTGATGGTTTGTGCAGCGGTCTGTGTGATGCGGTCAGTGCTGCTGGACCCGGTGTCGGCACTGAAGCTCAGCGTGCTGGCGGTGACGCTTGGGGCCGTGGTGTCGAGCACATAGGCTTGGCTCAGGCTGGCGCTGGGGTTGTTGTTGCTTTCCACAAAGCGGGCTTGCAGGGTGTTGCTGCCCGTCAGCGTCGTGGCCAGGCTGAAGGTGTTGGTGCCCACGGTGTTGGTGGCGTCCAACCAGGTGCTGCCGTGGTCCAGGCTGATCTGCACTTTTTCTCCGGCGAGGGTGTTGGCACTCAGGGTGCCGGAGATGGTTTGGCTGGCGCTGTTGGTCACAAAGTCTGTGTTGCTGCTGCCGGTGTCAGCGCTCAAGGCCAGTGTCTTGACCGCGTTGGCTGGCTCCACCAGCACGGTGGTGGTCATGTTGCGGCTGAGGTGGCCGTTGGCGTCGGAGGTGTAGAGCACGTAGCTGCCGTTTTCAAGGCCGGCCAAAGACAGGCTGCTGCTGTCGCTGGTGGCGCTCGATCGGATCGTCATGTTGTCCACCGACCAGGAGGCTTCGTCGGTGGTCAGCACGTTGGGGCTGGCGCTGCTGGTGCTCATGCCAAAGCCCAGCTGAATGTGGCCGTTGGCATCGGTGGTGGCTTGCACGGCGTAGTGGTGCGCTTCTTCTTTGAGCGCGGTGTTGGCGTTGCCGCCATTGCTGACGTTGGATGCATCGCCCAGGCTGACGCCGCCGTCCCAGGCATCGTCGACGTTGGTGCTGCCAAAGTACTGTGTGGCCACCGTGAGCACACTATTGACGTACACATTGAAGGTCTGGCCTTGCCAGTTGTCCATCTCCAGCATGTCGAATTCGATCCAGACCTTGCTGCTGGCGGGAAGACCGGTGTAGGTTTTGCTGACGGCTTCGGTGCCGGTGGTGGTGTTGCCAAAGCGGCCCAGCGTGCCGTTCAGGCTGGTGGTGATGGCGGTACCGTTGTCGGCCCAGCCTTTGGGGGCGAGGGTGAAGTCTTCGTAGCGCAAGATGCCGCTGGCACCCACGGCCACCGAGTTCCACTGGCTGTCGGCCAGGCTGGTGATGCTGGCCTCGTTGGTGATGGTGGCCGTGCTCTTGACCAGATACGCCGTGCCTGCGGTGCTGCTGGCCACGTCGATGCTGCCTTGGCTGTTGCTCTTGGCCAGGTTCAACACGCGTGAGTATTCCAGCTCGGCGATGGCATCGGCGGTGTTGCCGGCTGACCAGTCGAACCAGCCGCCGGTGTTTCGGGTGATGGTGGCCACTTGTTCGCCGCCGTTGGGCTCGCCATTGTTCCAGTTGCTGTAGTTGCCCCATGGGGTGGCGGCGCTGCCTGTGGCCAGGCGGTTGTAGAAGCTGGCCCCCAAATTGCTGTTGGCGCTGCCATAGGTGTAGTTCCAGGTGCCGTCGTTGTCCCAGTCGGTGGCCCCCATGAAATAGTTCCACGTGTCGGCGGAGCTGCTTTGTTGCGCTGCGACGGCTGCAGATTCCACGCCGCTGTTGATGTGGACCAGGTGCATCTGCTGCGTGCTGCCATCGGCGGCGTCGTAGGTCTTGCCCAGTGCCCAGGTGTTTTGCGTGCTCCAGTTGTAGTGGCTGTTGCGGTCAAAGTAGAAGGAGCCGCTGGTGTTGTCGGCGGTGACGGCTTCGCCGGTGGCCGTTTCGGTGCTCAGCTGGCTGGCGATCAGACTCACGGTGCTCATTTGCGCCACCGGGATCACGCTCACGGTGCTGGTGGCGCTGGTGCTGTTGTTGCCGGCCAGGTCTTGGTAGGCGATGGTCACCGTGCGGTCACCGGGCGTGGCGTCGGCCATGGTGGTCGAGCGCATTTGCACGCTCTGCAAAATGTCGTCGACCAGGCTGGGGTCAAAGGCGGCATTGCCCGCTTGGGTCAGGGTCAGCACATGGGTGCTGCTGTTGTAGCTGTAGCTCAAACCACCCACGCCGCCTGCGCTCAGGCCGGAGGCGTTGCTGTTGGCGTTCAGTGCAATGTCGGTGCCGTCCAGCAGCAGGTGGTCGGTGCCTTGCAGGCCATCGCCGCCCAGGGTGAGCTGGATGGCGCGGATGTCGGTGCTGGTGGGCGCTTGCACGTTGGCGGCGATGTGCACGCCGCTTTGCCAGTCGCCAGCGTTGACGGTTTGGGCGCTGCTGGCCTGCGTACCGCTGGCGCTGTCCAGATCGACGGCGCTGGTGGGCGCGGTGGTGTCGTACACATAGCTTTGGTTGAAGGCCGGGGCCGCATTGCCACGGGCGTCCACCACGCGGGCCAGCATGGTGTTGTCGCCCGTCAGTGTCGTGGACAGGCTGAAGGTGTTGGTGCCTGCGGTGTGGGTCGCATCCACCCAAGTGCTGCCGTTGTCCAGGCTGATCTGGACTTTGTCGCCCGTGAGGGTGTTACCGCTCAAGGTGCCCGTCACGGTTTGCGCCGCGGTGTGGGTGTTGAAGTCGGTGTTGCTCAGTCCGCTGTCGTTGCTGAAGCTGAGGGTGCTCACGGTGGTGTTGGGGGCCGAGGTGTCGACGATGGCTTGCAGCTCGGCCAGGCTGTCGGTTTCGGTGCCGTTGTCATTCTTGGCGGCGATGGCGGTCAGCACATTGGCCAGGTTGGCGCTGGTGACGTTGGACAGGCCCGCCTTTTGCAGATCGGCCACGGTCAGGGCGGGTGAGGGTGTGCCGCCTGCAGCCGTCAGCTCGATCGCGTTGGCGATGGCAGCCAGCGCGTTGATCTCGGCGATGGTGTCCACATCGGCGCTGACTTTGCCGCCCACGATGTCATTGAGCAGAGCCAGGTTCTCTGCGTCGGTGCTGGCCGTGCCGATGTTGGCCCCGATGTTGGCGTAGTCCGTGGCGCTGGGGTTGGTGGTGGGTGTGGCGTCGGCGGTCGCGCCATTGGCCTCGGCCAAGATGGTGTTGTAGCTGTTGACCAGGGTCTGGATTTTGGCGGTGGTGTCCACCGAAGTACCAACCACCGAGCTGGTGTTGAGCGCGTCGTTCATCGAGGCCAGGTTGCTGCTGGTCACGCCGGTCACACCCGCGTCGGCATAGGTGGTCACGCTGACGGTGTTGCTGCTGGCGTTGTTGGCATCAGCGGCTGCGCTGATGAGGCTTTCGGACGATGTGACGTTGACCGTGGTGCTCACATTGCGGCTGAGGTTGCCGTTGGCATCAGCCGTGTAGAGCACGTAGGTGCCGTTTTCCAGACCGGCCAAAGACAGGCTGCTGCTGTCGCTGCCTGCGGTGGAGCGGACCATCATGTTGTCCACGGCCCACGAGGCTTCGCTGGAACTCAGCACGTTGGTGTCGGTGCTGCTGGTGCTCATGCCAAAGCCCAGTTTGATCTGGCCGTTGGCATCGGTGGTGGCCTGAATGGCGTAGTGGTGGGCTTCTTCTTTGAGCGCGGTGTTGGCGTTGCCGCCGTTGCTGCTGTTGGACAGATCGCCCATATCGATGCCGCCGTCCCAGGCGTCTTTGTCGGTGCCGGTGCCAAAGTATTGCGTGGCCACGGTCAGCACGCCGTTGACGTACACGTTGAAGTTCTGGCCTTGCCAGTTGTCCATCTCCAGCATGTCGAATTCGATCCAGACCTTGCTGCTGGCGGGCAGACCGGTGTAGGTTTTGCTGACGGCCTCGGTGCCTTCGGTCGTGTTGCCAAAGCGGCCCAGTGTGCCGTTCAGACCATAGTTGTTGCTCAGGTTCAAGCCGGTGGTGATGGCGCTGCCATTGTCGGTCCAGCCCTTGGGGGCGAGCGTGAAGTCTTCGTAGTTCAAGATGCCGCTGCTGCCCACGGCCACTGAGTTCCACTGGCTGTCGGCCAGGCCGGTGATGCTGGCCACGTTGGTGACGGTGGCGGTGCTCTTGACCAGGTAGGCGGTGCCTGCGGTGCTGCTGGCCACGTCGATGCTGCCGTGGTTGCTGGTTTTGGCCAGGTTCAGCACGCGGGAATATTCCAGCTCAGCCATGCCGTCGGCGTTGTTGTTGTTCGCTGGGGCCCAATCGATCCAGCCGCCGTTGGTGCTGACGGCCGAGATGGTTTCCACCGGGTCGGTGCCAGGCTCGCCGCTGTTCCATTGGCTGTAGTTGCCCCAGGGCGTGGTGTCGGTGGCGTTGTTCTTTTGGAAGAAGGCTTGGCTGACTTGGTTGGCCTGGCTGTTGCCGCTGTAGCTGTATTCCCATGTGCCGTCTTTGTTCCAGTCGGTCACGCCCATGAAGAAGGAGTCATTGCGCACCACATTGTTGGGGGTCATGCGCAGCGCAGAGGACTCGGCCCCGGTGTTGATATGCACCAGGTGCATCTGTTGGGTGCTGCCGTCGGCGGCATCGTAGGTCTTGCTTTGCGCCCAGGTGTTTTGCGCGTTCCAGTTGGTGTTGCTGTTGCGCTCAAAGTAGAAGGAACCTGCGTTGTTGTAAGCGGTGACGGTTTCCCCCGTGGCCGCTTCGCTGCTCAGCTGGCTTTGGATCAGGTTCACGGTGCTCATTTGCGCCACCGGGATCACGCTCACGGTGCTGGTGGCGCTGGTGCTGTTGTTGCCGGCCAGGTCTTGGTAGGCGATGGTCACGGTGCGGTCGCCGGGCGTGGCGTCGGCCATGGTGGCCGAGCGCATTTGCACGCTCTGCAAAATGTCATCGACCTTGCTGGGGTCAAAGGCGGCGTTGGCCGCTTGGGTGAGGGTCAGCACATGGGTGCTGCTGTTGTAGCTGTAGTTCAGACCCGTTACACCGCCCAGGGTGACGTTGCTGGCGCTGTTGTTGGCATTGAGCGCGAAGTCGGCGCTGCCCAGTACCAGGTGGTCCGTATCTTGCAGACCCGCGCCGCCCAATGTGAGCTGCAGTGCGCAGATGTCGGTGCTGGTCGGTGCCTGCACGTTGGCGGCGATGTGCACGCCGCTTTGCCAGTCGCCAGCGTTGACGGTGAGGCTGCTGGTGGCTTGGGTGCCGGTGGCGCTGTCCAGATCGACGGCGCTGGTGGGCGCGGTGGTGTCAAAGGTGTAGCTTTGGCTGTAGGCTGTGGCGGCATTACCACGCGCATCGACGACACGGGCTTGCAGTGTGCTGCTGCTTGTCAACGTGGTGGCCAGGCTGAAGGTGTTGGTGCCTGCGGTTTGGGTCGTGTCCACCCAGGTGCTGCCGTTGTCCAAGCTGATTTGGACTTTTTCTCCCGCGAGTGTGGCGGTGCTGAGCGTGCCCGTGATGGTTTGGCTGGCCCCTTGGGTGACGAAGTCGGTGTTGCTCAGGCCGCTGTCGTTGCTCAGGCTGAGGGTGCTCACAGTGGTGTTGGGGGCCGAGGCGTTCACGATGGCTTGCAGCTCGGCCAGGCTGTCGGTTTCGGTGCCGTTGTCGTTCTTGGCGGCAATGCTGGCCAGTACATTGGCCAGGTTGGCGTTGCTGACGTTGGTCAGACCCACCTTTTGGAAATCGGCCACGGTCAGGGCGGGCGAGGGTGTGCCGCCCGCAGCCGTCAGCTCGATCGCGTTGGCGATCACAGCCAGCGCGTTGATTTCGGCCACGGTGTCCACATCGGCGCTGACTTTGCCGCCCACGATGTCATTGAGCAGAGCTAGGTTCTCTGCGTCGGTACTGGCCGTGCCGATGTCGGCCCCGATGTTGGCGTAGTCCGTGGCGCTGGGGTTGGCGGTGGGGGTGGCGTCGGCGGCAGGGCCATTGGCTTCGCCCAGGATGGCGTTGTAGCTGTTGACCAGGGTCTGGATCTTGGCGGTGGTGTCTACCGAAGTGCCGACCACCGAGCTGCTGTTGAGTGCATCGTTGACAGCGGCCAAGTTGATGTTGGTCACGCCCGTCACGCTGGCGTTGGCATAGGTGGCCACGTTGGGGCTGGTGGCGGTGGCGCTGTTGTTTTGTGCGGCATTGCTGATGGCGCTGACCGGTGCGATCACGCCGTCCACCACGGCTTGCAGTTCGGCCACGGTGTCAACGCCGGTGCCGTCATTGGCGGTGTTGGCGATGGCTTGTTGCACGGCGTTGAGTGTGCCGGCGGTCACCCCCGCAATGCCCAGGGTTTGCAATTCGGCCAGTGTGGGGCCGGTGGGGGTGGTGGCGGCAGCGGCGGTCATCACGGCGTTGACCGCGTTGGCCAGGGTTTGCACTTCGGCCACGGTGTCCACGTCGGCAGTGACTTTGTTGCCGATCACATCGCCGAGCAGGCCGGCTTTGGCGGTGGAGTCCACGCCGGTCACGCCGATGCGGGTGTAGTCGGCGGCGCTGGGGTCGGTGGTGGGTGTGGCGTCAGCCGCAGAGCCGTTGGCTTCGGCCAAGATGGCTGCATAGCTGTTGACCAAGATCTGGATTTCTGCCGTGGTGTCCACCGAAGTGCCGACCAGGGATGCGCTGTTGAGCGCGTCGTTGACCGCAGCCAAGTTGCCGCTGTTCACGCCCGTCACGCCGGCTGTGGCGTAGGTGCCTGTGCTTGGCGTTGTCGCAGTGGCGTTGTTGGCTTGCGCGGCGCTGCTGATACTGCTCACGGCGCTGTTCACGCCGTTGATCAGGGCTTGCAATTCGGCAACGGTGTCTGCACCGGTGCCGTCGTCGGCAGTGCCTGCGATGGCTTTTTGTACGGCAGCCAAGTTGTCGGCGGTGACGCCGGTCATGCCCAGCGCTTGCAGCTGGGCCAGTGTGGGGCCTGTCGGCGTTGTGGCTGCCGCAGCGGTCATGACGGCGCTCACCGCGTTGGCCAGGGTTTGCACTTCGGCCACGGTGTCCACGTCGGCAGCGACTTTGTCGCCGATCACATCGCCCAGCAAGCTGGCTTTGGCGGCAGAGTCCACAGCGGTCACGCCGATGTTGTTGTAGTCAGCGGCTGTCGGGTCGGCGGTGGGTGTGGCGTCAGCGGCAGAGCCATTGGCCTCGGCCAGGATGGTTGCATAGCTGTTGACCAGGGTCTGGATTTCTGCTGTGGTGTCCACCGAAGTGCCGACCACGGATGCGCTGTTGAGTGCGTCGTTGACCGCAGCCAGGTTGCCACTGGTGACGCCAGTCACGCCGGCGTTGGCATAGGTGGCAACGCTGGGGCTGGTGACGGTGGCGCTGTTGTTTTGTGCGGCATTGCTGATGGCGCTGACCGGGGAGATCACGCCATCGACCACCGCTTGCAGTTCGGCGACGGTGTCAACGCCGGTGCCGTCATTGGCGGTGTTGGCGATGGCTTGTTGCACGGCGCTGAGTGTGCCGGCGGTCACGCCCGCAATGCCCAGGGTTTGCAGCTCGGCCAGTGTGGGGCCGGTGGGGGTGGTCGCGGCAGCGGCGCTCATCACCGCGCTCACTGCGTTGGCCAGGGTTTGGACTTCGGCCACGGTGTCCACGTCGGCAGCGACTTTGTTGCCGATCACATCGCCGAGCAAGGCGGCTTTGGCGGCAGAGTCCACACCGGTCACGCCGATGTTGCTGTAGTCAGCGGCTGTCGGGTCGGCAGTGGGTGTGGCGTCAGCGGCAGAGCCATTGGCCTCGGCCAGGATGGCGTTGTAGCTGTTGACCAGCGCTTGAATCTCGGCAGGCGTGTCGACCGAGGTGCCCGTCACCGCTGCGCTGTTGAGTGCGTTGTTGATGGTGGCCAGGTTGTCGCTGGTGACGCCGGTCACGCCTGCTGTGGCGTAGGTGGCCGCTGTGGGGGTGGTTGCTGTGGCGTTGTTGTCTTGTGCGGCGGCACTGATGGTGCTGGCGGCGGCGTTCACATCGTTGACCAGGGCCTGCAGTTCGGCCAGGGAGTCAACGCCTGATCCATCGTCGACCGTGTTGGCCAGCGCTTGTTGCACGCCCGCCAGGTTGTCTGCGGTCACGCTGGTCAGGCCCAGGGCTTGCAATTGGGCCAGGGTGGGGCCGTTCGGGCTGGTGGCACTGGCAGCCGCCATCACGGCGCTCACTGCATCGGCCAGTGTTTGCACTTTGGCCACGGTGTCCACGTTGGTTGTTGTTTTGTCACCGATCGCATCGCTCAGCAAGGCGGCTTTGACTGCGGAGTCCACACCGGTCACGCCGATACGGGTGTAGTCGGCTGCACTGGGGTCGGGGGTGGTGTCAGCGGCAGAGCCATTGGCCTCGGCCAGGATGCGCTTGTAGGCATCGACCAGTGCTTGCACTTGGGCCGTGGTGTTGACATCGATGCCTTGCACGGCGGCGCTGTTGAGCGCGGTTTCGATGGCGGTCTGGCTGTCGGCGGTGACGCCGCTCACACCGGCGTCGGTGTAGGTGCTCAGGGGCAAGGTGCTGTGGGATGCGGTGTTGTCTTGTGCGGCGGTTGTGATGGCCGTTTGCGCGTCATTGACCTTTTGCACGATGGCTTGCAATTGCGCCACGCTGGTGGTGTCACTGCCATCATCGGCTTGGGCTGCGATGACCTGGGTGATGGCTTGCAGGTTGTCGGCCGTGACGCCGGTCAGGCCGATGGCAGTGAGGTCGGCCACGGTCAGTGCAGGGGCGGTGCTGTCTCCGGCGGCGGTGCTTTGGATGGTGTTGGCAATTTGCGCCAGAGCGTTGATTTGGCTGGCGTTGCTGACATCGGCAGCGGTTTTGTCGCCCACGATGCTGTTGAGCAGGGCCAGGTTTTCCGGGTCGGTGGCGGCGTTGCCAATCGATGCGCCCATGTTGGCGTAGTCCGCCGCGTTGGGGTTGGTGCTGCTGGCATCCGGTGCGCTGCCGTTGGCTTCGGCCAGGATGCGGTTGACGCTGTCCACCAGGGCTTGAACTTCAGCGGTGGTGTCGGCATGGGTGCCGTCGATGGGGGCGGTGTTCAGGGCGTTGTTGATGGCCGTGAGGTTGTTGGCCGTCACGCCAGTCACACCTGCTGCGCTGTAGGTGGCCAGACTGGGGCTGCCGTTGCTCGCGCTGTTGTTTTGTGCCGCGTTCTGGATGTCTTGCAGCGCCTGCACCTTGGGATCGATGGCGGGACTGGTGTTGCTGCCACCCCCGCCGCCTGCTGCGGCAGCGGCCACGCCCAGGCCTGCAGCGGCGAGCCAGCCGGCCGACAAACCTGCACCAGCAGCACCAGCGGCAGCGCCTGCACCTGCTGCACTGGCCGCAGCCACTCCGGCGACTGTTTCGGTCATGGCCGCTGCCACGGCCATAGGGGCCAGGCACAGTTCAGAGGCTTGGCCTGCGGTCCAGAGCACCACAGGGCTGTCGCTGGACGCGGCACTGGTCATGCTGCTGGGCGTGACCACGGCGGGGCACAGGGCGTCGCTTGTGCCGGTAATCAGTTCGAGCGGGGCGGCAGTCTCGCCTTCGGGGGTGAAGAAGTCGTCGATTTCGAGGCTGTTGTCGTTGTCGAGTTCAACGATCACGCGGCGACCATCTCGCTGGATGCTTTTGGCCACGACCAGTTGGCCGGTGGCGCTGTCCACGAGTCGGTAGCTTTGGCCCGCTTGGGCTTTGAGAATCAGTGCCGCAGCGGGTTGGCTCAGTTGGGCCAGGGTCTGGGGTGGGGTGACGCTGTCGGCGGTGCGCGCAGCAGAATAGGTTTGTGCTTGTTGTTGGAGCAGGATGGTGGACATGAAAAGACTCTGGTTGATGTGTGTTCGTCGTTCCCTGCAGTGCGTTTGCACAGGAGGAACTCCTCATCCAGAGATTGGAAGCCGAGAGGCTTTGAGCAATTCCAAAATTTGGTAAAAGTCTCAATACTGAGAATCCATCAAGTGCGCAGTGGCAATTCGATGGTGACCACCGCCACGCGCGGCTCGGCCAGCGCAGGGGGGATGGAGATGTTCAGGCGGCCCTGATGACGGCTGAGCACGGTTTGCACAAAGCGCAGGCCCAAGCCGAAGCCACGGTGTTCGATCCGCGTATTGACTGCAGGGTCGCCTACGGGGTTCTCGATCTCGATGCGCACCACGGGGCTTTGTTCGCGCTGGCCGATCTGGCTGCGCACGATGACCGATTGACCGGTCTCGCAATGCCGGATGGCGTTGTGGATCAGGTTGATCAGGGTGCGCAGCATCATTTGCACATCGACCTGTACCCGAAGGGGGACTTCACAGTCCTGCACCTGGATCTGGATGCGGTATTGGCGCACCAGTTCAAACGATTGGGTCACGGCATCGTCCAGCAGTTCGTGCACCAGGCATTCGGTCAGTTGCAGATGGGCTTGGTGGGCCTGGCTGTGCACGATGAAGCCGTCCATCATTTGCCGCAGGCGTTCGGTTTGCTGGCGGATCTGGTCCAGGGTGTGGGTCACGGTGTTGGACGATGCGGGTTTGGCTTGGTCCAGATGGTCGATGCTCGCCTGGATGCAGGCCAGCGGTGTGCGCATGTCGTGCGAGAGAAATTGCAGTGTTTCTTCACGCTGGTTGTGGTGCCTCTGGCTCCAGGTGATGTCGAGCAAGGTGACCATGCGCAGTTGCAGGTCTTGCGAGATGCGGATGGACGAGACCGTGGCCTGGTAGAAGGTGGCCAGTTGCGAAAACTGGTCCATGCTGATGAGGGCCCGGTCGAGTGTGCTGCGCTGAGGTTCGGTGGCGTGGCGCAGCAGCCGTTCTTGCAGTTGCGCAAAGGTGTAGCGCGGGGCGCTTTGCAAGAGGCTGATCTGGTGGGCCACAGCGTGCATGGCCTGGTTGCTGACCCAGTGCTGGTCTTGCTGGTCAAAGATGGCGATGGGCGTGGGCACTTGCTGCAAGCTCGCTTGCAGGAGCTTGAAGGTGTGTTGCTCCGAGTCGATGGCCGAGTGCAGTTGCTCAACCACTTTTTGGGGCATGTCCCGAAAGTTTTTTTGCCACCAGTCGGCAGAGACGGTTGGACGCTTGAGAGTGTTGGCGTCATGGCGAAAGCTGGTTCGGATTTCGGTGCGGATTTGCCGCACGGTGGACACCAGTCTGCGCCAGGACCAGATGCCCGCCATCAGGTGGATGGCAAAGCACAGCGGCACAACATTGAGCCAGGTGTTGAGGTGGTTGAGCAGCAGGTAAACCACACACAGCAACAGCCCGGTCAGTGCCAGGCTGTAGGTGAACACGCGGGTGGGGTGGGTTCTGATGAACAACAGTGACAAGGCCAGCAGGACCATGGTGCCGACGCTGACGGCGATGGGCGTGGGCAGGACGCGGATGGTGTTGCGGTTGAGCACATCGTTGAGTGTGCTGGCCACGATGTACACGCCCGGTGTGCTCGTCTCGTCGTTGCCGGTGTAGCTGGTGGAGTAGGTGTCTCCAGTCTGCGCTGCCGTCACGCCGATGAGCACCCATTTGTCTTGCAGCATGTCCAGCGACAAGATGGGGTTGAGCGCATCGACCAAAGACAATGTGGTGAAGCCCACGTTGGCGTCCACCATGCGGAAGTTTTTGCGCCAGCCGATGGGAGAGAAGTAGTCCTGCAGGGTCTGGTCTTGCGGGGATGCCCCGACCTTGATCATGGCCAGTGCGAGGTGGTCGACGGCGGCCATTTCGTTGTTGATGGTGCGGATCACCCCGTCATCGTCGAACTGAATCTGGATGTGGCCAAAACCGCTGGCTTGTTGGCGAATAGGTTCGGGCGGGTAGTCCCAAAATTCGTCGCTTCGGGGCGTGGTGTCGCGGCTCGCCATCTCGTGCTCATGCCGGTCTTGGCTGGCCGACAGGGGCAGGACCACGGGCAGCCCTTGCATGGCCTGGCCCAAGGCTTTATCGTCACGCGTGCTCTGGTGGAAGATGAGGTCGATGCCGATGGCCTTGGGCTGGATGCCGTCGCGGTGTAAACGCGACAAAAAGTTGGCGTAGTGCTGGCGTCGCAGTGGCCATGCTTGCAGCTCTTCCAGGCTGCGGTCATCAATGGCAATGACCACGATGTCGCTGCGAGCCTGAAAGCCGGCCCAGCGTAGCATCAGATCGTGCAGTTGCCAGCCGGCTGTTTGGCCCAGGGCCAATGCATGCAGGGCATAAAAAAATCCCAGAGTAATGACCCATGTGAACAGCCAGTCGCGCATGGGCGCTGAGCGCCACAGCAGCGGCTGGTGGCTCAGCCAGGTTTTCATGGGCGTGAGGGTCCCGCGGCGTTGCTGAGCAAGGTGAATTGACCGCCTGCGGTGGTGCGTTCAGCCGACTCGACCCCCAGCGCGTCGGTGCGGATGCCTTGCATTTGCCATTCGTACTGGCCCGGTGGCAAGAGGGCGATCACTTCGCGTGTGAGCGGGTTGCGTGGTCGTGTCGATGCCCAAGTGGCCAAGGTATTGGCCTGACGCTCGCGCAGCTCCAACCGGGTGGTGCGTTCACCGGCTTCGTCGATCTGAAAGCGCACAGGGCAGACTGGCAGGGGCAGCGCGGCCACGGATTGGCACAGAGCAAAGGTGGCCGGGGTGCCCATGAGGCCCGAGGGGCTGATGGCAGCGGCCTGCACATAGCGCGTGGGTGTCGCGCTGTCGTGCTCAGTCGGAATGTCTGCACCCGGGCTGGCCTGGGGGGCGCTCCACGCGGGGACGTCGTTGACGGTTTGCAGGTCTTGCCGCACGTACTGCATGGTCGTTTGCAGGTTTTGCCATTGCCAGCGCGTGCCTTGCAAGGCCAGATCGGGCGGCATGGGCAGGGCTTCGATCTGGATGTGGCCTTGTCCGCCGATGACCGCACCCTGCTGGGCGTTGAGGGCTTCGTTTTCGCTCGAGTTTTGGGCCTGGGTTTGCACCTGGCCTTGCAGCACTTCGACGGTGCTGGTGTCGCTGTCCGGATTGTGGCCGACGCGGAATTCGGTGCCGCGCACACCGGTGGTGGCCCGCGGTGTGGCCACTTCAAAGGTGGCACCAGCAGGACGTTTTTTGAACAGGCTCAGGCTGATCTTGCCTTGCAGCAGTTTGAGCTTGACCTGTGGGAGTTTTTGTTCCGGGCTGTCGCGCAGGGTGTCGATCTGGACCACCGAGCTGGAGGGCAGTTGCAGCTGGCTGCCATCGCGCAGGCTCAGGCTCACCTGGCAGCCACCGGGCACGTTGACGATGTCCCCTTCACCCAGCGACATGCCGGGGTAAAGGCTTTGTTGTTTGGCCGTGCTGGGCTCAGCCTTGCCGGTGCAACGGATGCGCGTGACTTTGAGTGGGGCGGGCTCCTGACGGAACCAGGTTTTGGGCAGGCGGATGGTCTGGCCTGCTTGCAACTGGTTCAGGTCCAGGGGCCGGTTGTGGTCTTGCAGAGTGCGCAAAGCTTGCTCTGGGTTGTTGGGCAGGGTGAGCATGTCCAGCAACTGGCTGATGGTTTGCGGTTGGCGCACCTCATAGGGTACCCAGTCGGCCAGCGGTGGGGGTGCATGGTCTTGTGCATGCGCGTGCATGGTCAGCATCAGGGCGCTCAGGCACGCGATGGGGGTGTACGGGCGCAGTTGCGGACGCTGGAAAGTCAAGGTTGTCATGTCAAGCATCGGTGGTGGAATTGGAGGTGATGATTTGGTAGCCAAAGCCGTGGATGGCTTTGAGTCGCAGATGGGGCGATGTCGCGGTCAGGTGCAGGTGCGCACGCACTTGCGAGATGTGCACGTCCAGCGTGCGTGAGCAGGCGTCGTCGTTGCGGCCCCAGATCTCGGTCATGATGCGTTGGCGCGAGAGGGAGCGGCCCGCGTTTTCAAACAGGAAGAGGGCGAGCTTGAATTCTTTTTCGGGCAGTTTGACTTCGCAGCTTTTGTCGCCCTCTTGCCATTGCACGGTGTTGTCCAGGCGGTTGAAGGTGTAGTCCAGGTAAATCGGCTGCGTGGTTTGGGGTTTGTTCAGCTGGGCACGCCGGCCCAGGGCGTTGACGCGGGCGATGAACTCGTGTTCGCGCAGCGGTTTGGTGCAGTACTCGTCGGCCCCTGACTCCAGGGCAAACACGATTTCTTGCTCAAACTGGCGGCTGGTCATGAAGAGCACGGGCAGGCTGCTTTGCAGGTCTTCGCGCAGGTGCCGGAGCACTTTGATGCCGCTGATGTCGGGCACGTTCCAGTCGAGCACCAGCAGGTCGTAGGTGTTGCGCTGCAGGGCGCGCATGAGCGGTTTGGCCAGGTGGAACACTTCGCTGGTGTGTTGGGCGCGTGTGAGCACTTCCTGTGCATGGGTGGCCAGGAGGGGTTCGTCTTCAAGGATGGCAATGTGCATGGGTCAGCGCTCGTTGAGGGCCCCGTCCAGACTCTTGTGCAGAGGCTTGAGCAGGTAGTTGAGAACCGATCGGCGGTTGGTCCGGATGTCCAGTGAGGCGGTCATGCCGGGCTTGAGCATGTCCAGCGTGAGCTTGTGCGTGCCCGCTGCGTTGTGCGGCTGCACATGGACGCGGTAGTAGCTGGGGGCGGGGCCGCTGTTGACGGGGTCGGTCAGCGTGTCCGAGCCGATGTGCACCAGTGTGCCGGCCAGCGTGCCGTAGATGCTGTAGTCGTAGGCGTCGAGCTTGAGGGTCACGGGCAGGCCCACATGCAGCTGCCCGATGTCGGCGGGGTTGACCTTGGCTTCGATGACCATCTGCCCTTCGGTGGGCGAGATTTGCATGAGCTCGTCGCCGTTGCGCAGCACGCCGCCAATGGTGCTGATTTTGAGCGACTTAACGATCCCGGCCACGGGCGCGGTGATGTCGGTGTGCTCCAGGATGTTTTTGCGTTCTTCGAGTTTGTAGAGGCTTGACGAGAGTTCTTCTTCGGTGCGCAGGGCTTCTTGCCGCGCTTCTTGCAGGTATTTGTTGCGTGTGGCCTGGATGCGCCCGAGCAAGTCGAGCAGCTGGCGTTCGCTGCGCAGGACCTCCAGCTGGCTGATGTCGCCGGTCTTGTAGAGGTTCTCGTTCATCTGGTGTTCTTGCCGCGCCATGCGCAGGCTTTCTTCCAGCACGTGCAACTCTTCGTCCAGGCTTTGGCGTTTTTGCAAATGCAAGGCCATCTGGGCTTGTGCAAATTGCGGGTACTGGGCAGCGATGGGCGAGAAGTCCGGGCGTTTGAGGGCCGCGTCGGCGCGGGTGCGGATCAGCGTGGCTTGCAGGGAGGCGACTTTGGCCTGACTTTCGGCAAAGGCGGCGTGGCTGCGGTCTTTTTCGAGCACGGCCAGCACTTGGCCTGCGTCCACGCGCTGGCCTTCTTGCACCAGGATGTCGGACAGCACGCCTCCGTCGGCCACCTGGATGAGTTGGGTGTGGGTGCTGGGGATGACTTGGCCGGTGGCGCGCACGCTTTGGTCGATGTCAAAGAGCGCCGCCCAGGCGATGAAAAAGCCCAGACCCGACAGCAGGACCAGTGTGTTTCTGGAAGAAGGGTGGCTCATGCGGGCTCCTGGCTGGCGGGGGCTTGTGCTGCCGACTGCATGCGGCCGAGTTGGGCCAGCACTTGCTCGCGCGGGCCGTCGATCACGATCTGGTGGTTGGCAATCACGATGAGGCGTTCGGTCAGTTGCAGCAACTCGGTTTTGTGGGTCACGATGCAGACGCTGTCTTGTGCGCCGATGTGGCGGCGCAGGGTTTGGATGACCCGGTGTTCGTGGGCGCTGTCCATGGAGGCGGTGGGCTCGTCAAGCAACCAGATGCGCGGGTGGCGCAAGAGCACGCGGGTGAGGTTGACCAACTGGCGCTGACCGCCCGACAGGCCGGTGCCCCCTTCGTGGATGGCTTGGCTCAGGCCTTGCGGGTGGGGCTGAATCACGCTGGCCAGCAGGCCTGTTTCTTGCGCCGCAGCCAGAATGGCGCTGTCGCCCGGATCGGGCAGGCCCAAGATGAGGTTCTCGCGCAGGCTGCCGGCAAACAGGCGACCGTCTTGCGGCAGGTAGCCCAGGTGTTCGCTCAGCAGGGGTTTGGAGATGTGGCTGAGGTCGATGCCGTCGAGGGTGATCGCGCCGTGTTGTGGCTTGTACATGCCGCTGAGCAGGCGCAGCAAGGTGGTTTTGCCCGAGCCGACCGGGCCGAGGATGCCGATCTTCTGGCCCGCAGCGATGTCCAGGCGCGGGATGCTCAGGGCTTTTTGCTGGCCGTGTGCAAAGACCACGTCCTGCAATTGGTAGTGGCCGTGCAAGGTGTCGGGCACCAGGGGTTGGTCCAAACCGGCATGGTCGTCTTGCAGTTGCCACAGTTGGTCCAGCGACTGCAGGGCCATCTTCGCTTGTGCCCATTGGCTGATCTGACTGGGCAGTTGGGCCACAGGGGCCAGGATGCGCGAGGACAAGATGGAACAGGCGATCAGTGCACCCATGCTCAATTCGCCTTTGGACACCATCAGTGCGCCCGAGGCGACCAGCGCCACATAGGCCAGTTGCTGCATGGCGTTGATGAGGTAGAGGTTGTGTTCGCCCAGCTTGCGCATGCGGCTGTCGTCGCGGCGGCTTTGGTCGGAGGCTTCGGTCCAGCGCGAGAGCATGCGCCAGCCGCTTTGGCCGGACTTGATGACTTCGGCCCCCTCGATCGATTCGACCAGCAAGCCGGTCTTGATGTGGGAGGCTTGTTGGGTGCCTTGGCTCAGGGCTTCCATGCGCCGACGCGACCACAGGCCCACCACCACCGACAGGGCCAAAAAGCACAGCGGAATGATGGCCAACCAGCCGCCAATGGCCACCAGGCAGGCGGTGAACAGCAGGGCAAAAGGTGCGTCCACCAAGGTGTGGGTGACGATGCTGCTGAGGAATTGGCGCACGGTTTCGTAGCCGCGCAACTGGCCAGCCAGTGCGCCCACGCGTGTGGGCATCTGGTCCAGACGGATCGACAGGAACTTGGCGTACACCGAGCGGGCCAGTTTGCGGTCCACCTGGTCGATCACATGGTCGTAGAGGCTGGAGCGGGTCCATTTGGCCAGCAACTCGAAGGCGGTGGCGGCGATCACACCCAAGGTCAGCACCCACAGGGTCTGGCTGGCCCCGGTGGGCACCACGCGGTCATAGACCTGCATGCTGTAGAGCGATGAGGCCAGCGCCACCAGGTTGATCATGGCCCCGGTGAGCGCCGCTTGCAGCAGCGCGGATTTTTCTTGCGCGAATTCGGTGAGGATCTGGTGCCAGATGCGGCTGCGACCCAGTTGCCAAGGGGCGGTGCATTGCAATTTGGCCAGGGCCGCACCCTGGAGCTGCACGTGGGCGTGCTCGGTCCAGGCTTGTGCGGTGGTCTCCCAGATGTCGAGGACCCATTGCTGTTGCGCGTTGAAGCTGTGGACCACGCCCCAACCATGCACCGGGTGGTGCACCAGGCAGGGCAGTTGGCTGGGCTCGAGTGCGGCGGCCTCGATCCAGCGTGGCGCGGGCCAATGCAGTTGCCGTGCGATTTGGTTCACCGTGGCTTGGGGTGTGGTGGTTGGCGTTGTGGCTGACGTTGTGGTGCAGTCGGCCAGCGCGAGCCGGTCGGGTTTTTGGCCTTGTCGGCGAGCCAGGCGCACGAGGGCCATGACCAGAGAACTCATGGCTTGTCCTGTTCAAAAGAGAGGGTGGCGCTGGGCAGGCCCTGGCTGAGCAGCCGAAGTCGCCAGGCGCTGGCGATTTCACTGGCCAGTGCGTCGGCGTGTTGGGTTTGCACCTGCGCCAGTTCACGGGCGGCGTTCATCACATCGATCCAGCTTTTCTTGCCGGCGTCGAATTGCCGCGCATACGAGGCGCTCAGATGTGCGTTGCTTTCTTCGTTGCGTGCCAGGGCCACGCGTCGTGCGCTGGCGGTGCTGAACATCAGCCATTCGGTCTGGATTTGTTCACGCAATTGGCGCTCTGTCGCTTCGCGTTCGGCTTGCAGGGCTTGCAGCCGCTCTTGTTGGGCGGCGAGTTGCTGCATCACGCCCAGACCCGCGCCGGTGCTGGCACTCAGGCCCACAAACACGCGGTTGTAGGTGGGGGTGTTGAGCGTGGCGTGGTTGCCCATTTGCCTTTCGGCCCGCACAAACACTTCGGGCAAAGCGCTGGCGCGGGTGATGGTTTGCTCGTAGGTCAAGACCGATTGCTGCACCAGCAGGCGTTGCAGCGTGGCCGACTGAAGTTGGGCCAGATCCCACAGGCGCTCGGGCGCTGGCAGTGTGAGCGTGTCGGCGCTGTCTGGCGGCAGGGGGGTCACAGGCTGTCCGGCCAACTCTTGCAAGCGCATCAGGGCCATGCGGGTTTGCATCTGGGTGGCCAGCATGTCGGCCTGGGTTTGTTCCAGCCGAGCGCTGCTGAGCACGATGTCGCCCGAAGCGGACAGGCCCTGGGCCACGCGCCGGGCGATCTGATCTTTGAGCTGCTGGTGGGTTTGCAGGCTTTGCGCCAGGGCTTGTTGTTTGAGTCCGCCGCTGTACCAGTCCACCCAGTTTTGCACGACCTTGAGGGCCAGTTGCAGTCGGGTTTCTTCGACCTGCAGTTCGCTGATCTGGTGCTGTGCTTTGGCTTTGTCCAGACCTGCGCTCAGCCGGCCGCCAGTCCACAGGGGTTGGTTCAGCCGCCACAGCACCACCTGCGGGTCACCGGTGTAATAGGTGTCGGTGGGGGCGCGTTGTTGGGTTTTTTCCCAGGACACCGAGGGCGTGGGGGCAAAAGCATGGCGGGCCAGTGTGATCTCGTGCTCGCTCGCCCGAACCCCTGCCTGTTGGGCAAGCAAAGAGGGGTGCTGCGCCAAGGTCAGCGAGAGCAGGCCTTGAAGGTCTTGGGCGGGCGTGCAAGCCGGCCAGCCCAAGACACCCAGCCGAAGGCAGAAAACGACAGATGGAAAGAGGCGCATGAAGAAAAACCGCAGGGAAATTCACGGTTGACAGAAGAGGAAGATTCGTGAATTTGGAGTTGGTTTCTCTATTCTGAATAATGATTCCTTTGCATAAGAATCTATCCGTAAATTATGTTGATCTTCAACGGCACCTTGCGTAGCGCGATGATCGCGGCTGCGATGTGGTTGAGCGCAACAAAGCTGCGTTCGAGCTTCTCGTATCGCACCAGCAACTT
>Ga0228699_1000571_pt1 | contig 26451 bp, 17 predicted proteins | sample McNCre217_Aug_MG_FD_178016 | JGI IMG/M metagenome (GOLD analysis project Ga0228699, IMG submission 178016) | Freshwater microbial communities from McNutts Creek, Athens, Georgia, United States - 2-17_Aug_MG | ecosystem: Environmental > Aquatic > Freshwater > Creek | place: USA: Georgia... | reverse complement strand
CGATCGCCTGCGTGTCCGTGCGCGTGCCGTCGCTGACCTCGACCGTCACGTCGTAGACGTTGTCGGCGCCGGTGTCGCTCGGGGCCTCGTGGTCCGGCGCAACGGCAAATGCCAGCGTACCCGTCATGCTGTCGATCATGAACCACGCAGCGTCGGGGCCGCCGATGACCCGGTAGCGCAGCAGGCCGGGGGCGTCGTCCACGTCCGTCGCGGTGACTGTCGTCACGGCGGTGGTGTTCTCCGCCACGGACAGGGCAGCGCTGGCAGCGCCGCCCAGGCTGGTGATCACCGGTGCGTCGTCGACGGCCGTGACCGTCACCGTGGTGCTGCCACTGGCCGACCATGGACCGCCCGTGCCTTGTGCACCCACATTACCGTCGCTGAAGGTCCAGTCCAGCGTCACGCTGACCGGCGGGGTATCGCTGCTGTTGGCATAGGCAATCTGCTGCAGCGCCGCGTTCACCAGCGCGTTCGTGGCACGGGCATCGAACGTCAGCACCAGCGTGCCCGCCGTGTTTGTCGTGACGGTGCCGCTGGTCGTGCCACCCACCACCAGCGGACCGCCCTCGCTCAGCGCGCCCAGCGTGCCAGTGGCGCTGAACAGATCCTGCGCGCTGGCGCCACCGTGGCGCACCAGGCTCAGCGTGGCGCCACTGAAGTTGTCGAGCGGCGCCAGCTCGGCATCGCTGACCGTCGCATCCGCATCCAGCACGACGGCCGCAGCATTCTCGACATGCACCGGCGCACCGTTCAGGTTGCCGAACACCGGGGCGTCGTTCACGGCCGCCAGGTGAACCTGGGCCGTGGCGGTGTTGCTGGTGCCACCCGATCCATCGGCGAGCACGACCGACACTGTCCGGAAACCCGGGGCCGGGTTGTCGGACGCCGAGCTGAAACTGATGGCCTCGTAGACCGCCTGCGTCCGGGCCACGGTGGCATTGGCGTTGAAGCTCACGACCAGCGCCACTCCGTTCGTTCCACCCGACCAGGTGCCGACGGTCACGCCGTTCACCAGCACATTCGCGCCCGAGGTCGAGACGGTCGGGCCACTCGACACCTGCACCACGTCGGAGGCTTCGCCACCAGCATGGATGGTGACCTGGAGCGTGCCGCCGCCGAAGCTGGCGTTGTCCACATCGCTCAGTGTCGCCACGCCGAAGAACAGCGCCCCCGCGGAGCCTTCTGCCACGCTGATCGTGCCGCCATCCGTCAGCACCGGCGCATCGTTGACCGCCACCACCGCCATGTGCACCACAGCGGGCACGCTGGTGGCGCCGCTGCCGTCGCTGACGGTCAGCTCGATGGTGCGGGTGGCCGTGTCCGGGTTGTCGCTGGTGTCTCGGTAGGTGACGTTGCGCAGCAGCGCCTGCACCGCCGCGGTGGTGGCGTTGCCGTTGAGGCTCACCACGAGCGGTGTGCTCCCGTTGCCGAAGCCGGCACAGGTGCCGATGGCGACCCCGCCATAGGTCACGTCGCTGCCCGACAGGCCGATCTGGCCGGCACCAGTGCCCTGGTTGCGCAGCCCCAGCTCGTCGGTGGCGGTGCCGCTGGCGGTGATCCGGGCGGTGAACTGGCCGCCGTTCAGCACGGGGTTGTCGCTGTCGGTCAGCGTGGCCAACGGGTCATAAAGGGCCGAGGCATTTTCCGTGTAGCTGGCACTGTAGGCCGACAGGGTGAGCACGGGTGCCTGGTTGGGCACGGCGGCGACCACGTTCATCGCGAACTCGGAGGTGGCGGCGTAGGCGGCCGGGCCGGTCTGGACGGTGGCCGTCGCGCTGACACGGGCCCCCGCGGCCGGGGCAACGCCAGCCAGGGTCACATCGATCACGGCCAGACCGGCGGCGTCCGTGGTGACCTCCGTCTGGCCAAGCCAGGTGGCGCCCTCGCCGTACCCGGTCGGGTCTTCGGTTCCGGAGGGACTGGAGAAGAACTCGATGCGCAGCGTCGTGCCGGCGGTGGTGCGGATCTCGCCACGCACACGCACATCGGCGCCCTGGAGGTCCGCGCTGGCGAGCAGCGGGGTGTTCAGCAGCGTGTTGGCGCCTGTGTCGGCATCGCCGGCGTCGTTGGCGGTCAGGCCGTCGTTGCCCAGGTCGATGGCCAGACCGGTGTTGTCGCGGAAGGTGTTGCCGAGCACCGTGGTCTGCGCGCCGGTGCTCAGCACCACGACGCCGGCACCGGTGTTGCCGGCGATGGTGTTGCCCTCGCCCGCCCCCGTGCCGCCAATCCGCACCGCTGTGCTGCCGGCGTGGACGAGGATGCCGCCGCTGTCACCCGTGCCGCCACCATTGCCCAGCAGGCTGGTGGCCGTGGCATCCAGCCCGATCAGGTTGCCCTGGATCGTCACGCCCGCGGCGTAGAGGAAGATGCCGCCACGGGCAGCCCCCCCGCTGCCTGGCACCGTGTTGCCGGAAATGACATTGCCGACGATCGTGGTGGACGCGGCCAGCAGATCCACCCCCACGCCGCCCCCCCCGTTGGACAGCGCCCCGGTGCCCGCCGCGTCCACGCCGATCCAGTTGGACTGCACCACGTTGCCGCTGCTGGCCGCGCCGGTGAGGAGAATTCCGTACTCCGCATTGCCGGAGATCAGGTTGCGCGCCGCAGCTGTGGTGCCGCCGATCACGTTGTTGCTGGCGGCCGAGATGTGGACACCCTGCAGGTTGCCGCGGGCCGTGCGTCCGTCCGTGCCGATGCCGATCCAGTTGCCCGCCACCGTGTTGCCGCTGCTGCCGGAAATATCGATGCCATTCTGCGCGAAGCGCTGGATGTCCAGGCCACGCACGGTGCTGCCATCCGATCCGGCATGGAGGCGCAATCCGTCCTGCACCACGCCACCGCCATCCAGCACGATGACCGGCACGCCGCCCTGCACCGCGAAGCTGTCGTCGCGGGTGCCATCGATCGCCACCGCCTGGCTGATCGTGGGCAGCAGCGAGGCCAGCGCGATCGTGTGTGCATCGAAGCCGTTGATGCCGAAGACGATCTGGTCCGGCGTGGCGCCGTTGGCGGTGTTGTTGGCCGCCGTGATCGCCTCGCGCAGCGAGATGCGCTGGTCGCTGCCACGGCTGTTGCCCAGGGCGGCGATCGAGGTCGTGTTGCCGTCGATCGTGTCGGCGGTGGTGTCGACGACCACCACACCGCTCGCCACCGCGACCACGTTCATCGCGAACTCGGAGGTACCTCCGTACACGCCGCCCCCCAGGTCCGCCGTGGCGGTGGCGGTCACGCGGTCGCCATTGTTCACCCAGGCGTCGGTCAGCGTGGCATTGAAGGTCACCGTGCCCAGCAAGCCCGACGACACCGTCGTGTAGCCCAGGTAGCGTTCGCCTTCGCCGTAGCCGGTGCCATCCTCGCCACCCAGGTGGTTGGCATAGAAATCGATGCGGTAGGTGCCGAGTGCATTCGTGGTGAGCGAGCCGGCGATCGTCGTCCCGGCAGAGGACGAGACGGCGCTGGTCAGGACCGGGAAGTTCTGCAGATTGTTGGCACCGGTGTCTGCATCCCCGATGAAATCGTTCGCCGTCACTCCGTTGTCGGCGCCAAGGTCAATGCCGGTCTCGCCATTGGCGGTGATCGTGTTGCCGATGACCGCGTTCATCTTGCCGGACGCGGTGTTGATCAGCACGCCGTCGCCGGTGTTGTGGGCGATCAGGTTGCCGGCACCCACAGCCGCTCCCCCGACGAGCACCCCATCGGTATTGCCGGTCATGCGCACACCGTCCTGGGCATTGCCCCGCGCCAGCGTGCCGGTGGCGTCGGTGCCGATGTAGTTGCCATGGACCAGGGTGCGCAGTCCATCCGTGATGGCCACACCGCTCAGCGTGTTGCTGGCGATGAGGTTGCGGCCGGCCGGGTCGGTCGAGCCGATGACCGTGTCGGTGGACTGGAAGACGCTGACACCGTTGTTCGCGTTCCCCAGACCGGAAGTGCCGTCCACGGCCAGGCCGATGTAGTTGCCGACCACGACGTTGCCGATCGACGTGACACCGTCCACGGCGACGCCGGAGTTGTTGTTGCCGGAGATGGTGTTGCGTTCCGCGGCGGTCAGGCCGCCGACGGTGTTGCCGCCGGCCCCGCCATCGATCTGGATACCGTCCTCGCCGTTGCCCATGTCGACCAGACCCGAGATGGACGTGCCGATGCAGTTCCCCACCACGGTGTTGCCGTTCGCGCTGACCCCGGAGATGTTGATGCCCATCGTGGTGTTGCCGGACACGACGTTGCGCGCGGCCGCCACCGCGCCTCCGATGGTGTTGGACGCACCGAGCACGTAGATGCCGACGCCCGAATTGGCGAGTCCGACGCTGCCTGCCGCGTTCAGGCCGACGATGTTGCCGGCCACCACATTGCCGCTGGCGGTGCTGTCCAGCATGATGCCCACCGCACCCGCGCCGGAACCATTGCCGCTGACCACGTTGCCCGCACCGTCCACGCTGCCACCCACCGTGACGCCGCTGACAGCGTTCAGATAGACACCGTGCCACAGGTTGCCCAGATCCGCCGAACCCGCAGCGCTGGTGCCAATGTAGTTGCCCGACACCACCGTGCCACGCGAACCGGCGCCGACGATGTTCACGCCGCGGTTCGTGTTGCCCGAGATGACGTTCCGATCGGCGGCCGTCGTGCCGCCGATGGTGACACTGGCCGAGTCAACGACATGCACACCGATGCTGTTGCCGACCGCGACATTGCCGCCGGCATCCGTGCCGATGTGATTGCCGGCGATCGTGGTCCCGCTGCTGGCGCTGACGCTGATGCCGGCGTTGGTGAAAGCCTGCAGCACGAGGCCACGGATGGTGCTGGAGCTGCTTCCGGCGACCAGCTCCAGGCCGTTGGCCACGCTGTTTCCGCCATTCAGCACGATGCCGGGTGCACCGGCACTGGTGCCATTGACCGTGACCTGATCCGTGATCTGCGGCAGCGCACTGGCCAGATTGATCGTACCGAAGGTGCTGAAGGTGATCGTGTCGGCGCCGCCGTTCGCATTGGCACTGGTGATGGCCTGGCGCAGCGACCCGGCGCCTGCGTCGTTCAGGTTGGTGACGGTGTAGGTGGCCAGCGTCCCCTGCCACGCGGCCTGGGTCGCGGCGTCGAATGCCACCGCGTGGTCGATCTGGCCCGCCTGGACTTCCAGCGTCCAGTCGCCGCCCGCGCTGCTCGAACCGGTCAGGTCGTTGCTCGCGGCCACGTCGGCGCCGGTCAGATCGCGCAGCTGGTGGACAAACGCGGCCCCCGCGAATCCTTGCGCCACATCGCAGCCGTAGACCAGCAGGTCGGCGTCCGCGGTGAGCGCCTGGCGCCAGCCGGCCACCTCCTGGGCCCGCGCCGCGAGCACTGACGCATCGACCGTGGTCGTGCCCAGGCGCAGCAGGCCGGCGTCGCCGTGGCTGACCAGATGCACCGCCGAGAGATCCGTCCGCGTCGACAGCAGCGCGGTGATCTGCGCCAGCCCGTCGCGTGCCGGGTCGGTCACGACCACCTCGATCTGGCAGGACGCCGTGGCCTGGGTCCACCACATCATCGCCAGCTGCGAGGCGCCGGCGATGCCGCCATCGATCACCACCAGCTCATGCCGGACCTCGGCCTGCCAGCGCTCGGACGCGCCGGCGTCGATCCCGCGCTCGCCCAGAGACGCTGCGGCAGTCGGCGCAGGCGCAGACTCGGCATCGAGGGGCGAAGTGCCCATCCAGCGCTGGCCCTGCGCGTCGCTCCAGGGCAGCACCTCGACCGTGCCGTTCAGCGCGGTCATCTGCGCCCGACCGTCCGCATCGCCGTCGATCAGCAGCACCGAAGGGGACGCTGCGTCACCGTCACGCGCCTGCCGGTCGGCGAGCGTCAGGTCCCAGTCGGCGACCCGGCGATCGACCACCAGCCAGTGCGTGGCGGCGGGGGCGACCGGCGCCGCCTGCGCCGTGTCCACGCTGCGCACATCGGCCACCGGCACGCCGCCCAGCAGCAGCGCCGCGTCGGCGGAATAGAGGATGCGGGCTTCGAGTTCCTCGATGCCGGTGCGGTGGGCGGCCGTCATGGCGCGGACCGGCCTCAGCGCGCGACCAGGGCGGGCGTCGCGGCAGGCGTGGCGGGACCGGCGGTCGGCGTGGCCGACGCCCACTCGGGCTGGCAGCGCACGCCAGCCAGGACGCCATGCTCCGGATTCGGCAGCGTCAGCCGCGCGCGGAAGGTACGGCTGGCGGCGTCGACGATCTTGTCCACCCGCTCGACCGTGGCGGTCTTGCGCGTGGCGCCGGGGTAATCGGGCTTGATCTGCACCGTGTCACCGGCCTTCAGGCGGCCCAGGTCCGACAGCGGCAGCACCAGCTCGACCCGCAGCGGATCGAGCCGGGCGATGCGCAGGATCGGCTTGTCGTCGACCCGCTCGCCCGGGTTCAGGAACCGGTCGACGACCACGCCGTCGATGGTGGCGGGGAGTTCGCGCAGCGCGAACTGGGACCGCGCGGTTTCGGTGTCGCTGGCGGCGGCGCGCTGCTGCTCGCGCACGGCGTCGACGCGGCGGTAGGCCACCTCGGCTTCCGAGCGGGCCTGCTCCACCGCCACCTCGGAGATGAAATTCTGCCGGCGCAGGTCCTCGGCGCGCACCAGCTTGCTGCGCGCGAGTTCGGCCGCCGCGCGCGCCGCGCGCAGTTCGGCCTGCACCTCCGAACGGCTGCTCGCGGCACTCAGGTTGGCGCGCTCGACCTCGCGCCGCAGCGTGGCCACGACCTCGCCGCGGCGCACCGCGTCGCCGCGCTCGACCGCCACCGTCGCGATCACGCCCACCACCGGGCTGCCGATGTCCACCACCTGCGACGGCTCGATCAGGCACGCCAGCGGGGCCGCCTGTCCGGCGACCGCCAGCAACCCGCCCGCCAGCCACGCCGCCGCACGCAGGGCCGACCGGCGCATCCGCGACCGAACGCGCCCATGACCGTGACCGAGATCCACCACCACACACTCCAGGCTCGTCATTCTTCCCACCCGCTGTACGCCAGCCGCCCGGCCCCGGCACGGTCCTGGCGCAGCAAGGCGCGCCGCTCGCGCGTCTGGGCCCACTCGTCCAGCCACATCGCCAGCCGCCAGGCCGCCCCGGTCCAGCGCGAGGCGGCCGGACGCTGCACCAGCGTAGCGACCAGCCAGCACGGCAGCCGCCGGAACAGCAGCCCTTCTCCGACGCACACCAGCGTTTCGGCAGATCCGGGATCTCCTTGACGGGCGGACCGGCCCACGAGCTGGCGCCATTGCCGCGACGGCAGGGCGTCAGCGCAGACCATGACATGCAGACCGCCCGCCGCGCGCACGTCGGCGCTGAGGCGGATGTCGGTGCCACGGCCGGCCATCTGGGTCGACACCGTGATGCGCCCGGGCTGGCCGGCACGGGCGATGACCTCGTTTTCCAGCCGGCTCTGCACGGCGTTGAGCACCATCGGCCGCAGCCCGCGGGCCCGCAGCCGCAGCGCGAGCTGCTCGGAATCCGCGACCGACGCGGTGCCGATCAACACCGGGCGCCCCTGCGCGACCAGGGCGGCGGTGCGCTCGACGACCGCCTGCCAGCGCGCTTCGGCGTCGCGGTGGACCTGCACGCCCAGGTCCTGCCGCCGCGACGGATGGTGGCGGGGCATGCGCAGGACCGGCGTGCCGTAGGTGAGCGCCATCTCGGGGGCCACCTCGGCCAGCGTGCCACTCATGCCGCCGATCTGGTGGTAGCGGCTGAACAGGCGCTGGTAGGTGAGCTGGGCCAGGGTCTGCTGCGCCGCCGGCATCGGCAGCGCCTCCTTCAGCGCGAGCAGCTGGTGCAGGCCGCGCGACCACTGCCGCTCCGGTGCAGCCCGCCCGGTGATCGGGTCGATGAAGACGATGGCCTCGTTCTGGACCGCGTAGTCCCGGTCGCGCTGCAGCGCATGCAGCACGGTCAGCGCCCGCAGCACCCAGTCCTCGCGCCAGCGCAGATCGGACCACGGCCGCTGTGCCGCCCAGGGCTGTGCGGCGAGCCAGTCCCGGCCGGCGCGGGTCAGCCGCACGCTGGCGGCGCCGCTGCCGGTGGCCGCCACGACCACGGCGTGCCGCCCGGTGTCGACCGCCCGCGCCCGATCGAGCAGCGCGCGCAGGTCGTCTTCGGACAAGGTCTGTGCGCCAAGGCCGGACAGGATCAGCGGCACGCGGGCCTCGTCGCACAGCACGCTGTCGGCCTCGTCGATCAGCGCCAGGCAGAGTCCGCGCAACAGCGGGCCGCGGTCGGGGTCCGCCGCGTCCGACCAGGCGAGCTGTCCGCCGGCCCGCCCGTGTGCGACCCGGTCGCGCAGGTGGTCGAACGCCACTTCGCGTGCGGCGGCGTAGGTCACCTCGGCGCCGTAGGCCTCGCGGCGCTGCGCTGGTGTGGAGGCCGCCGTCACGCAGCCCATGGGCAGACCGAGCGCGGCGTAGAGCGGCCCCAGCTCGGCGGCGTCGCGCTCGGCCAGATAGTCGTTGGCCGTGAGCACATGGGCCGGCACGCCGGCCAGTCCGGCGCAGGCGGCGGCCAGGAACATCGCCACGGTCTTGCCTTCGCCGGTGGCCATCTCGACCAGACAGCCCTGCAGCATCGTCCAGGCCGCCAGGTACTGCGACTCGTGCGGCACGAAGCCGAGGTGCTGCTGCACCAGACCGGCCAGCCGGAGGAAGACGCGGGCGCAGAGCCTGGGCGTGTAGCCTTCGCTGCGCAGGCGGTAGAGCGTGCGCGTCCAGGCGGCATCGTCGGGTGCGGGGCGCTGCAAGGCAGCCAGAAACTCGGCGCGCCCGTGGCGGACCCGCCACGCGGTGCGCACGGCCAGCGCGCGCGGCCGGGGCGCGGTGCGCTGCGGATACGCGCCCCAGACCGGCCCCGGACGCACCAGCGCCATGGCCGAAGCCGAAGCGGTGCCCGCCATTTCAGCGGCCTCCAGGCACGTCGGTGGCGTCGCCGAGGTGGCGCAGCGTGAGCTGCTGCAGGCGGTGCAGCAGCCGGGCGCCCAGCGGTTGCGCGCCATGGTCGAAGCGCACCAGCAGCCGCGCGCCCAGCCGCTGCACCGCCAGATCCGGCACCTGGACATCGATGACCGCCACCGGCCGCAGCGTGCGCAGGCCGTCCGCGTCGGCCGGATCGGTCTCGATGCGCCCGCCCGCGTGCACGCCCAGCGCCGCGGCGGGCAGCACCGAGCCGGTCTCCGGCACCACGCCGTCCCAGCGTCCCGCGTGCACCTCGCCCACCGCCTCCGGCCGCAGGACCGACACCGCGCACACCCCGGACAGCAGCCAGGCGATGTCCTCGTCCGGTACCACCGTGCGTGCGACCAGCCGGTCGTTCGCCAGCACATGGCCGAGCACCTCGCCGCGCCGGACATGGCGGCCGAGCAGCGTCTGCGGCTCGATCCAGCTCACGCGGCCGGCCCGGGTGCTGCGCACCGCCATCTGCGCGATGCGCGCCGCGAGTTCGCCTTCCCGCGCCTGCAGGGCAGCGGCTTCGGCTTCGGCGCGCTGGGCCGCCGACGCGTCGCGTACCTGCAGCCGGTTGACCTGCACTTCCAGCTCCAGCCGGCGCGACCGCAGGCGGGCGAGTTCGATCGGCTGGTCGTCGTTGCCCAGCGTCAGCAGGGGGGTGTCCGGCTGGACCAGCTGCTCTCCGGGCGTCTCGACGGACAGGACAAAGCCATCGGCCGGGGCGCGCACCAGCGCTTGCTCCGGCATCCAGGCCTGGGCCTGCGCGACCGTGGCCTGCGGCAGCGGCAGCCACAGCACCGCCGCCACGAGCAGCGCGACGCCCCCCAGACTGAGCGCTGCGGAGCGCAGACGCCGCCCGTGCAGCGATGGCGATTTCGCGAGCCAGCGCAGCCCAGCCGCCGCGGGCTGAACGACCTGCATCCACAGCGCGATGGCCCCCGCCAGCAGCGCCAGCATGGCCGCCGTGTGCGCCAGCCACAGGCAGGCCGACACGGCGACCACCATCCCGAACAGCCACGCCGCCGGGGCATACGCGAGCGTCACGCCGCGCTGCAGCCACGACTGCGCCGGCAGCGGCGCACCAGACGCGGCACCCAGCAGGTGCTGCAGCCGGTCGACCCACCAGCGGCGGCTGCGCTGCGCCAGATTGGGCAGGTCCAGCGCGTCGGTGAGCACGTGGTAGCCGTCCATGCGGACCAGCGGATTGGCGTTGGCCAGCAGCGTCGACACACCGCCCACCAGCGCCACCGCCAGCGCCAGATCGCGCACCAGCCCCGGCTGCACCGCTGCCCAGACCAGCACGCCGATCGCCGCCAGCACGCACTCGACCAGCACGCCCGCCGCGCTGATCAGCATGCGCTGGCGACGCACCGCCAGCCCGGTCGCGGCCGAGGCATCGACGTAGGGGGCCGGCACCAGATAGAGAAAGCCGATGCCGACGTGGTGCACGTCCGCGCCGCAGTGGCGCACCGCCAGCGCATGGCCGAGCTCGTGCAGCGCCTTGATGCAGGGATAGACGGCCCAGCTCAGCGCCAGGAAGACCGGGCTGGCCAGGCGTTCGCGCACATCGGCCTGCAGCGCCGGCCACTGCAGCGCCACCTGCATCAGCCCGAGACCGACCAGCAGCACGGCCGCCAGCTGTGCCAGCGGATGCGCCAGCGCGTGGGCCAGCGGATCGAGCCGGGTCAGCCAGCGGGTCGGGTCGCCCAGCGGCACGCGCCAGGCCAGGGGATTGAGCGAGGCCCGGCGCCGGCGCCGGTCCACCTGCAGCTCGCCGCGCATCAGCGCCTGCAGATCCGGCAGGCGGTCGCACTGCAGCAGCCCGGCGCCGTCGAGTGTCGCCAGCCACTCCAGCACCTCGTGCTGGGTCGGCGGCTGCGGCACATGGGTGCTCAGCCAGGTCCAGATCTCGCCGATCGTGCGCCGACCGTCGAACCGGCCGACAAAGGACCAGCCAGCCTCGTCGAGCAGGTGGTGGCGGCCGGTCAGCAGGTCGGCGAGCACGTGGCGCACGACGCCATCGGCGCTGCGGTGGCGCACGCGAACCGTCGGACGCAGCCGCGGCACGATGTTCGCCACCCGGTACCAGAGCGGACTGTCGAGCGGAACCGGGTCGACCGCCTGCCGGCCCGTGGCCAGGGTCAGGTCCGGCGTCATCCGAGCAGGGTCCACCAGCCCATGCGCAGCCAGTCGAAGAGGTGCCCGAACAGGTCGGCCACCAGCGGATGGCGGCCGGTGTCGAGGCGGGTCACGCCCTCGAAACCGGGGCGCAGCGTGGCCTCGGCCGCGACCAGCGCACCCTCCACCTCGAAGCCGTTGCGCCCTTCGCGCACCCGGGCCACCGGCGTGATGCGGGTCACGGTCATGGGCAGCGCTTGGCCCGGACGGGCCGCCACGCGCAGCGCGCCGATCGTGCCGACCTGCACACCGGCGATGTCGCGCTCGTCCACCCAGAGCACCAGCCGGAAGCCGTCGACCGGCGCCACCGTCATCATCACCTCGCCGCGCTTGACCGGCGCGCCGATCGAGCGGCTCAGGTCCCCCGACACCACCACGCCGGTCAGCGGCGCCAGCACCCGGCCGCGCTCCAGGTCGCGCCGGGCCAGGTCCGCGCGGGCACGGGCCTCGTCGACCTTGGCCATCTGGACCACGGTCTGCGCCTGGTCGTGGCGGGCCAGCGCTTCGCTGACGGCGCTTTCCGACTGGGCCAGCGTGGCCTCGGCGGCGCGCAGTTCGCTGGAGGCCTGTTCACCGTCGAAGTCGATCAGCGACTGGCCGGCCTGGATCTGCGCCCCGGGGCGGGCGTAGACCACCGAGATGAAGCCGTCGCGCGGGGCCACCAGCTGCCGCTCGTGCAGGCCCTGCACCCGCGTCGGCGCCACCACCTCGCGGTGCACCGGCAGCAGGCCGATCACCAGCGTGGCGCCGAAGGCCACCGGCCAGACGTGGCGGCGCAGCGGCGCCAGCCAGGTCGGCCAGGCAACGAGCGACGCCGGTCCGCGGGTCGCGGCACGGGTCAGGTAGAGGCGCAGCAAGGGCGTGAAGTAGGTGGCCGCCTGTTCCAGCCGCAGGATTTCCTCGGTGCGGAACGGTGCGCCAAGATCGCGCTGCAGCGTCATCGCGCCCAGCACCACGCCGTCACCCCCCAGCGGCACGGTGCAGACCGCGCAGGCCCCCATCGACCGGCTGAGCTGCACATGGGCGAGCCCCGCCTGCATCGGGCCGTGCCGGCGGGCGGGGTGCGTCAGCGTGCAGGCGCTGGCCGCGGCCTCCTGCATTGCGGCGTGGAGGTCGCGCACCAGTTCCGCCGCATCGGACAGGCGGGGCAGGTCCGACACGGCCATCACCTCCAGATCCGCGCGGGTCTGTCGGCGCAAGCCCAGCGCCACGCGGTCGCAGCGCAGGCTCGCCGCCAGGTGCAGCACCAGCGCGCGCAGCGCATCGGCATCGCGTGGCGCCTGCAGCAGCACGCCGACCGCCTCCATCAGCCACTCCGCCGCCGGCACCGACCGGGTCGGTGCCGGCGGCGACGCAGCGGACAGATCCCGGATCGCGGCGCTCAGACGTGCCTCCACCTGCGCAGGGGGACTGCCGGGTGCAGCCACTTCGCGGACAGTGGAACGAGGAACGGAGGAGGTGCTCACTGGCAGACGGACCCAAGCATGCCCGCCAGTGTGGCGCCACCGCCCCCCGCCCAAGACGCGATGAACCCGCCATTCCCCGCGCAGATTCCCCTGCGCGGCAAGGCGCGGTCAGGCGCCCAGTGCGTCCGCCAGCGCCAGCAGGTCGTCCAGGTGGAGGTGCCGGCCGGGCGGCGCAGCGTCCTCGGCGGCACACGCCGGACCGTGGTGCAGCGCCGCCTCCGGGCGCCGGATCCACGCCGTGTGCAGTCCCGCCTGGCGGGCGCCGACGATGTCGAGCCGCCAGTCGTCACCCACGTGCATCACCTGCCCGGCCGGGCACTGCAGCTGCGCGCACGCCACCTCGAAGATGCGCGCCGCCGGCTTGGCCACGCCGCAACCCCGTGCGCTCACGGCACCGACGAAGTAGGCCGACAAGCCCGTCGCGGCCAGTTCGGCGTTGCCGTTGGACAGCGCCAGCAGCGGAAAGCGCGCCGCCAGCCGCTCCAGCGCCGGCTGGACATCGGCGTACCACTGCACCCGCTGGCGCTCGGCGAAGAACACGTCAAACGCCGGCTCGGCCAGCGCCGGGTCATCGCCGACCGAGGTCAGCGCCTCGCGCAGCGTGATCAGGCGCAGTCCGGTGAGGTCGTGTGCCAGTGCGGGATGCCGGTGGGCGACCTCGCCGCGCAGGCGCTGCAGCGTCGGCACATCGAAGGCGGCGGCGGTGGCCGGTGCGTGGGTGCGCAGCCAGTCCTGCAGCACGACTTCGGCGCGCAGCAGCGTGGGCAGGACGGGCCAGAGGGTGTCGTCCAGATCGAGGGTGAGTGCGGCAATCATCCGCGCAGTGTCCACGAAGCACGGGAACACGGGACTTTGCCGGCTCGGCGAGAATGCACCCGCCATGAAAACCCAACCCGAACCCGAATACCGCCACGGCAGCCCGGCCCGCGTCGGCGTGCTGCTCGTCAACCTCGGCACGCCCGATGCGCCGACCGCCCCGGCGGTGCGGCGCTACCTGGCGCAGTTCCTCAGCGACCAGCGGGTGGTGGAGATTCCCGCCGCGGTGTGGAAGCCGATCCTGCACGGCATCATCCTGCGCACCCGCCCGGCCAAGTCCGCCGCCAAGTACGCCAGCATCTGGACCCCCGAAGGCTCGCCGCTGGCGGTCTGGACCCGCCAGCAGGCCGAGCTGCTGCAGGCCAGCGCCACCGCACACGGCCTGGCGCTCACCGTGCGCCACGCGATGCGCTACGGCAGCCCGTCCATCGCCGGCGAACTCGATGCACTGAAGGCCGCCGGCTGCGACCGCATCCTGGTCGTGCCGATGTACCCGCAGTATTCGGGCACGACCACCGCCAGCGTGATGGACGACGTGCACCACTGGCAGCTGCGCCAGCGCACGCTGCCCGAGATCCGCTGGATCCGCCAGCACCACGACGACGAGGGCTACATCGACGCCCTCGCCCGCCGCGTGCAGGACCACTGGGCGCGCGAAGGCCGCGGCGACCACCTGCTGCTGAGCTTCCACGGCGTGCCCGAGCGCACGCTGGCGCTGGGCGATCCCTACCACTGCCACTGCTACAAGACGGCGCGGCTGCTCGGCGAGCGGCTCGGGCTGGGCAAGGACGCACTCTCGCTGAGCTTCCAGAGCCGCTTCGGCAAGGCCAAGTGGCTGGAGCCCTACACCGAGCCCACGCTGCAGGCGCTGGCGAAGAAGGGCGTGAAGCATCTGCAGATCTTCTGCCCCGGGTTCTCCGCCGACTGCCTGGAGACGCTGGAGGAGATCGCCATCGAGGGCAAGCACGTCTTTCTCAAGGCGGGCGGACAGCGCTACGACCACATCCCCTGCCTGAACGACCACCCGGCGTGGATCGATGCGCTGCGCGGTCTGGTCGAGAAGCACACGGCGGGCTGGTCCGTGCGCGCCGATGCGCAGCCGCGGGCCGCCATGCTCGAAAGCCAGCGCCAGCGCGCGCTGGCGCTCGGCGCCAAGGCCTGAGGCTACAGCGCCCGCAGCACGGCCCGTACCGGCGAAGCGTCGGCCTGCACCAGCCTGAGCGGCAACGCGATCAGCTCGTAGTCGCCCGCGGGGACCTCGTCCAGCACGAGGTTTTCCAGCACCCGCAGGTCCAGCTGCAGCAGCCGCTGGTGGCTCTCCAGGGTGGCGCTGGACGCCGGATCGACCGAGGGCGTGTCGATGCCCACCAGCCGCACGCCCTGCGCGGCCAGCCAGTCGATCGTCCCGGGGGCGAAGGCCGTGAAATCGTCGGTCCAGACCGTCGCCGCCTGTCGGCAGGTGCGCACCAGCACGCGCGGTGGCACCTCGTGCGCAGCGTGGCGCAGGTGCTCCGGATGGACCAGCGGCCCGCAGCCGATCGCATGCACCACGCGGCAAGGGCCCAGGAACGGCGCGAGATCGACCTCGCCGATCGACGGGGCACCATCGGCGTAGTGCAGCGGCGCATCGGCATGGGCACCGAGGTGGGGCGACAGCGTGACCGCACTGACATTGGCCGGACAACCAGGACCAAGCGTGGCGGTCCAGCGCTGGTGGTAGGGCTGGTCGCCGGGAAACACCGGCGTCGCGGGTCCGACCGGTGGCGAGATGTCCCACAGGCGCCGCGTGTTCACGGCGGCGGAGTTCCCGAAGACGCTGGCACGGACACCAGCAGGTCGAAGGCGCTGAAGGCCTGGGCCAGATCGCTGAAGACGCCCTTGTCCAGCGGCGACAGCGGGGCCACGGACGCCGCAGCACTGGCGTCCTGCACATCCAGCGGCAGGCGGAGCTGCGGCGGCGCACCGAGCGAGGCGATGTCGCCCATCGACACGAAGGCCACACCGGCCAGCGCCGCCACCGCGTCCAGCCGCGGCGCCTCGCCGACCAGCGCGGCCTGCCGCACGACGGCCAGCGCCACCAGCTGCCGCTGCTCGCGGCTGGCGCGGGACCAGCGGTCGTCGTCGGTCGTGCTGGCGAAGGTGTGCAGGCGGACCAGTTCTCGGACAGCGCGCTCGTCGAAAGCGGCGACCTCGACCGGTCGCGCGGCCCGGAGCGCCTTGAACGCGGCCTCCCCTGCTGCGCCCGCCTCGACCAGCCAGTCGGCCAGCACGGCCGCCGGAATCAGCAGCGTGGCACGCTGCCGCTGGGCTTCGGCCAGCCAGGCCTGGCGGTGCTCATCATGGGCCGGATCGCTGTCCAGGCGCAGCAGCCAGGCGAGCGCATCCGCATCGAGGAGACACCGCAGCATGGATCATCCTTTCTTCCTCAGTTTCATCAGGCGTGGCAGCACCAGCACCAGCACCACCACGACCAGCAGTGTGACCGACATCGGACGCTCCAGGAACACTCCCCACTTGCCTTCGCCGATGGACAGCGCGTTGCGCATCTGCGCTTCGGCGAGCGGGCCGAGGATCATGCCGACGATCACCGGCGCGGTCGGGAAGCTGAAGCGCCGCATCACCACGCCCAGCAGGCCGATCACCAGCATGAGCAGCAGGTCGAAGGAGCTCTGGCGCATGCCGTAGACGCCCACCGTCGCGAAGATCAGGATGCCCGCGTACAGGTAGCTCTTCGGGATCTTCAGCAGCTTGACCCACAGCCCCACCAGCGGCAGGTTCAGGATCAGGAGCATCACGTTGCCGATGTAGAGCGAGGCGATCAGCGCCCAGACCAGCGCGGCGTTGGTGTCGAAGAGCTGCGGACCCGGCTGGATGCCGTAGTTCTGGAAGGCCCCCAGCAGGATGGCAGTGGTGTTCGAGGTCGGGATGCCCAGCGTCAGCAGCGGGATCAGCGTCGCGGTGATCGCGGCGTTGTTGGCGGCTTCCGGACCGGCCACGCCCTCGATGGCGCCGGTGGTGCCGAACTCCTCCTTGTGCTTCGACAGCTTCTTCTCGGTCGCGTAGCTCAGGAAGGTCGGGATCTCGCTGCCACCCGCGGGAATCGTGCCGAACGGGAAGCCGATGAAGGTCGCACGCAGCCAGGCCGGCCACGAACGGCGCCACTCTTCGCGCGTCATGTGGACCGAGCTGAGCTGGTTCTGCGTCTCCTGCTCGCGGCCCTGGAACAGCACCGCGTAGAGCGCCTCCGCCACCGCGAACAGGCCGACCGCGACCAGCACGACCTCCATGCCGTCCATGAACTCGGGCACGCCACCGGTGTAGCGGGCCTGGCCGGAGATCTGGTCGATGCCGATCAGGCCCATCGCCAGACCGATGCCGAGTGCGGTCAGGCCGCGCAGCGTGCTCTGGCCGAGCACGGCGCTGACGGTGCAGAAGGCCAGCAGCATCAGCATGAAGTATTCGGGCGGGCCGAGGCGGATGGCGTAGGTCGCCACGACCGGCGCGAACATCGTCACCAGCACGGTGGCGATGGTGCCGGCCACGAACGAGCCGATCGCAGCCGTGGCCAGTGCAGCCCCGGCGCGGCCGCTCTTGGCCATCTTGTTGCCTTCGAGTGCGGTGACCATCGAACCGGCCTCGCCCGGCGTGTTCAGCAGGATCGAGGTGGTCGAGCCGCCGTACATCGCGCCGTAGTAGATGCCGGCGAAGAAGATCATCGACGCCGTCGGCTCCACCTTCAGCGTGATCGGCAGCAGCATCGCCACCGCGGTGGCCGGTCCGATGCCTGGCAGCACGCCGACGGCCGTGCCCAGCGTGCAGCCGATGAGCGCCCACAGCAGGTTGATGGGCGTGCCCGCCGTCAGGAAGCCCTGCAGCAGGTTGTTCCAGATGTGCAGTGCATCCATGTCAGAGCCATCCCGTCGTGGTGAGTCCGGGCAGGCTGATGGCCAGCGCCTTCGTGAACATCCAGTAGACCGGCGCCGAAATGGCGATGCCGATCAGGCTGTCGGTGAGCCAGGCGCGCGGGCTCAGGTCCAGCCGACCTTCCGACGCCTTGAAGCCGCGCACCGCCAGCACGAAGCACAGCGCGCAGCTGAGGATGAAGCCGATCGTCGTGATCAGCAGCGCGTTGAGCACGATGCCGGCGGTGACCCAGGCGAAGCCGGGCCAGTCACCGCGGTCGGCGCCGTCGGTCTCGTCCATGTCGCGGAAACCGCCAGTGCGCGCCTCCCAGACGAGCCAGACGCCGCACAGGCCGAGCAGGCCCGAGACCACCCATGGCAGGAAATTGGGACCGACACCAGCGTAGCCCGCATCGGAGGAAATGGAGGTCGCCCCCCAGGCCAGGCCCAGCGCCAGCACCACCACCCCGGCACCCAGCCAGGTCTGGTGGCGCCGGGCATCGGCCGGCAAAGCGTCACGCACCGTGTCGGTCATGGCTCAGATCATCCCGGCCTTGACCATCGTCGCGCGCAGCGTCGCGAACTCGCGCTCGACGAACTCGTCGAAGGCGGGGCCGGCCAGCCAGGCGTCGGTCCAGCCGTTCTTCTCCAGCGCTTCGGCCCAGCCCTTGGACTTGACGGTCTTCTGCAGCAGGTCGGTCAGCGCCTTGCGCTGGACGGGCGTGATGCCGGGGGCGCCATAGACGCCACGCCAGTTGCCGATCTCGACGTTGTAGCCCAGCTCCTTCATGGTGGGCACGTTCGGCAGGTTCTTCAGCCGGGCCGATGCGGTGACGCAGATCGGACGCATCTTGCCGGACTCGATGTACTGCTGGAACTCGCTGTAGCTGCTGCCGCCGACCGAGACGTTGCCGCCCAGGATGGCCGCGATCGCCTCGCCGCCGCCGCGGAAGGGCACGTAGTTGATCTTCGTCGCGTCGACGCCGACCTCGCGCGCCAGCATGGCCGCGGCGATGTGCTCGGTCGAGCCGCGCGAACCGCCGCCCCACTTGACGCTGCCGGCGTCCTTCTTCACCGCCTCGACCACGTCCTTCATCGACTTGAACGGCGACTCGGCCGGCACGACGAAGACGTTGTATTCGCTGGTCAGGCGCGCGATCGGCGTGGCGGCGGTCAGCGACACCGGCGGCTTGCCGGTGATGATGCCGCCGATCATCACGGCGCCCATCACCATCAGCGTGTTCGGGTCGCCCTTGCTGCCGTTGACGAACTGCGCCAGCCCGATCGCACCGGCCGCACCGCCCTTGTTCTCGTACTGCACGGTGTTGACCGCGCCGGCGTCCTGCATCGCCTTGCCCAGCGCGCGGCCGGTGCCGTCCCAGCCGCCGCCCGGATTGGCGGGGATCATCATCTTGAGGTTGATGTCGGCGGCGTGCGCGGGCAGCACGCCAGCGGCAGCCATGGCGGCCAGGGACTTGAGGAAGGTGTCGCGACGCATGGAATAACTCCTGGGCGGATGGTGGTGGGACGGTTCTGAACGGGACGGGGATGATGGTGGCCGCGCTGTCTGTCAAACGGCTGTCCGGGGACCTAGGGGAAATGCGGGGTTCCCGACCAGGACACCTCGCTGGCCGACACGCTAGGCTCGCGCCCATGAAACTCCTGCTGATCGAAGACAACGCCACGATGCAGACCACGCTGCGCCGCGCGTTCGAGCGGCGCGGCATCCAGGTCGTCGGCTGCGACGACGGCGCCCGCGCGCTCGACCGCTGGGAAGCGAGCCAGCCCGATGTCGTTCTGCTCGACCTGAGCCTGCCCGGGCTGGACGGGCTGGAGGTTCTCAGCCGCGCCCGCAGCGCCGGCTGGACCACGCCGGTGATGATCCTGACCGCCCGCGGCACGGTGGGCGACCGCATCCTGGGCCTGAACACCGGTGCGGACGACTACCTCGCGAAACCGTTCGATCTGGACGAGCTGGAGGCCCGGGTGCGGGCGCTGGTGCGCCGCTCCGGCGCCACCTCCGGTGCACCGGGCCGGCAGCCGGACGCCTTCTGCGGCCTGCGCGTGGAGGCCGACAGCGGCGCCGTCTACCTGCACGACACCCCGATGGAGCTGACTGCACGCGAACTCGCGCTGATGCGCGCGCTGCTCGCGCGGCCCGGCCATGCAGTGGCGCGCGAGCGGCTGTTCGATCTCGTGTTCCCGGGGGAAGCCGACGTGCAGGCCGAGGCCATCGAGGTGGTCGTCTACCGCGTGCGCAAGAAGCTGGCCCAGACCGGCGCCCAGCTGGTCACGCTGCGGGGCCTGGGCTATCTGCTCAAGGCCACGCCCTGACCTCCATGCGGGAACGCCTGTCGCCCCTCGCCCGCTGGCACCAGCTGCACGAACACCTGTCGCTGCGCGCCTACCTGCTGCTCGGCATCCTGGGGCCGGTGGTGGTGCTGGTGCTGGTCAATACCCTCAGCGTCTACCGGGAGGCGCTCGAGTCGGCCGACATCGCCTACGACCGCACCCTGCTGGCGTCGGCCAAGTCGATCGGCGAGCACCTGGACATCGCCAGCGATGCCAACGGCCAGGACACGGTCGTGACGGCCACCGTGCCCTACTCCGCGCTCGAAGCCTTCGAGGCCGACAACCGCAGCCGGATGTACTTCCGCGTCAGCGACATGCAGGGCCGGATGATCTCGGGCTTCGAGGACCTGCCGGTCTGGCATGGCCACATACCCGCGCGCAGCGTCTACGCCGCGCTGGTCGATTTCTACGACGCCGAGTTCCGCGGCCAGCCGGTGCGGGTGGCGGTGCTGCTGCAGCCGGTGGCCGGTCGGGACGGCGTCGGCATGGCCGTGATCCAGGTCGCCGAGACGCTGGAGCTGCGCCGCACGCTGGCACGCGCCCTGCTGCTGGGCACGCTGTGGCGCCAGGCCGCGCTGGTCGCGGTGATCGCGGGCGTGGTGGTGTGGGTCGTGCAGCGGGCGACGCGGCCGGTGCGCCAGCTCAGCGCCCAGCTGCAGCAGCGCGGCGACGGCGACCTGACCCCGCTCGTGGCCGACGAGGCCCCACGCGAGCTGCAGCCGCTGATCGACGCCAACAACGCGATGATGGCGCGGCTGTCCGAGCTGCTCGACCACCAGAAGCGCTTCGTGCGCGACGCCTCGCACCAGCTGCGCACCCCGCTGGCCGTGCTCAAGACCCAGGTCCAGTCGGCACGCCGTGGCGACATCGATGCCGGACAGGCACTGGCCGAGATCGAGCACACCGTGGACGGCGCCACCGAACTGGCCAACCAGATGCTGGCACTCGCCAAGGTCGAGCAGCTGCGCCAGCAGGGCCAGGCGCCGGTGCTCGACTGGGCCGAGCTGGTCCGCGACGTGGCGATCGACCTCTCCGCGCTGATCGCCGGCCACGGGCTGGAGTTCTCGATCGAGACCGACCCCGCCGCCGTGCGCGCCCACGCCTGGGCCCTGCGCGAGCTTGTGCGCAACCTGCTGCACAACGCCATCAAGTGCACGCCCGACGGCTCGGCACTCGCCATCCGGCTGCACTGCGACACGCGCCACGCCACGCTGACGATCGCCGACAGCGGCCCCGGCATCCCGGCCGCGCAGCGCGCGCACCTGTTCCGGCCCTTTGCGGCTGGCCGCAGCGCGGACAATCTGCGCACCGGCGCCGGCCTGGGGCTGGCGATCTGCCAGGAGATCGTGCAGTCGCTGGGTGGTGCACTGGTGCTGGACAATCACCTCGCCCCAGACGGGCAGACCACCGGACTGGACGCCACCGTGCGCCTGCCTCTGGCAGATCCGGCGCCCCCCGACCCCAACCCCTCCACCAGCCGATGAGCAGCAAGTCCCGCCCTCCCGCACCACCAGCGCCGACACCAGGCCAGCGCCTCGACAAGTGGCTCTGGGCTGCGCGCTTCTTCAAGACGCGCACCCTCGCCGGTGACGAGATCGAGCGCGGCCGCGTGCTGGTCAATGCCCAGCACGCCAAGCCTTCGCGCGAAGTCCGCCCGGGCGACCGCCTGAGCCTGCGCCAGGGCAACAGCCCGGTGCCGCGCGAGGTGCAGGTGCTCGGGCTGTCGGAGGCGCGCGGCCCGGCGCCCCAGGCGCAACGGCTGTACGCCGAAACACCCGAAAGTCTCGCGGCCCAGGCCGAGTGGCAGGCCCGCCGGCCGTACGCGGTCGATCCGGCCGTCGCCATCGCGCAGGGCCGGCCCACGAAGGCGGACCGGCGCCAGCTCGTCGAGTGGCAGCGCTGGAGCGCGTCGGTCGACGACGCATCCTGAGCACCGCGGCCGCGGCGGCGACCGCAACCGCGGTCAGTGGCCCGACGTGCGCAGCTTGATCTTGCGGGCGACCATCTGCAGCCCGTCCGCCGACAGCGTGCCCTCGACCTCGATCTGGCTCGGCGTGCCCGCCAGTGCCGCCAGCGACGCCACGGTCAGCGACTCGCCCAGATAGAGCGGGGCCGACCAGGTGACCGTCAGCACCGCGTCACCGGGCTGGCGGCGCATGGTCAGCTTGCGCGCCACGGTGTCCGCGGTCAGCACCAGGCCGTGGCGCTCCAGCCGGCTCTTGGTGCCCGCCGGTTCTGGCGAACACGCCACCGTGCTGGCGGTCAGGCCCTGCGCGGTGGACGTGCCCTTGACGTCGACATACAGACCGTCCACCAGCGATGGCACGCGGCAGGCAGCCAGATCGATCTGCGCGGTCGGCGCCAGCGTCACCACGGTGTCGCGCACGCGGAAGGTGCCCGCCGTGGACGACCAGCCGTCCAGCGTGCCCCGCAGCTCGGCTCCCGCGCTGGCCGTTCCCAGGCGCTCGATGCGGGTCGCCTGCCAGCGACCACTGCTGTCCAGCACCGCCGTGGCCTGCACATACGCCCCGTCTCCCAGCGGCTGCCCCGCCGACACGATCTGCGTGTCGGCCCGGACCAGCAGGCCCACCCCGTCCAGATCGAACGAGGTGCCGGTCCAGGCGCCGACCAGTCCGGCACGGCGCAAGGTGGTGGCCGCACTGCTGCCGCCGCTGGCCACGGTTCCGACCGACATCACCTGCACCGCGCTGGCGCCGAGCACCAGCGTGGCCGGATCGAACGCCGACTCGGCGGCGAACACGGTCACCGCGCGGCCGTCCAGCAGTGCGATGCCCTGCGGCTGCAGCGTGGCCGACGCCGGCAACTCCACCGTCAGTGCGCCCAGACGGAAACTGCGCGCACCGCCACTGCCGGCGGCCGACAGGGCGGCCACCGTCCCGCTGACCCGCACCTCCGGGAGCGCACTGCGCCGGGTGATGCGCGTGGCCACCAGGCGCACGTCGGCCGGACCGGCTCCGGTGCGCTGGGTCAGCGCGTGCACGTCCACCGCATCGCCGAGCCGCAGATCGGCCAGGCTGTTCAGCGGCGCTTCGAAGGCGGTCACCGGGCCGCGGGCAGGCTCGGTGTTGACCGTGACCGTCTGGCCCAGCACACCAATGGTGTCCCCGGTGCGCTCGCTGACGCGGCCCGAGACACTCGGCAGCAGTTCGATGCGCTGCAGCACCTGCGCGCCGGCGGCGTCCGTGCCGAACTCCAGCGAGACCCGGTGCCCCAGACGCACGTCGCCCACCTCGACGTCGGTGGCGTTGCGGCGGACCTCCGTGTGCGCGGCACTGTCGTCGTGGCGGGTGCCATCGACGATCACGCTGCCCAGCCCCGAGACCGTGCCCACGTCCAGGCCCACCAGCACCGGACTGCCGGTGCCATTGGTCCCCACGCTGCCGCCGCCGCAGGCGACCAAGGCAGCCAGGACGGTCGCCGCCATGGCCACCGCCCACCCGATCCGTCGATTCGAAACACGCATCTGATCGTCTCCAGCCTGATCCACTCCAGCCATTCAATCCTCCCTGGGGGTGATCGATCCATCGGCTTCGAGATGGTAGTAAATCCCGAAGCGCACGCGGGTGCGCCGGTCATCGGCATGCGCCGGTGCCGGCGGATGCGGACCACGCGCCGCATCCAGCGCGATCTGCGCGCGCGCCTCGCGCACCATGCCTTCCAGCGCCACGCCCCAGAGCTGACGCGCCACGTCGCCGAGGTGGCTGGCCGACGCCGCGCTCAACCCGTCGGCATAGACACTCTGCTCCAGCACGCGCTCGGAGGGCGTCTCGGCCTGCAGGTTGTGCACGGCGGCCGCGATGTGGTCCGCCACGTTGACCGCCATCGTGCGCACGGCCGCAGGATCGTGCAGGGGCAGGACGAATCGATCGGACAGCAGCCGCACCCGCTCGGGCTGCACCTCGACCAGCTGCAGCCGCTCCAGCTCTTCCAGCAGCGTGCGGGGATGGACGTCGCGCGACGCTTCACGCGCCAGTGCCTCGAAGCTCGGGGCGAGACCATGCCGCGGCAGATCCCGACGGATCTCGCCGGTCGACGCCCGGTAGGCCGGGTCGGTGATCCACTGCGAGAAGAGCGCCGACGCCGGCGTGGGCGCCAGGCGCGCCACGGGCGTCGGCGTGCCGGCCGGCTCGTGGCGCGTGTCCATGAAGGCGCGCACCTCCTTGCGGTGGACGCCAGTCAGCACGCTCAATGCAGAATCGGTCACGCGGCGCCCGCGCCGGACCAGATCATCGTGGCCCTCGGACAGATAGACCCCTCGCAGGGTGCGCACCAGGGCCGTCAGCGGAATGCCCTGCGCCAGCAGCCAGCGCACCAAGGGCGCCAGCATCACGGCGATGTCGTCGAGCGACTGCTCGGCAGGGGTGGGCGAAATCGGATCGGTCATCATCAGCAAACGTGCCCGCACCCCGGCCGAACTCCCCCGGCCGCACAGCGTGCGGACATTCCAATCCTCAAGTGTGACAGTTATCACGGCCCTGGCCCGGGGCGTTTGGCCAACTTCTGTCACGCGTCCTCTTGAAGTCTGGCGTGTCAGCCTCATTTCGCTAGCCAGTCGCTGCACAAACAGGCCAGGAAAAGACTCTCCCATGTCCGACACCCAGAACTCCGCCCCTTACCAAGACACCGAGCCCGCGTCGCTGAATACCGCGCCCGCCGACGCCGTCGAGGTGGCTGCCAGCGAGGCAGCCGCTCGCATTGCCGAACTCGAAGCCAAGAACGTCGAACTGGCCGACGCCTACCTGCGCTCCAAGGCGGAGGCCGACAACACCCGGCGCCGTGCCGACGAAGAGATCGCCAAGTCGCGCAAGTTCGCGGTCGAGGGCTTCGCCGAGAGCCTGCTGCCGGTGAAGGACAGCCTCGAAGCCGCCCTGGCCACCCACGCCAGCGGCCAGGGCTCGCCCGAGCAGGTGCTCGAAGGCGTGAACATCACGCTGCGCCAGCTGGTGCAGGCGCTGGAGCGCAACAAGGTCGTCGAGATCCAGCCGCCGGTCGGCACGAAATTCGACCCGCACCAGCACCAGGCCATCAGCATGGTGCCCGCCGACCAGGACGCCAACACCGTCGTGATGGTGCTGCAGAAGGGCTACCTGATCGCCGAGCGGGTGCTGCGCCCGGCCCTGGTCACCGTGGCCGCGCCGAAATGAGGCCTTGACCCTGCACAAACGAACCGCCTGTCCGGCCGCATGGTTTCCCTGACTCCCCTTGAAACCGGCCGGACCAGCCACAGATCACAGACAACCAACCAATTTCCGGAGCTTCAACACCATGGGCAAGATCATCGGCATCGACCTCGGCACCACCAACTCGTGCGTGGCCATCATGGAAGGCAACACCACGAAGGTGATCGAGAACAGTGAAGGCGCGCGCACGACGCCATCCATCATCGCGTACCAGGAAGATGGCGAGATCCTCGTCGGTGCCTCGGCCAAGCGCCAGGCGGTGACCAACCCGCGCAACACGCTGTACGCGGTCAAGCGCCTGATCGGTCGCAAGTTCACCGAGAAGGAAGTGCAGAAGGACATCGACCTGATGCCCTACACCATCGCCGCCGCCGACAACGGCGACGCCTGGGTGGAAGTGCGCGGCAAGAAGATGGCGCCGCCGCAGGTCTCGGCCGAAGTGCTGCGCAAGATGAAGAAGACCGCCGAGGACTACCTCGGTGAAGAAGTGACCGAGGCCGTGATCACGGTGCCGGCCTACTTCAACGACGCGCAGCGCCAGGCGACCAAGGACGCCGGCCGCATCGCCGGTCTGGACGTGAAGCGCATCATCAACGAGCCGACCGCTGCGGCGCTGGCCTTCGGTCTGGACAAGCACGGCAAGGGCGACCGCAAGATCGCGGTGTACGACCTGGGTGGCGGCACGTTCGACGTGTCCATCATCGAGATCGCCGACGTCGATGGCGAGATGCAGTTCGAAGTGCTGTCCACCAACGGTGACACCTTCCTGGGCGGCGAGGACTTCGACCAGCGCATCATCGATTTCATCGTCACCGAGTTCAAGAAGGAACAAGGCGTCGACCTGACCAAGGACGTGCTGGCCCTGCAGCGCCTGAAGGAAGCCGCCGAGAAGGCCAAGATCGAGCTGTCGAACTCGTCGCAGACCGACGTGAACCTGCCGTACATCACGGCCGACGCCTCGGGTCCGAAGCACCTGAACATCAAGCTGACCCGCGCCAAGCTGGAGTCGCTGGTGGAAGAGCTGATCGAGCGCACGATCGCCCCCTGCCGCACCGCGATGAAGGACGCGGGCGTGGCCGTCAGCGCCATCGACGACGTGATCCTGGTCGGCGGCATGACCCGCATGCCCAAGGTGCAGGACAAGGTCAAGGAGTTCTTCGGCAAGGAGCCGCGCAAGGACGTGAACCCGGATGAAGCCGTGGCCGTCGGTGCCGCGATCCAGGGCCAGGTGCTGGGCGGCGACCGCAAGGACGTGCTGCTGCTGGACGTGACGCCGCTGAGCCTGGGCATCGAGACCCTGGGCGGCGTGATGACCAAGATGATCACCAAGAACACGACCATCCCGACCAAGTTCGCGCAGACCTTCTCGACCGCGGACGACAACCAGCCGGCGGTGACGATCAAGGTGTTCCAGGGCGAGCGCGAGCTGGCCACGGGCAACAAGCTGCTCGGCGAGTTCAACCTCGAAGGCATCCCGCCGGCCCAGCGCGGCACGCCGCAGATCGAGGTGAGCTTCGACATCGACGCCAACGGCATCCTGCACGTCGGCGCCAAGGACAAGGGCACCGGCAAGGAAAACAAGAT
>Ga0228699_1000569_pt1 | contig 26513 bp, 21 predicted proteins | sample McNCre217_Aug_MG_FD_178016 | JGI IMG/M metagenome (GOLD analysis project Ga0228699, IMG submission 178016) | Freshwater microbial communities from McNutts Creek, Athens, Georgia, United States - 2-17_Aug_MG | ecosystem: Environmental > Aquatic > Freshwater > Creek | place: USA: Georgia... | reverse complement strand
TGGTCAGCCGGTGAATAATTTTAGATACCACTTATTTTTTCTTAGGAACGAAGATTTAGCAAATATAGGCTGCAAAGGTCTGCTTCATGGATTCAGTCATAGCTGACTGCTTCTGGCCGAAGGCGTGAGTTGGCTGCCCAACTCGTTTGCAGTCATCAGTTCAACTGGAGTGATCTCTTCTGACTTGATATAGCGCAAGGCGGTTACAACCCAAAAGCGCATGCTTTGCTCCCCTCAACTCGATGGGAGACCATCATGGAAACCTCAACCAATGTGGTTCATCACGAACCGTGGAACAAGGGCAAGATCGTCGGGCAGAAAGCTCCCTTCAAGGTGAAAGACATCTGGGCCCTACGCGTACGGCTTCAGATGGAAGGACGGGTTCGCGAGCTCGCCCTCTTCAACCTTGGTATCGACAGCAAGCTTCGCGGATGTGATCTCGTATCACTCAAAGTCCGCGACGTGACCCATGGCGATCAGGTGGCCAACTGAGCCATCGTCATGCAACACAAGACCAAGCGTCCAGTGCAATTCGAGATTACGGCTGTCACTAGAGAGGCCTTGCAGGCGTGGATCAAGCAGGCGGCATTGAAATCCGACGATTTTCTTTTTCCCAGTCGACTCCACGATTCGCCCCACCTGGGTACCCGGCAGTACGCTCGGATTCTCGGGCACTGGGTAGATGAACTGGGTCTGGATCGCTCTGAGTATGGAACCCATTCAATACGAAGAACCAAAGCGACGCTGATCTATCGACGTACCAAGAACCTCCGAGCTGTGCAACTTCTGCTGGGCCACGCGAAGCTGGAGTCCACAGTGAGGTACCTGGGTATCGAGGTCGACGATGCACTGGAAATCTCTGAGCAGACCGAAATTTGAGATGGTCAACGGAGGCGGTTTATTGCAAGTCCCGACCGCCTTCAGCGGCCGCTATGTGGAATTCGTTCAAAGCAGTGCTTTCGGCCAGGAGCAGTCTTTTATCGCACGCCTGAAAGTCCCTAGAGAACTTCTCTTGGCGATTGATTGAACATCTTGCGAAACATTTTTGCGAAGGCAGAAGTGCTGCTGTAACCCAGTTCCAGCGCGATGGAACCAATGGGTTTCCCTTGTTCTCCCAAAGAAAACGCGTGCATTAGCCTTGCCTGCTGCCGCCAACTGTGAAGCGTAAGCCCCGTCTCCAAAGGGAATAACCTGATGATGCTTCGCTCAGAAAGTCCCACTCGCTTGCCCAATTCTGCAATCGACACCGATTCATCCAAAGTGTCGAGCAAGTGCCCTGCAATTTGTGCCAGGCGTCTGTCTGCGGGAACTTTGAGCGAGAACGGCAATTTTTGTTGCTGATTGATTTCGTCCACGATCACTTGCATCAGTCGACCGTCTGCCCCCTTCTCGTTGTACAGGGGTGGGATGGCCATCGATCGCACAATGAGTTCACGCAACAACGGTGAAACGGCACGCACCTGGCACTCATCGGACGGGACCTGCACAGTGCCTGGCTGGAGATACAAGGTTCGCATCTCGACGGCGGTGTTCATCTTGACCGAATGCTCGACATGGGCCGGAATCCAGAGGCTGTAGTTGGAGGGAATGGTCCAGATCGAGCCAAGGGCTTCAATGGTCATGACGCCTCGGATGGCGTAAATGAGCTGATCTCGTTCATGGGAATGGTGCTTGATCACATGGCCGGCTTTGTCCTTGCGAGCAAAAGCCGATACAGGGCGAGGCACTTCATTGGCCTTGAGGGAATTCGCATGGTGGCTCAAGGCGTCAGACGACTTGGGGCGCTTTGGCGGTTTTGGATTCATTTATGGCGTTTGACGATATATCAGTCAACCCATCCTAAGGCAACATTCGGCCATGCACAACAAATCGACCAACCTTCTTCTCAACATCGGTCACGCGCTTGACCACATGTTTCTCCTGATATTTGCCACGGCAGTTACCACCATCGCCAAAGATTTTGGGGTGGAGCGGTGGGAAGACCTCATGCCGTACAGCGTGGCAGCGTTTTTCTTCTTTGGCCTGGGGTCCATGCCCGCAGGTCGATTGGGGGATCTGTGGGGCAGGCGCCAGATGATGATTGTCTTTTTTGTGGGCATCGGACTGGCATCCATCCTGGTCGCGGCAACGAATTCGCCCATGCAACTGGCACTTGCCTTGGGGATTCTGGGCTGTGCAGCATCTATCTATCACCCGGTTGGCATCCCAATGCTGGTTCAGGGGGCGGTGCGTCCTGGCTGGACCATCGGCGTGAACGGATTGGCGGGCAATTTGGGGCTGGCCGTTGCTGCCGCCGTGACTGGGTTGATCATCAAGTATTTCGGCTGGCGAATGGCATTCGCGATTCCCGGCGTGATCAGCATCTTGTGCGGGGTGCTGTTCGCCTTGTGCGCTCCCCGCGAAGCTATTGCACCCGCCAAAAAGAAGGCAGTAACAGGTCAGCACGATGGAATCTCTATCCCCAAGCTGCTGCTGATCATGACGATTGCCGCCACCAGTGGCAGCATGCTGTTCAACTTCTCTACAAGCAGCAACTTTGAGCTGCTGACGAACAAGTTTTCCGAAATCTCCCAGGACCCAGCACAGATCGGTGCTTTCCTGGCTGGCGTCTACGTTTTGGCTTCTTTGACTCAACTCTTGATTGGACACTTGCTGGATAAAGTCGCGTTGAAAACGCTCTACCGTTCTGTGATCGTGGTCCAGTTCATGGCCTTGCTGCTAGCGAACAATACAGAAGGCTGGATGTTCTACTTGGCTCAGCTGTTGTTCATGGCCGCCATCTTCGGTGCCATCCCATTCACCGATGTCATGGTCGTTCGCTTTGTGGACGATGCCATGCGATCCCGGGTTTCGGGGATGCGTCTGGCCGTATCGCTGGGGGCCAGTTCACTGGCGGTCTGGTTGATTGGTCCGATCGTTAAAACGGCAGGATTCACAACCCTGATTTGGGTCATGGCTGCAACGTCGTGCATGACCTTTGTCGTGGTGAGCTTGCTACCAAGTGCGCAGGAAAAGGCCTCCAAGTCAAGCGACCCAGCAGCTGATTGAGCCATGTCGGCTTTGGGTCGCAAACACCCCTTGACCTAGGCCGTAAGCAGTCCTTCCCGGGGTAATTTCAACCGGTCCTTTGAGCAGTGACCGCTGTGGGCGGTTGACCGGTCACTGGATGCAATGCTGGACGAATAAATGGTTGTGGCGGGGGCAATATATCCGCATAAAACTAACAATGTCCGAGTTCAGCCTAATGCCTACATTCAAATGAAAAATTTACTGTCCGCAGTTTGTAACTACACGATGAACGAATAAATCTAAGGCGGCAAATTCCTTATCGAATCCCCAACAGATTCAAGGATCAGCCGTGTCCCATCTCAGTATGAAATCCAATCGATTCGGCAAGCCACCGAGTCAGAGAGCTATCAAACCTAAGGTGAGCGCGCAAAGTTCGATCGACCCGAACCGAAAAACAATCTCTGCCCCCTGGTGGCCAAGGCTTGAAATCAAGGCCTGGAATGCTGGTGGATTGCGCCAGCAGATTTCGGGTTTTATCCCACTTCTTGCGAGCATGCGAAGGAAGCTTTCGCAACTTCTTGAGAAATTCAGTGCTCTCTTCTGCAATCTCAACCGAGCAGATCAGGAAAAAAGGCAAATTGCCTAGCCCATATTTAGCCTGATCCATCAATACATGCACAGGACAGCGTGCCAATTCGTACGTACGAAATGCTGGATAGAGATGGTGCATTTCAAGCCCATACGCAGGGGGAGCTCCAAGGGCCGCCTCCCACACAGCCTGGCCATGATCAAGCATTCGTGCTTCTAAATCGTGACGACTGCCCACCAGTTTGTAGCCGTCGCGATATCCGGGTGGCAGAAGACGCGAATGCTCCGTCACCCCCTTACTTGCGGCGCGCGAAGCGCTGTCACGTGCAAAACGCAGATCTCTCAACTGAGCTGCCGTTGCAAGTTGCTCTTCCACCAGATGAATTTCAGACCAGGCATTGCTGTTATCTCGCGCAGGCCAATAGATAGGACGTTGCAATGCCAGTTCGAGTTGCGCAACTCCGACGTCTGCTGCGAAATGAAAGCGTTCATGAGCCAAGATTGAACGCATTGCGATGTTGAGTTTTTGCTCTGCGGAAATATCCACCCCAGCAAGAGCCTGCATCGCATAAGCTGCAACCCCCGTCACTGGGACATATATGCCCCACTGGTATTGGCGCTGATGAAATCCCATGTACCAGCCAAATGCATCAATTCCGCGCACCAAGGACAAACGCTCGTACTCTTTTCCGTTCGCCCCGGCGAGTTGTCGAAGAACATCATTGGAGTCAGCTTCATCAGGAAACCAAAAAACTGGCGTACCTGCCGTTGCCTGCTCCGTATCACGATCACTATCGTCGGCAGGCAAAATGGAAGAATCCAAGACTTCAATCTCTGGTTTTTCTTGAAACCTCTGAATCTGCTCAGCAAGCTGACCGCCTGGTCCATCTCCTTCAGGATATGGGTTTCCACGACGGGCGCCCGGAATTGCATCCAAACTAGAAATGAGAGTCGTCAGTCGGGGATAAATCGGCGTCATCGCTGAATCAAGAATTAGGGTTTCTACAGTCTATCAAGGCCTGCAAGAATTTTGTTCTGTTGATTTAGAAACTCATTTGCCTAATTTCATCTGAATCAGATTTATCAAATTTTCTAAACCTCCACGCTTCAAACATGCCTTGAATCGAACTTGCTCTTTTTGAGGCTTTGATGCTGACTGCCATTGACTAGTGATGGTCAATGCTAAGCCCTCTTCCTCAGTGTTTGGTTTCGGGAGCTTTCTCAATTTCTATGCAAACCGTCAGAAAATACGAGCCGATCCAACCTTGATGGACTTGCACGTATCCTTTTCGGAACTCAGGACCACCCCATGGATCCCACTCTGCAGAGAAACTCCATAATTCGAAATCTTTATAAGTGCTGTCTAGAAATTTTCTCCACCCTTTGTTTAGATGACCAAAGGGAACAATAGGCACGGCACCAAGAGGATCTCGAACAATTTCGCGCGCCTCAATCTCTTGGACGGTTAATTTTTCTATTAGGTTTTTCCTCTGTATTTCAAAAATAGGTTCGTTCGGCCATCCCGTTTTTTCGCGTTGAAATAAGCTCCCATGCTCTTTCAGCTTTAGGTAAAGAAGTCCAGGCCATACGACAGCCCCAATAGCGAAGAACAGTACCGGGGCAATGAACTCACTCATTACAACTTTTAAAAAGTGAGACTTTTGCACAGCAGTAGATCGCAATATGTTTTTCAACGCATCGTCGTTTTTCTTTTCATGCCACTTGTTCTCAAAAAACATCCAGACAGATAGGATTAGCCCTAAACCTAAATACAAATTCACGTAGCTCATGACTACTCCTTAGACTTTGCACTAAAGATGGTCATTGCTGCGACTCCATAACCATCTGGAGCATCATGATCTGCAGTTCCATTTTGTTTTATGGTTTGCTGTGTAACAACACCGCGCTCAATCGTCAGCAATAGATCTCGCTCGTAAGTGCTGCCATATCCCATGTGAACATATTCAAGTTGACGCCCCTGTGGGAGGCGAATTTTCCCGCTGAACCAATGCGCAAACACTCGACGACTGAATCCAGGGAATACCGTCTCAAGACTAGCTTTTCGCCCCCCGTCAAGACTGCCGTTCAATCCAATCAGATACAACCGGTCAGCAACGATCTCCCACGATCCAACGTACCCTCTCCAAAGTGCGGTGCAAGTCATCTCAAAATTTGGTGACTCACCACCCATCAAAAAATAGTCAGACAGTGGATTAGTACACATTGCATATTCTTCGCCTTGATATCGAAGACGTTCAGGAATTTGTGCTGTCATCTTTTTCTTTCTGTTTTTATTGATATGGGAAGACCTAGTTCACGTCGAGATCTGTTGCTCATCAATCAGTCCTGTTTCTAATTCCAGTGCCGATTGATATTGCGCTCGCATTTCTTCACTAGGAACACAAATTCGCACTAGCTCAATAGGACTGCTATTCCCTGAAAACAGATGTAGCGCCCTCGCAGTTATCCTTGAAGCGAGCAAGGCTGGAAACTTAAACATCCCGGTGCCGATTGCTGGCAACGCGATGGACTTAATGCTGTTTTGTTGTGCAACTCGAAGGGCTGAAAGAATTGCAAAAGACATGTAACGCTCTGGTTCAGCGTTATTGATGTAATGCGCAGACCTAACGTGGATGACCCATTTGTTTGGCAAGTCGAATCCAGGAGTGATAAGCGCGCTCCCCAGCTCCAGTGGGGCAAACGGTTTGCAAAACTCCTCAAGTCTTGGACCTGCCGCTGTATGAATAGCACCGGCGACACCAGAACCTAGTCTCAAATTTGCATTGGCTGAGTTGACCACTGCCTCAACATCAAGTTGTTTGACGATGTTTCCAACCAAAACTTCAAATCTCATCACCCACTCCCCATTTCTGTTGAATTGAGTGTCATTGGGTCAAGGCTCAAGAGATGAGCCTAGGAAGAGATTTCTCGTTTTACTGGTCAAAATTACAGGCTACAGGCTCACGTCAGTAGCCTCTAGTTCTGGAAACTGTCCCCGCTACAACTTATAAGGTGAGGATCATGCTGCTTTCAGTCCTACTAATTTGGCTAGAACTCTTGATGGTTTTAGGGGCAACTAATGCTCAAATTACTGATAATTCAGATAAGGCACACATAGAATTTAGAAGCAATGAATTAAAAAGAACTCACTCTGAGGTCAAATTCATACAAATAGAGTTCGGAATTGAGTACGCACCTAAGAAATTAAGCCGGAGAGAAAAATTGTCGCTAGCCCTCACAAACGCTATCTCAGATAACCAATAATCTATCGAAATAAGCAGAAAACATGAGTGAAATTGACCGCCTCTACAGCTACAAGACCCTACTTACAGGTCGGCGGGCCGTTCCACGTCATGAAATCCTAACCAAGCTGGAAATAAGCCCCGCGACTTTCAAGCGTGACATCGCAAAGTTGAGGGACAGACTCAACATTCCGATCGTATTTGACCGTGACCTTGGCGGCTATCGAATAGAACAACTTGATTCGAGAGAAGAACTTCCTGGTCTTTGGTTCAGCCAAGACGAAATACTTGCGTTGCTCACTATTCAAAGCATGCTTGATCAACTTGAGCCCGGATTACTTGGCCCCAAACTAAAACCATTGCAAAAGCGCTTAGATGACATGCTGAGCTCAAAGGGGATTGACTCTCAGACTCTTTCACAGCGAGTAAGGCTAGTTCACGCTGGCAAGCGGCGCCTACATCTGAAGTCCTTTGAACAGATTGCAAAGGCTGTATTCGAGCGCAGACAACTCAAAATTCAGCATTTCAATAGGCAAAACGGAAACTGCGTTGAACGGACAATTTCACCCCAGCAACTGGTCCACTACAGAGATAACTGGTACGTGGATGCGTGGTGCCACCTGCGAGGAGAAATTCGAAGTTTTGCAGTAGATGCAATTCCAGCTTGTGAAGTTCTGACGAATTCAGCAAAGGATATTGATTTGCAAGCAATGCGCCAGCAGCTTGACGGCGGCTATGGGATCTTTGGAGGCAGACCTACATCTTGGGCCACATTAAGGTTCTCGCCCAAGCGAACTGACTGGGTGAAAAACGAAATGTGGCACCCGGAACAAAGAACCGAACTATTAGCTGACGGCAGCTTCACTCTCAGCATCCCCTACTCAGATGAGCGAGAGTTACTGGGAGACATTCTTCGTTACGGGGCAGACGCCGAAGTAATCGAACCAAAAAAGTTACGCAACCAAATCTCCGATGAACTGGATAAAGCCGCTAAGCTTTACAGAACGTCATCACATTAATTAGAAAACTCCCCAACAGGGGGCCTCGGAGTCAAAAATTGACTGAAATCATTACAACTTCCACTGAAACTGGTCCACCACCAGCAAGCGCATGGGTTCGCTTCTTACGAACCTATGGACCAACGCCTAACAACTTGACGATGTTTGACGAATACGTTGCAGGAGCGGTAGGAAGAGCAAAGGTTCAACCCATCACCCTCAGTGCGCCGATGCTAGAGCAAATGAAACAGCACATTGCCTCCGGTCGACCTGGCTCAATGCTGATTGCAGGGACTGCAGGGGATGGCAAAACATATCATTGCCGCGCACTATGGACCTCAATAGGAGGCAAGGAAAAAGACTGGGCAGATAAAGGCAATATTAAAGAGCATCGCCTTGCTGATGGGCGTTTAGCTGTTTTCATCAAAGACTTAAGCGAATTCAATGGCGAAGAAAGCGATGCACCACTAGCTAGACTTGAAAAATCAGTCCTTGGCGGCGACGATTCTGAAATAGTAATCATGGCGGCAAATCATGGCCAAGCTTTGGACCGGTTAAGAGATCTTGGACGTCGGCAAGGCCGCCCTCACCCACTTAGAAAACCGCTACAAGAATTCTTTTTACAAGCAGGTGAAGCCCCTAATCGACTAGCCGTATTTGACTTGAGTCGCAATGCTGGCCGTCAAGCTCTTGAAGAAGTAGTTGCGGCAGTTGCAAATCACGTTGAATGGAATAACTGCTCTACATGCACTCTCAAAGCTGATGGAAAAGTTTGTCCAATCTTTGAAAATCGTCAACGATTGTTAGGTCAAAGTGATGGTGGCCAATTCAGCCAGCGGCTAGGCGACTTAGTAGAAATTGCTCGACTTAACGGTCTTCATATGCCCGTTCGAGATTTGTTGGCCTTGTGCGCCAACATGATCTTAGGACACAGAGAAGCTAAAGATGGTTTGATGTCATGTTCAGAAGTGTCGTGGATTCAAGAACAAGGTGTCATTGATCGTGCAAGCGTCTATGGCAATGCATTTGGAGCCAACTTACCAAGACGACGACTAGCAGATCGCCCTGTATTTAAAGCAATGGCAGCCTTTGGTGTCGGGAATGAAACTACTAATGGTGCAGATGGTTTACTGGTCTATGGAAAGGATGACTCAAAACTCGCTCCATCATTCGCAAAGCTTGTAGGAAATGATCCTGTCTACGGCGCAAATGCACGACTTCTTAGCGCGCAGGATAAGTACTTAGAAGGAGAAGAAGCGGCACGAATTGAAGGTGGAGCATCCGATTTCATCAAGCTCTTAGAAGCTCAAAGACGACGACTCTTCTTCACACTACCCAATGGCGAAGAAGGTTACCCCTATTGGTCAATGACAGTTTTCCGATTCGCAGGCGAATACCTAGAGATGCGGACCTCTCTATTGAATAAAAAACCTGTTTCTGAACTTGTTCGAGGGCGACTAGTCAGAGGACTAAACAGAGTTATGACGGGTCTTTTGGTTGATAACGAAGATCGTATTTTTGTTGCTAGCTCAGGCGGATTTACCCAATCGAAAGTGAGTGTTCTCTGCGACACAGAAGCACCATCACGCCGACAAAACGGGATTGGACTCGCTATCAAACTTGATCCAATAACAGATAGACCAACGTTAGACGTTGCCCTCTCTCCTGGAGCGGGAAATTCAGTGACATTCGATATAACACCTGTGAGGTTTGAGTTCTTGTCCAGAGTTGCTGATGGCGCTCTGCCGGGAAGTTTCTCCAATGAATGCTTAGAGGACATGCTAGCTTTCAAAGCAAAACTTCTTCGTAAAGCTGAATTGATACGAAACAACAACGCACAAGACGATGACGAGGAGACGAGTGCTGACGAGGGATCAATCACCCTCAACTTTATTGACATTGAACAAGGTGGGCACGGATTTTCTCGTCCGATCACCGTGAGGATTTCGGCATGAGACAACGCATCGACAGTGTCGACTTCGCAGTAGACGAACACATTTGGGGACATCGTCTTTATGACGAACAACTACCCCATCTAACAGTTCTTGAATTTTTAGGAGTTCTTGGGTCGAACTTAGATTCCCCTTTAATTGCTAGTGCTACTTCGAAAGTTCGATACAGACCACAAAGGCAAATTCGATTGCGCGGATTGCTGTTCAACAACCCATTTGTTGAAGCCATAAGAGAACGATCAATTCCAGACGACGAAAAATGGCGTGAATGGAGCGCCCTTTTTGCGCAAGACGCAACAAAGCATGGCGACGAAGACATGAGCTATCTGCGCCAAGCCTTCTCGAACTTTGATCACTTTGCCAAAGCAATTGAACTTCTTCGATCATCAGCATTTGAAGCAAGAAGCAATAAGCGATGGAGTTCTAAATTTGTCTTTCCATTTGGCCCTGATGCTCTCTATGAGGATCTAAGGATTGACCCAGGTTCAGTCAGCAATGACCGACGATTCTTTGCACGCACTGGCGAGCTTCTTTATCAGATGCTTAGTCGCGCAAAGCGAGGTCCTGAGTTGGGCGCGATTCTTTCAAATCGTTTGTTTAACAAATCGGCTCCAATGAATCGACTTGTTCGAGCATTACAGGGCGAGCCACAGCTAGCCTCAGATGCTCGAGATACTGGTTATCTTCCACACGAAACTCATCCTCGCTTTGATCAATTGTGTGATGACTGGTTGGCAATCTTGGCCAAAGACATGCCAATCTATGACGCTCTAGAGCACTTAATTACTTCTGCAGGTCTAAATTTACTTCTCTATTTCTTGGAGCAAGGAAAACAAGTTTCTGGCGATGATGATCCAGTTGAATTAATTTGTGAAATCGTTTCCAAAGAACGAACCAAAGTTCGAGCCTTATCTGGAGATTCCTATCAATTCAATCAAGGGATTTCACAAAAAGCTGTTCGAGCCGCAATCGAAAAAATTCGACTCACCACCGAATGGGATGCAGCCGCGACATCAGACTACCCCGATGCCGAACGTGCAAAAGTAATGCGAGACTGGTTTCAATGGCCTGCAAGTGAGTCTGATGATGAAGCTGATTACTCACAAATGAGTGGAGACAAGCTCATTGAAACACTGGTCGATAAAGCGCTCTCGCGTCATGAACAACACGTTGGAAAAATTCATGCTTCGTGGTCTCGAGCAATCGGATTAAGTTCACGCAGATTGTCTCGACGAACGAGGTATGCCCCGAATGACCGCCTTATCAAAACACTAGTCATAACGATCGTTGATGATCGAATGCAGTTTGATGAATTTTTAACAGAAGCAAAGCGTCGTTATGGACTAGTCATCGGCGACGCTGAAGGAGCAAGATTGGTTGCGGATAAATTAGTTGATCAAGAGGCGCTTAGCGAAAACCGATCCAATCTAGAAACACGACTCGTTGGTCTTGGGTTGGTTCGAAGGCTATCTGACTCATGTTCATTTGTTGAAAATCCATTTGGATTTAAAGGAGAAGAAAATTGCTGACCGATCGCATCATTGGGCGCGTCGGCGCTGACATTCTCGCGAAACGAATAAACGACGCTCGACAAGTTGACGGTGCAGCACAGGACTCCGCAGCCCTATTTCGACTTGACAAACTCTCTCCATCACAAATTGCCTCTGTTGCAAAGGCAGTTCAGGCAAATCACGCACTTTCAACACGTGTTGATTTGATGATTCCAGAATCCTTAGTTGAAGGACAAGGTCTTCCTGAGCATGTACTGATTCAACACAATGCTGGATTTGTTCGAAACAATGCACAAACAAATAAAGAAGCAATCCTGACGGCAAATGGCAATGAGCATAATCTTGCAGACACTCTTGGGCACGTTACGGCTCTAGGCGCAAAAGAACTTCGAGCAAACGAAGATGTTTGGGTTGACGCAACGTTTCATGTTGCAGGGCTAACACCTGTCGTTGAAGATAAATTAGTTTTCAGAGCGGCACTGAAAGGATTAATTGCAGCTAATGAGCTTTCACTGATTCAACTTGGCGATTTTTGCTCGCACATTACAGAGGCAATGTCCTCGGCTCGAGGTTTACCAATCCGTGATGCCATTGGTTGGTCCTTGCCGAAAGTTGGATTACCTAGAGACACGTCTTTCTTTTCAAGTACCAGGACATACGGTAACGCTGCAAATCCATGGAAAAAAGCATTTGAAAAACTTTTCACTCATCGAGCACCACTACTACTAAGACTCCGCCCCAACGGTCAGCCTCTAGATCCAGATGAAATGCGTCAGCGTCTGATTGACAATGCCGCAGACATTGCTGAATCAGCCCAAGCAGCATTAGAAGCTTTTATTAATGCCCCCCTAGGGGACAGTGAACCTGCAACCGAGATTGCAGAGTTCGAATGGGAAACCGATGGCATTTGCCACATCTTCGACAAGCCTAAAGAGCGCTTGCAAGGCCTGGCAGAGTCCACGCTTCGTTTTTTTGAGCATGATTGCGAAGACGCGGATGCACTTGATGAAAAGTGGAAACGTCATTTAGATGACCTAAAAGCACGCGAACGACGTTCCGAATGGAACGATGACGACAAAGCATTCTTTGAACTTCATCGTCGCCATATTGAGCAATCTAAGCAACTACACGCTCGATGGGAAAAAGCCATATTCGGAAAAGCGATTGAATGTCACGATTTCTTTGATGGATTCGCAAGCGTAGCTCACCACCTACTTGCAGGCACTGGTGATGTAACGGGAGAGCGAATCCTACGATTCACCGTAAATAAAGGCCGTAAAGAATGGCGTGAACGCTTTAACTATGACGTTGGATCTTATTTTTCTGCGATGTACCGTGGACTAAAAGAACTCATGGGGGCAAGAGTTGAATGGCGCGTAGAGCGCATGGGCGCAGCAAACCTTCCCGATCCATTGTTTGAATATGAGAAGTTTTTTGCCAAAGAAAAAGAGCTTCGCGGTACTGTCAAATCAGTTTCATCGCTTGCAAGAGCTGCCATCCAAATTAAATTTGATGTATCGCTTATTCAACGCAACGGTGATCAAGAAACCCTCGTAGACAAAACACAACTTGTTTGGAGCTATCGCCCTGAGTCCATTGGTTTAGCAATGGTGTCTGATATGCGCAGATTACTGGAAAAAGGTGCAGTAGGTTGCACCGAAGTACCTCGTAGGCTTGTAAGCAAAAAAGGCGGTGTTCAAAGTGTTTCGCTGTTAGACACAGGAACTCTTGAGGCAACTTTCTCAAGAGATGCAGGATCCTTAGTCCCTCCTGCAAACAAATTGCGGAGTCTCCGAGCTGAAATTAAGGATCGAATTAAGGAACTTGCCTCTGAGGGGCGCTTGACTGACGAACAGCGTGTTGAATTACGCACAGCTTGGGATACCTTCGAAGCCGACTACATAGCAGGCATGAAAGATTTTGTTGAAACAGGTCTTCAAGGTGAATCGGTTATGCGGCAAGCAGAATCGTTCGCAACGCTTCTTAATGCACTTCTTGTTCATGCTCGTGGTGATGTTTGTCGCGCCAAACTTGTTTCCGAAGTTCTCACGATTGGAACAGCCCGAGTTTCTGGAGAACAACCATCTCTAATCATTCCACCTTGGCACCCAGAGCGAATGAAAGCTTTGGCAGTCAAGACCCGCCGCACAGCAGGTTTAGTTACGCATCTACTCACTAGTGAAAACGTCCTCTTTGGCCATCGAGACATCTTTTTTAGGGAGTTTTCAGAAGAATTAGCACATCCGTACTATCCTGAAATTGCGGTCCTCATGCGCGGCAGTGCCCCAGTTTTAGTTTCAGAAACAAGCACTGTTAACGGCTACAGTCTTTTCGAACGCCCGGTCAAAGGAGAGGAAGACACGTTAACAGACGTAGACCCTTCGTCTGCGGCTAAGCAAGCAAAAGATTTGCTGGAACGATATGTTGGACTACAGCCGCATGAAGCAACCAACCTAAGCGTTCTTCTTTATAACGCCGATGCAGCAGAACTTCCTTTATCAACAGTTCGTGAGCTAGCAGGACTTCAAACTGAAGACGATTTTCAGTGCAACGTATCAGTGCGCCATAGTGAGCCGTCTAAGCTGCGAAGAATTTATGCTGAGCTTGTAAACAAAGCAGGCGATGACCCTGAGCTGCCTGTTGTCAGTGAAACATCAGATAACTTTATTTCAAAGCTTCGTATTGCAGTCACTCCAGCCGCCTCAACGCCTGCTCAAGGAGAAGGTGGCTTCAAGCCATTTGATATCGCTTTTCTGCATGATGTTGTTTCAAGGACTGCACAAGAAGAATGGCTGCCGATGGACTGGACTAATGATCGTCCAAGCCTAGAGCATGCCCCTTCAAGATGGTCATACAGAAGCGTCTCAGGAGAAAACGAACTCAAGTCCACAACCTTTTTGACTTGCCCATGGCAAACGGCCTCAGGTTGGGCTTACGTTGGCGCTGTCGCTGCTGTTGCAAGGCAAACAGACGCCCCAGTTGGTTCTCGTTTTTTACCAGCTCGGCGCATTTCTCTTCAGCATGAAGCACTGGCAGCAACAATGGCTGATGCTCATTCATTAGCTGAATGGGTTGCAACCTATGACGAATTGCTAGATAAGCGTCAGCTTCAACATAGCGGAGTAACAGTTGTTCGTTATCGAAGAGCGAACACTAACGGTCGAAACATGATTGTCAGCTCGACTTCAGAGCTCCGACTTCTTAGTCTGCTTACAAGAAGACGCTTGAACGAACTGAGCCTCAATCTTTCTGCTGAACAAATTGATGATGTGGCAGAAAAGGTGAAGAAAGACGCCCTACTTGTTTCAGGGGATATCGTCTTGAGAGCCGCAAAACGTGGCGTATCAGCAGGCGAAATGCTTGGGGTAGTGTTAAGTCGTCATTTAATAGCCGAAGAATTCTCTGCGCAAACAAATCCAGCTCGATCGTTTGGGGTCTACTTCCTTTTGGACGATTATGCTGACTGGCTGGCACAACGCGAGAGCCGTATTGCCGACATACTTGGTCTATGCGTAGAGGAAACTGACGCAGGGATATATCTGCGAATAGCAGTCGTTGAATCAAAGTACGTATCCTCTGATGGTGCAGCAGAAGCGCGCCGCTCATCCAAAGCACAACTAATGGCTACGCTCTCAACATTTAGAGCTGCGTTATTTGGAGATCCAGGTCGACTTGATCGTGATGTTTGGCTATCAAGATTGGCCGATTTGCTAATTGATGCAGAGATACCACCAGGACTCTCTGGCCTTTTAGAAAGAGCCAGAGCAAAGCTACGTGAGGGTGATATAGAAATTTCCCTTCAAGGCTATTCGCATGTATTTATACATTCGACCGACCCCACTCAATCAACATCTGCCTCAGAGCAGATAAAAATTGATGAAACAGATGATGTCCAAGCTTGGCAAGAAGTCTTTGACAGACCCGAACTAAGAAAATTAGTTGAGGCTTACGCGGCAAACAGCAACACGGCTCAGGTCCGAGCAATTCTTGGTGGCTATGAACCTTGGAAAAACTCGACATTCAACCGGCCAGCCGCACGTGTAGCTTGGCATGCAATGCTAGAGCAACTTGGCGATTCCGCCAGTTCTATTGGCGAATCTGAAGTTTCAACCACGTCCATTAAAGCTGATGTTGAGCAACCCACTATTTCAGAAGTTGATGCACAAGCATCGAATGAGAAAAAATCAATTCAAACTTCTTTCCTCGAGATGGAAGACACCGCCTTGCATGGCATGGGCGAGCATCTAACTCAGCTAATTACATCTAAGCAAATTGCAACGACTGTGGCCGATGATGAACGTGACGCTTGGGCTCAAGAAGTCACTAAAAAGCTTAAAACAGCACTTAATGGTTATGGTCTCCAGGCCGCCATTCTTGGCACCCGTTTAACGCCAAATGGATGCCTTGTTCGACTAGCAGGTTCAGATAGGCTAAAAGTTGAAGACATCGAATCAAAGCGAACTCAACTATTAACAACGCACGCCATAAATCTTGTCACCGTTCAACCTAAGCCTGGTGAAATCGTTGTCACGATTGCGGGAAGTAAACGACAAGCAGTATCTCTATGGGATCTATGGGCCAAACGGCAAGTGAACCGAAACGCTGCAGGTATCAACACATCTTTTGTGTTGGGCTTGCAAGAAGTTAATGGCGCACTCCTTTACTTAAATCTCGGAAGTGAATTCGGGGGACTAGCATCCCATGAACCCCACTCTCTTGTTGCAGGTGCAACTGGCAGTGGGAAATCAGTTTTGATCCAAGCAGTTCTTCTAGACATTGCAGCAACAAACAAGAAAAATCTTGCTCAAATTGTTCTGATCGATCCCAAAATGGGAGTGGATTACTCTGCTCTTGAAGACTTACCGCACATGCGTGAACCGATTGTTACTACGCGCGAACGCTCCACTGAAGTGTTGGACTCACTCGTAGAGGAAATGGAAAATCGATACCGAGCATTTGCCCAGGCGCGAGCTCGTGACTTATCTACTTTCAACTCAAAGTCAGCTCCCGAAGACCGATTGCCTATGCTTTTTGTTGTTCACGATGAGTTTGCCGATTGGATGCTTGACGATGGATACAAAGGCGCTGTAAGTGCAGCCGTACAACGATTAGGCGTAAAAGCGCGTGCTGCTGGAATTCATCTGATTTTCGCCGCTCAGCGTCCAGATAAAGACGTTATGCCAATGCAACTTAGAGAGAACCTAGGAAACAGATTAATTTTGAAAGTTGCAAGTGAAGCCACATCCAAAATTGCACTTGATAGACCTGGGGCTGAAATGCTTCTTGGAAGAGGCCACATGGCAGCAAAACTAAACGGTGAGCAAGGTCTTGTTTTTTCACAGGCTCCTTTTTTAAGTGACGAAGAGATCTCACTTGCAGTAAACGCAATTCGAGAGGACAACCAATGAAAGAAAACACTATCTTTTTAAAAGTTCTCCTCTGTTATTTCTTAGCTTTGGCACCTGTCAGCTATCTGCAGGCAAAGACAAGCCATCAAGATCAACCGCTTAAATTAGTTGAAACAAATCCGCACATAGACTCATCTTCTGCAGCACTTGATCTCCTTAAAAATCAGCTTGAAACGCAAAGAGATGACCACATATTGATAACGAAGAGACTTGATTTATTGGATAAAACACTTGCCCAATCTAGTGAGCGGGCGGACAACACCGCCTTTAGAACAAGTTGGATGAGTTTGGTAGGAATAGCATTTACTGTTGCTCTTGGATGGTTTGGTCTTCAGCACCAACACAAATTAAATGAATCGAAAGAACGAGCAGAAATCACCAATGCTTACATGGAGTGGACACTGAAGCAGGTTTCGGAATTTTACGGACCCCTTCGAGCACTACTAGGCCAATCAAATGCGATGTACCGACAAATGAATCATGTACTGATACATGCAGCCCCCGATATGTTCCGGTTTGAAAAAATGGATGGCCAAGACTTCGATAATTTGGTTTTTCAAATTTTCAAGAATGGGCAATGGAGTCGCTTTAGAACAGTTAAAAATCTTGAAGACGTTTACAACAAAGGATTCAACGTTGAACCTTACTTTACAGATGTTGTAAACGTAGGCGAACAGATCGCAAATCTAATACGGGACAAAACAGGATATCTTCGGGCGGAAGACAAAGATTTGGTTGCAGTGCTTGGTGACTACTTGGCTCATTTTTCTGTCTTGAAGCGTCTTCATGAAGCTGGTGCGAAAAATGAAAAAATCAATGCGACCAAGGCCGATGAAAACGCCACATTCCCCATTCAGATGCAATCATTGGTTGATGATGGATTTCAAAAAATTAACGCACAAATCATTAATTGGCGCGACAAAGGACTCACCAAACTGTGAATGAATTTTCTCGTAGCGCAAAAAATACTGACGAAATGAATTTAGCCTATTACGAGGCTAATGCGCGCAACTATGCAGACATCACTCAATCAGCAAAAATCTCAAGCCTTCACGACAAATTTCTAATCAACCTGCCTCATAAAGCCAAGGTGCTAGATGTTGGATGCGGAAGTGGTCGGGATTTAAAAGTTTTTAAAGATAGAGGACTCTTTGCAATCGGAATAGAACCGTCACATGCATTAGCTGAGATTGCTAGAAACCATTCTGGATGCGAAGTTACAGTTGAGAAAATTGAAAACATCAAATTTACAAATGCATTTGATGGCGTCTGGGCTTGTGCATCGCTCTTACATTTACCCAAACAGAAATTCCCGCTAGCAATTCAAAAAATTTATGAATGTCTTCATGCTCACGGTTATTTCTTCTTATCCATGCAGGCTGGATTCGGCGAGAGCACTAGTATCGACGGGAGGTTTTATTCGAGATATGAAGAAACCGAACTAGTTGATGTATTGAGGAAGTCTGGATTCTTCATTCAATCCACATGGCGAACCACAGACTCACTTGCAGGAAGGGCGTCTTTACAGTGGATCAACATAGTGGCACACAAATAATCACCAACGTCACTTGTGACAAATTAAACAAGAACCTCCCCCCTCATCCTCACCGTAAACATCATCAATATCTTCAGGGCAAGTTCGAACGGGTCTTAGTGGATTGATTGGAATTGAGGCTTTGGCACGGGCGCGTCTCTTTTCATAGTCTTCAATGATTTGCGCGATCCGCTCCGGTTTTTCCATCTCGATCAGTGATTCGCCAGCAGACCAAGTAAAAGGCGAACCATGCTCTAACGCATCTTTCTCCAACGACTTAGCTTCTTCAAACGCTTCAGGGTGTCGCTCTCGCAATCGCACCCATTCAATTTTCTGCTGGAAGAAGCAAAACGTACATCCACTACGTGACCTCCATTCATAGTACTTCGGATATCCGACGCCAGAAGATTCCAAAATATCAACGACGGCTGGCTTATCAATACCGGCCTCTCTAAAGGGAAGCTTCACACTTAAATTCTCTTGCTTCGATGAATAGCCCTCACGGAACTCCTCGTCAGCTCGAATCGCAACATACGAAGTAACTTTTTCACCCGCCAACAGCATCGGCTTTATCCATTGTTCAAATGGAGTCAACTTAAGCTTTCTTGTACACCAACGTGTTTGAGGAGACGGCAAAAAGTGGTTGTATTCACGCAACCAAAAATCGAAGCCGCGTCGAGGATTTAATCGCTCGATTGGTTTCCCTAAGTAACCTTCTAATCGTCCAAGGAACTCATAAACCTCAGGAAGCTCTTTGCCTGTATCGGTGAAGAAGTACTCGATGTTTAGCTCAGGGTGAGCTTGACGCATGTAGACAGCGAGTGCGGCACTGTCTTTTCCTCCTGACAGTCCTAAGACATGGCGTTCAGACATGGTTACTTTCCTCATCGTTCGTTAATCGCATCCCGACTTTGGCAAGGATGGCAAGCAATACGTCAGTATCCAGACCTTGCCGTTTTAGCTGATCTGCAATTTCATCAGCCTTGGACTCAACAGCAGCTCGATGACGATCTGTAATTGCAAACGAGCGCGTAATTGTTCTTGCATCAGAACCTGCACCAATCACAACTGCAAATGCTTCACTATTTGGTTTACGTCCTCGAACTGCCACAAACGCTTCAGCTTGTCTAAAGCGTAATGAGAATTGCGAAATTTCTAACGACGCAACATCAATATCGCGATCAGTCCAATCACGCGGAGGCTTATTGGCCGCCATACTCAAGATACCTTCAATGCTTTCCTTGCTGCCATCATGCTTTGCAAGTCTTGTCGCAAATGAATCTTGTCTTAAATCCCCTGTGATACCCGATACCGTCTCAGCACGAATTCGCAAGCGATTCAATTGATCAGCTGGAGCATCAAGTGCATTAAGCATCTCGGCCTCAACTTTCTTCAACATGGCTTCATATGCACCAGCGAGCTCTGAAATCGGTGCTTTAAGAGCATTGATGTATGAAGTTGCGTCGCTGCTATCAAAGAGTGCAACCAAATCAACAAACAAAACTTTATGCGGATCGCTTGCTTTCAACAAAGTATCACGAATCGATCGAGCCGTTTCACTTAGTTGATGAGTTCTTTGAGCCCAAACAGGCAAATTGAATACAAGCGCAACAAGCCCTCGCGCAGCCTCTAATGGATCTCGAGCTTCAGCAGCATGTCCAACATCCGAAAGAATCTGTGCAATACCGTTCAGGATGTGTGTTTTCTCTTCATCAATGACGATCCATCGTAAAGAAAAACGACTTGCATCCTGTAGATATTCATCAATATCTGCATCCGTTATTCGTGGAATAAACATTCCATCTTTATAGACAGCAACATTCGATTTATGCGCCATCAAAAATGCAGTAAAGATGATCGGCTGTATTCCAGACTTCACACCGTACGGAGGGGCCAACCAAAGTTCATTGATAGCAGAGGCCTTAACACGAGCCGTAGCATTGACAAACAGCTTCGTGGCAGCCTTCCACAACGGTAAAAACTCAGATGCGTGCTTCTTATTTGGAGCCATGAAACGCCAAACGCCATCTTCATCTTGACGGTGCAGTTTCGTAGCTCCCAGCAGGGTTTCGTATAACCCACGTTCAGCTGGAAATCCTTCAATGCCAAGACTCTCGACATTTTCATGATCAAGCATGCGATGCAACAAATCCCGTCGAGCCTTAACACTTGTACTTGAAACACTATCTCGATTTACCAACTCACTCCATACCGGAGGCGCGTCCGAATAAAGCTCGTCCGCCAGCTCAGATGCTATTGGAGACAAACGAGCACCGTTTTCGACAGGCTCATCGACACCTGTAAACCAGTGTGCGTTTGTCACCGCAACTTGTAGCTGTTCTTCTAGATTTGCACGCACTGAAGCCAAACGTGCGTGAACCTCTCGACGCGCTACCGCATCCCCTTGAAGTTCATGACGATCCTTAACAATTTCAAGCGCAACCAATTCAGAGCCGAGCTCCTCAATACGAGCATGATTTTTGGGAATACCGACCAATACTGGCCATGGTTGCAAACGGGTGCTTTCTTGAGCACGTTTTTGTGCAGCCTTAAGGCTCACACCGCGACCAGGCAATGCGAGCGCGAACAAACCAAACTCTCCGCCGACAGGCGTGAACTTTTCAGCAAGACGCTCCGCCTCATCAAGTCGATAAAGTGCGAGATTCATCCAGCGCATACTGCCGGTCTCGTGATAGTGACGTTTAGCAACAACGGGGTGCAACCCCATCAACTGCACCAAATGGTTGTAATCAACCCCTGATGAGGCAGCTAAGGTTTGAGCGATTGCTGCATCGATATCGAAGTCACTACCTTCAAAAACAGACCAAGCGCCAGTATGTTTCTTGAACAAAGCGACCTTCAAGCGTGCAAGCTCTTGGAGTCCTTTTTCAATATTTGAAATTGGCTCTTTGTAGAAAATGGAACCGAGCACATCTGAGTCAGCAGCTAAGCCTGATCCATTTCTAAACAAGTCAATGATGGCGATGTTTTTAATGAGCTCTACGAGGAAAGGACTACCTGACTTTGCCTCTGTACGCTCAACGGCCTCAACTGCTTGCGACCACCGATGGCCATCAGGCGACGCAAGAATTGCGGGCTCTAAGTTGGCGCGCAAGTAATCCCAATAGTTATCTGGGCGATACCAAGTAGCAGCCTTTAATGGCGTGGACTCAAGATAAGAATGAAAGCCATGCGGCTCTACAGACGAAAGAAATCCAAACGTGCTACGTTCATTTTGGCCAAATTGACGTTTTGAAATCGGTCCTAATAACGCCGCCATTGTTGGGTGAAGTGGCCAGCACGAGCTCAAGGCCTGCCCAAACTTCTTACCAACTGCTGGGCGTCGAGATCTTATCGACTCAGCGACTGCATTGGATGCATCTTGCATCCATGGTGGCCGACGATCTGCCTCAATAGCGCGACCAATTAATTCAACAACTTCATCGCTGGCAGCAACAAAAGGCAAGTCAACGTATCGGCCTTGAACTTTCGACCAATCATTACGGGTATCCGTACCGAGCCTGGCTCCATATTGAGCGAACGACTGGTGCAGGATTCCTACTATGACCAATTTACCGTTAGCACGTGCCGCAGCTTCTGCCAATTCTTGGAAGAAATAAACATCATCTCCTTGCCCCATTGCAGAGGCCTCTAGAAATTTGCCCATCTCATCAAGAACGACCAAAACGCCGTCGTGTGCTCGATCTTCCGCTGTTTGAACCAGCTCATTTATTAATGCCGTTGGAGAGATCTTGCGGTTGTCACTACCCTTGCCTTTAGCCTTACGCAATGCGGCATTAAGCTCAGAAACAACACTTCCTCTCTTACCGACAACCGGGACTATTAACCATCCCTTGCGGGTTTGGAATGCACGATCAAATGAAGCAGATCGATCTAGATTAAGAACAGTTCGCGCTTTTGCGCGCAGTGCTTTTTCAGGATGTAGCGCACTTGCCAAAGCAACTGCCAAAGAAGATTTGCCACCACCAAAAGGCCCCGTCCAAGTAAACGACCTTTGATTAGTTTCTGTAACTTGCTTGGACATACTGTCCAAAACAGAGGCTGCAGTTGAATGGCAAATAAACCCAGTTAAAGCATCGTGACGCCCCAAGTCAGCGTCCACGCGAATGGACCGCTGATAGTGGCGAGAAACACGGATGATGTCTTTGAGCATCAAACCTTCATCATTCATAAGCTACTCGAATCATTTCGCGGCGTAACTTCTCTGAGTCACCCGGTTGTTTATGAACTTGGCGCAATCCGGCTGTATCAGTCCAGGCCAAAAAACCTTTAGTCAGATCACTTAGAACCATCAATCGCTCAGCGACAGAGTCTTCATCAAGTTTGAAAACACGTCCCGGCGATCCCTCACCATAAGCAACAGTCTCAAACGCTAATGAACTTAGACCTGCGTCTGTGTTTTCCCAAAAATCAAGAAGCGCGTATGCAAACATACCGTCATGCAAAGTTGCTTTGGATCCTCGGCGGAATGCATATTGCCCCTTATGGACTTCTTGCAGCAATCCAAGCTCACCTAATAGTGGCTCAGCAAAATCTTCAGGCGAACCACCCGCAAATCGAGGTGCATAGCTTCGTAAGCAAGTTTCGATATCACGCGACAAAGTTGACGCTGAAAGTTTGCGTTTTGGCTCTAGCTTTCTTGCGAAATCTGCTAGAGGAGCCTCAAGTTCTTGTCGAGTAAAAGTTGGGGCAGTTACTTGATTGAACAGCCAACGCCATGTTGTGGACCGAGCACCCCGTCCGGCCAATAACCAATGAGCAAGCCATGCCGATGTAGGGTTCTCTGCATACGGATCTAATCCGCTGTCATCCAAAATTTGGATTGCAATTGGCGATATGGAAAAACTGTCAGGATGTTCAGCAGACTCCCTGAAGACATCACACGCCAAAGCCCAATGACGGATCGAGCTAACCATGTTTTTACCAACACCAAAAGTCGCAATAGCACCTTCATCTGTGAAGATTGCCTTTGGCACCTGCATCGAAGAATCTGCCTTATCAAAGGCTTTTTTCAGCCACATTTGACGAAGCGGGAATGTCTCATGGCCTGAGAAGTGAGCACCGCTGCTCGACCTAGTTGTTTTACGCATAGGTTCATTTTAACGAGTAACTGGTGACTTTCACCAGTTTGAGTACATGCCCTCACAAATCAATTTAATGAGAATTTTGGAGGTTCAACAATACTGATACTGTTCATGCAAACAGTACAAGTAACCTTCCCAACCCCTCTGCACTTGATGATTTCCAAATACGCCGAAACATACCTAAAGTTCTAATTATTTTTATAAATCACTATATTAATTAATATATATCAATAATAAAGAATTAATTTATGAATTCAAAACAAATCATTCAACTAGCAAAAATCAAAAAGCAATTACAAAGAGCAAGACGTAATGTCGCAAACGGTAAAAAAGGGGCGAGAGACGTGGAAAGTAGGTGGCAAGGAAAACTTGTGATGTTTTACTTAAAAAACTTGTAGCACTTACCGTGGGTAGAGCCTTTGCTGACTGAGAAGCCATTTTTGAAGCTCAACGAGCATCAAAGTAGCCTGGGCAGCGTCTTGCATAGTCCGTTCGCAACTTAGGGTTGCACCTTCACTTCTATTGGCAATAGGTACATAGTTGGTGGGATCTCCATCAATTCGTTCGGGACCTGCGGAAACGGGGGACAAACTGTCTGCATTGGACTCGTAGTTGTCGAGCACCCGTTCAGCGACAACAGCACGGCTAGCCAACAAACTCGACTTCTTACGATAGTCATCTGAGATCTCCTTAGATATTTGGTTTTGAACTTGGGCCACATCGGCAGCGTGCTGCTCTTGCTTTGCTTGAGCGATTTGCACAGTTTGTTTCTCAGCATCCCACCGGCGCTGCAGACGGGATTGCCCCATCTGCAGACCTAGTAAAAACGCCATGAGAAGCAGCAGCCCCTTGAGTAGCAAAGATTTGTTTAGTTCCACTAAAACACGGATCCAGCTCATATCCCCTCCCCGTCCAACGAACCCAAGTTGTAGGTACCAATCAAACGGATCAGCTTGTCGGCATAGTCAGGATCAGTCGCGTATCCAGCCTTGAGGAGTGCTCGTGCAAAGGTCTGAGCCGACACACACAGGAAGCAGTCTTTGTAGCGAGGGTTACGCTTCAAGAATGCAGCATGGTCATCGACACTTGCTTGCCACGTCGGGTACTTGCGCCACTTAGCAGGCACAACGACCCACTGCCCTCGGATGAATTCCTTGGTGTCAAGCGTTACGGTTTCACCGCGCCACAAACTGTCGGCCTTGATCCCAAACAGGTTCTTGGCCGTTTTGGTGAGCCCTGATTCACCCCAGCCAGACTCGAGTGCCGCTTGGCTAACGGTAATGCTGGCTGGTACGCCAGTGGACTTGTGACAAGCCCGTGCGGCAGGACCAATGAGCGCAATGAAGTCTTGTGGTTTCACAGCATCTCCCTCACATCTTTGGCAACCTCATCAATCGAGGCATCTCGCCTCTGCTCTATGAAGTTAAAAATCCACCGCACCAATGCCCAGCCGGGCAAGCCGCAAGCAAAGATCAAACCGCCCATGGCGCACAGGCCCACCGTTGAGAACGCCCAGTGGTGAAGCTGGAAATACTCGATAGTGGTTGCACCACCGCCGATGCTTGAAACCACCGTACTGATCAACCCCACTGTCCACTCACGCTTATCGCGGGGTGGTGTCATAAGCATGACCACGACAGCAGCAAGCGTTGCACCACTGGCTGCGGCAGCAGCCGTTCCACCAAAGGCTTTGTATGCAGCGGCGGCGCCTGCCACTCCGCTGCTCGTAGGTTCTGGCATTTGATAACTCCCAAAAAAATACCCGCCTGAATCACTTCAAGGCGGGTTGTGAACAACTCGTTCGTTTTATGTTTGATCAGCGGCGTGAACTGCGACACTTTCTGCAACGCAGGTCACCTCCACCAAATCAGCTCGAGGCTTCACACTCATGACGCGCGCCATCTGGGCCCAGGTCTGCCCCACCCCAAATGCAAAGTGCGTTCGCTCCTCACCTCCACCGGTTTGGAGTGCAATGCTCGGAGCTTGCTGCAGCACTGCATGTCGCTCTGTCGCTCCGAGCGTCACACCTATTGGGTCAGTCACAGAACCATCTACGCGTCTCAAAGCGATGTAGTGATTCGCCCCTGTCTGCCAAGGCAAGCGTTCAGAACAAACCAAGACTTTTGATGCACCATCCCAAGACAAGACCTCACCACTGACGCCCCAGCTAGGCATGTCATGGCTGATGGCTACCAAGTCCCCATAGGTCGGGATGAGCCCTTCAAGCTCTGTCCTAAAAGTGATGATTCGCCTGCGGTACCGATTGGCCGCTGCGATGTACTTGCCCTCGCGCATAGCTTGGAACTTGTCGGTGCAACCAAAGAGCTTCAAGCGAGCAGGTTTAGACAGGGCCGACCCCGCGAGGGCCACCGTGACCTCATCAGGCTTCCAGCTCTTGGGATTGAAGTATTCAACCGTAACCGCATCCGCTGTCGCATCCCCCGGCATCACGTACTGAATCTTCAAACTGCTGCGCACGATGTTTCGGGTGGAGAACAAGGCCACAGGGATGGTCTTGGGTTCATCTCGAACAATGCGCACAATGCCGCCTTGCAGGAACGGAACCGCACGTCCAGCTCTAGCAATCTGCCCCATGGCGTCCCAAACCGTTAGGTTCTGGTCAAACACGCCATTGAACGTATCACCACGCGCAGACCACACGCCGTCCAGTCGACCGAGTGCATTCAAGTCAATCTTTGCATCAGGCAACCCTGCCCCGTAGCTCGAGCGCGCTGCATCTGCAAATGCCCAAGCAATCGAGCGAGTAGCTTGAGGTGAACTCCACCCTGTGGTCTTGGACCAAACAGGGAGTTTTCGTGTGACCAAGCAGTTCACCAAACGAGATGACCGCTGTGACAAGTTATCTGTTGCCCGCATGCGCAATGCCAGCAAGGTCAAGTCCGATGGCAATGATGGATTTACCAGATAGCCCTTTGCTTGCCCCCAGCGAAGCTCATGCCCCGCACGGTTGCTGGTGTCTTTGGTATCTAGCCTTTGAACGCGCACCTCATAGCGACCTGCCCCTACCACGTACTTGTAGGTTCTGCGTTGTGCCGTATTGGTGGCAGCCGAATAGGACTCATCCGCAAGATGGATCCATCCCGAGGTGGCATCTCCATCGTCGTTGATGGTTCTCGCCTCAACACGCCACTGGACCGCACGACTG
>Ga0228699_1000556_pt1 | contig 26900 bp, 27 predicted proteins | sample McNCre217_Aug_MG_FD_178016 | JGI IMG/M metagenome (GOLD analysis project Ga0228699, IMG submission 178016) | Freshwater microbial communities from McNutts Creek, Athens, Georgia, United States - 2-17_Aug_MG | ecosystem: Environmental > Aquatic > Freshwater > Creek | place: USA: Georgia... | reverse complement strand
ATTTCGACGTTGGTGCGCAAGTCTTTGATGCGGCTGTTGTCCAGCACATAGCTGCGGATTTGATGGCCCCAGCCCACATCGGTCTTGGTGTCTTCGAGCTTTTGCTGCTCTTCCATGCGCTTGCGCATTTCGAAGTCGTACAAGCGTGAGCGCAGGCGTTTCCACGCCACGTCGCGGTTGCTGTGCTGGCTGCGACCATCTTGACACTGCACCACGATGCCGGTGGGGATGTGGGTCAAACGAACCGCAGAGTCGGTTTTGTTGATGTGCTGACCGCCCGCGCCCGAGGCGCGGTAGGTGTCGGTGCGCACGTCGGCGGGGTTGATGTCGATCTCGATCGAGTCATCAATCTCGGGATACACAAACACCGAGGCAAACGAGGTGTGGCGCCCGCCCGAGCTGTCAAACGGCGACTTGCGCACCAAGCGGTGCACACCGGTTTCGGTGCGCAACAAGCCAAACGCGTATTCGCCTTCGATCTTGATGGTCGCGCCCTTGATGCCGGCCACGTCGCCGGGCGATTCGTCTTCCACCGTGGTTTTGAAGCCTTTGCGTTCGGCGTACTTGAGGTACTGGCGCAGCAACATGCTGGCCCAGTCGCAGGCCTCGGTGCCACCGGCACCGGCTTGGATGTCGAGGAAGCAATTCAGCGGATCGGCCTCATTGCTGAACATGCGGCGGAATTCGAGCTCTTCGATGGTTTTGACCAAACCTTGTGTATCGGCTTCGATGGTCATCAGACCTTCTTCGTCGCCTTCGGCTTTGCTCATCTCGAACAACTCGGTGTTGTCGGCCAGCTCTTGGGTGAGGCGACTGAGGGTGACGACCACGCCGTCGAGGGTTTTCTTCTCACGACCCAGCTCTTGGGCTTTTTTGGGGTCGTTCCAGATCGTGGGGTCTTCTAGCGAGGCGTTGACGGTGCGCAGGCGTTCGGCTTTGGCATCGTAGTCAAAGATACCTCCGGAGATCCACCGTGCGAAAGCTCAAGTCTGCGAGGGTGGTGCCAATGAGGTTGATGCGTTCTGCTTCCATGATGGGTCTTCTTTATGTGTCTGGGGGAAAACCTGCGATTTTCTCACGTTCAGCCGACCTCAGAAGCGGTGGCCGTAGGCAAACAAAACCCCGGCCGTTCCGAGCACCATGATTTGGGCCGAGTCGTGGCGGTTAAAGCTGTAACCCAGCGAAGGAATGATGACGGGGGCGACGCCGTAATCGTTGAAGGGAATCTTGTCTTGGTACTTGCCTTTGTAGCCATAAATGAAGCCGGCTGAGATCTTGGCGAACAATTTGGGTTGACCTAAAAACGCATCCCAGCGTTGCCCCACATAGAAATAGGCCGAAGGTTGACCAAACGAGTTACGAAACAAGGCCAAGCCGCAAAACCGTTCGCCCGCGACATGGCGGTCCATCGCGCCTAAAAAGACGGGGCGATGCTCGGGGTTGTCATGCCAGTGGTAGGCGTAGGGGGAGAGTGTCAGGTCCCATTGCTTGTCGCTGTCAGGCTCTGGGGCGTCTTGGCTGCTTAAAAATTTTGGACAAGGGTTTGGGCTGACTTCTGCGGCGTGCGCGAGAGGATGTGCCGTGAGCAGGGCGGTTGCAAGCGCTAAAGAGGGCAGCGCTTGTTGCCAATGAAGTTTGATCATGTGAAAACAAAAGTGTAAAAAATAAATTTTACACAGTGCCTATAGGGCTAACCTGAAAGCTCTTTGCAGAGCTGCACTGGCCCTTTGCAGCAAACTTCTGTGTGCGCTAAGTCGACAGAAATTTTTCCAGCAAACGGGCCAGCACATCGGGTTGGTCATGGTGCAGCATGTGGCCAGCATCGTCAATCACGGCGTGTTGCAAGTTGGGCACGCTGGCAATGCGTTGCTTGAATTCGGCCAAGGTGTACTGATCCTTCCACCACTGCACCAAGCTGTCTGTGCTGGCCACCACGCACAGCATGGGGGCCGTGATGCGTTCGTAGATGGCCATCACTTCGTCCACCTTGAACAACTGGGCATTGGTGATCTTGTGCGCCGCATGGCCCAAGATGCGCCATTCGCCCTGGTCGTTGGCGCGCGCCCAGTGCTGTGCCAACCAATGGGCCTTGTCACTGCCCAAGCGGGGGTTGGTTTTCATCAAACGCTGAGCCACGCCTTCCAGGCTGGGGTAGGGCTTGAGGTCCAGCTCGCCACGGGCCAAGGTTTTGAGCTCATCCATCCACTTGGCGTAGCGACCGGGGGCTTGGGATGGGCGCGTGGCGGCCATGCCAAAACCTTCGAGGTTCACCAGCTGGGCAATGCGCTCGGGGCGCACGCCCGCGTAGAGCGTGGCAATGTGCCCGCCCATGCTGTGGCCGACCAAGTGGATGGGTTGATCGCCTACATAGTGATCGAGCAAAAAATCGAGGTCGGCCAAATAGTCGGGAAACCAGTAGTTGTCGGTGTTGGGGGTGTCAGTCAGGCCAAAACCGCGCCAGTCTGGGGCAATCACCCAGCGGTCTTGGGCCATGGCATCGATCACGAACTGGAACGAGGCGGACACATCCATCCAGCCATGCACCATGACCAAAGGTGGGACGTTGGGGCTGGGTGTGCCCCATTGGCGCACGTGGTAACGCAGGTGACGGATGGGGACAAACTCGCTACGCGAGGCTTTTTGAATTGGGTACATTCTTTTCATCATAAGGATGCACCCCATGACACACGGTCAAACACATGACAGCACCCGCCACGCGGCGCCTGATTTTTACGACGCCATGCAGCAAGGGTTCCACTGGTCGGTGCCCACGCACTTCAACATGGCCGAGGTGTGCAGCCGCCGTTGGGCTGCCCAAGCTGATGCGGGACAACGCATTGCCATCATCACGCACCAGGCCAATGGCGTGCCACACACCCACAGCTATGCCGAGTTGCAGCGCGCAGCGGATGCCTTGAGCCATGTGTTGCAAGGCTTGGGTGTGGCGCGTGGCGACCGTGTGGCGATTGTGTTGCCGCAGCGCTTTGAAACCGCTGTGGCCTATATGGCCGTGCTGCAAATGGGCGCAGTGGCCATGCCGCTGTCTTTGTTGTTTGGCCCAGAGGCCTTGGAATACCGATTGCAAGACAGCGAAGCCGTGGTGGCCATCGTGGATGACGCCTCGGTCGGCAACCTGCTGGCCGTACGGGCACAGTGCCCAGCGCTGCGCGAAGTGATTGGAATTGATTTGTCCAACGCCAGCGACATGTTGCATGTGGATGTGGACTACGCGAGCGCGCTGGCCGCACAACAAAGCCACTTCGAGGCAGTGCACACCCAAGCCGAAGAAGGCGCGGTGTTGATCTACACCAGTGGCACCACCGGCCCACCCAAGGGCGCACTCATTCCGCACCGGGCTTTGATCGGTAACTTGACGGGTTTTGTGTGCAGCCAGAATTGGTTTGGTTTTCCAACCCACCGTGAGGCCGTGCTGGCGCCTCATGCCTTGCCCACGGGCAGCGACGCTGTGTTTTGGTCGCCTGCCGATTGGGCTTGGACGGGAGGCTTGATGGATGCCTTGTTGCCGTCTTTGTACTTTGGCCGCCCCATCGTGGCGTGGAACGGGCGTTTCAGCCCCGAGCTGGCCTTCACGCTGATGCAGCAGCATGGTGTGACCCACACGTTTTTGTTTCCCACCGCGCTCAAGGCCATGATGAAGGCCTACCCGCAGGCGGGGCGCGACTTCAAGCTGCGCTTGCAAGCCATCATGAGCGCGGGCGAAGCCGTGGGTGACGCAGTGTTTGGCTATTGCCAAGAGCAACTCGGTGTGACCGTGAATGAAATGTTCGGCCAAACCGAAATCAACTACATCGTGGGCAATTGCGCGATGGCATGGGCCGCAGACCGTGCACAGGGCTTGACGCAGCACGGCACCCACGTGGGCTGGCCCGCCAAACCAGGCAGCATGGGCAAGGGCTATCCTGGCCACCGGGTGGCGGTGATCGACGAAGACGGCCACGAATGCCCGGTGGGTGTGCCCGGCGATGTGGCGCTGAACCGCTTCAATGCACATGGCGAACCTGATCCGATTTTCTTTTTGGGCTACTGGAAAAACGACCGTGCCACCGAAGGCAAGTTCACCGGTGACTGGTGCCGCACCGGCGATTTGGCCACCCGCGATGCCGATGGCTACCTGTGGTACCAAGGCCGCGCCGACGATGTGTTCAAAGCGGCGGGGTATCGCATTGGCCCCAGCGAGATTGAGAACTGCTTGGTGAAACATGTGGCTGTGGCCAATGCGGCGGTGGTGCCCAAACCCGATGCCGAGCGTGGTGCCTTGGTCAAGGCCTATGTGGTGTTGGCCCCAGGGTTTGCTGCCAGCGAGGCGTTGGTGGCCGAGTTGCAGCAGCATGTGCGCGGCAAATTGGCGCCCTATGAATACCCCAAAGAGATTGAGTTCATCGCTGAGTTGCCCATGACCACCACGGGCAAGGTGCAGCGCCGTGTGCTGCGCTTGCAAGAAGAAGCCCGGGCCAAAGCCTAGGCCTTAGACTTGCGCGTTCACAAAATACATGTTTTCAAAATAAATTGAGTCTTGGAGTTGTTATGAGTTTTCCTCTCGTCCCCTTGGGCACCAGCGATTTGCGCGTGACCCCGATTTGCTTGGGCACCATGACCTTTGGTGAGCAAGTCAACGAAGCCGATTCACACGCCATTCTTGATCACTCGCTGGCGCGTGGGGTCAACTTCATCGACACCGCCGAGATGTATTCGGTGCCCGCCAAGGCCGAGACCTGCGGTGCCACCGAAACCATCATCGGCAACTGGTTTGCCAAAAATCCAGGCGCACGCCAGAAATTGGTGCTGGCCACCAAGGTGGCAGGCCCCTCACGCGGCATGCCCTGGATTCGTGAGGGCAGTGGCATGAGCACACAAGACATGGAGGCCTCGTGCGAAGCCAGCCTGCGTCGCTTGAAAACCGATGTGATCGACCTCTACCAAATTCATTGGCCTGAGCGTCATGTGCCGGCTTTTGGCATGGCCTATTACGACCCCACCAAAGAAAAGTCGCTCACGCCCATTCGCGACCAGCTCGAGACCTTGGCCAAGATGGTCAAAGCCGGCAAGGTGCGCTATGTGGGCCTGTCCAATGAAACGCCGTATGGCGTGCACGAGTTTGTGCGCTTGGCCGAAGAGCATGGGCTGCCCCGCGTGGCGACGGTACAAAACCCGTATTGCCTGATCAACCGCACCTACGAAAACGCCTTGGACGAAACCTGCCATCGCCTGAATGTGTCTTTGCTGGCCTATTCGCCATTGGGCTTTGGTTTGCTCACCGGCAAGTACGACGCCGGTGGCATTGAGGGCCCGCAAGCATCACAGGGCGCCGCAGGCGGGCGCATGTCAAGCTATGAGTCCATGCGCAAACAGCGTTGGGGCCGGCCTGAGGCTTTGGCGGCTGCACGTCGTTACAACGCGCTGGCGCGTGAGCATGGCTTGACGCCCACACAAATGGCCCTGGCGTTTTGTTACACCAAGTGGCAAGTGGCCAGCACCATCATTGGTGTGACCTCGCTGGCGCAGTTGGATGCTGATTTGGACGCCTGGGGCACCACCCTGTCGCCCGAGTTGTTGGCCGCGATTGATGCGATTCGTTGGGATGTGCGCGACCCCGCGCTGTGAAAGGCATCATGATGCATTCAGATGATTCTGTGATCTTGCTGCTCGCCTTGGGCGCGTATTTGATTGGGTCCTTGTCGTTTGCGGTGATCGTCAGCCGCCTCATGGGCCTGGACGATCCACGCACCTACGGCAGCCAAAACCCCGGGGCCACCAATGTGCTGCGCTCGGGCAACAAACAAGCGGCAATTGCCACCTTGTTGTTCGATGCCCTCAAAGGTTATTTCCCCGTGCTGTTGGTCAAGCTGTTTGGCCCGCAGTTTGGTTTGGATGACCGCGCCGTGGCGCTGGTGGCGCTGTCTGCTTTCATCGGCCATTTGTGGCCGGTGTTCTTTGGCTTCAAAGGCGGCAAGGGTGTTGCCACAGCGGCAGGTGTGTTGTTTGGGGTGGAGCCGCTGCTGGGCGCTGCCACCGTGGGCACCTGGCTGATCGTGGCGTTTTTCTTTCGCTACTCATCGCTCGCCGCCTTGGCCGCTTCGGTGTTTGCGCCGGGCTACTACGTGTTTGGCGACAAGATTGCCTGGCAAACCAGTGAAGCCGAGTTGCTCGCGGTGATGGTCATGAGTGCCTTGCTGTTGATGCGTCACAAAGACAATATCGCGCGTTTGGTGGCTGGGCAAGAGTCCAAGATTGGCGCGAAGAAAGAAGCGCCACCGAGTGAGCCCGGAGCTCAGTGACTTGAGTCTGGTTGCATGAAAAAAAGGGCTTGAACAGCCCCTTTTTTTGTGCGCGCGTTGTACTTAATCGCGGAAATTGTTGAACGACAAAGGCAAGTCGGTCATGTCTTTGCGAATCAGGGCCATGGCGGCTTGCAGGTCGTCGCGCTTGGCACCGCTGACGCGCACGGCGTCGCCTTGGATGGCGGCTTGCACTTTGATCTTGCTGTCTTTGAGCAAGCGCTGAATCTTTTTGGACACTTCGGTCTCAATGCCATTGCGGATTTTGATGACTTGCTTGACCTTGTCTCCGCCGACCTTTTGCACATCGCCCTTGTCCAAGAAACGAATGTCGACTTCGCGCTTGGTCAGTTTGTTGCGCAGTACGTCTTCGACTTGCACCAGCTGAAAGTCGGCGTCACCGAACATGGTGATCTCTTTGTCTTTGAGTTCCACGGCAGCAGAGGTGCCTTTGAAGTCGAAGCGGGTGGCGATTTCTTTGGCCGTGTTTTCGACGGCGTTTTTCACTTCGACCAGATTGGGTTCACACACAGTGTCAAAAGAGGGCATGGCAATCAGCTTTGAAAATCAGGATGAGACAATTGTCCTATGTTAGTTGAGCCCAATTACCCCCTTCAAGCGCACAACAGTTTTGGCATCTCGGCCAAGGCCTTGCAGCTGGTGCATGTGCGTTCAGAGGCCGATGTGCAAGCGGTGCTGGCCGATGCCACGCTGCGTGCCATGCCCAAATTTGTCTTAGGTGGCGGCAGCAACATTGTGTTGACAGGGGATGTGAAGCCTTTGGTTCTCAAGGTAGAGATGAAAGGCATGCGTTTGGTCGAGGAGACCGACAAGGCCTGGATTGTCGAAGCCGCAGCAGGCGAGTCTTGGCACGAACTGGTGCGCTGGACGCTAGCGCAGGGCTGGCCAGGGTTGGAAAACATGGCCCTCATTCCTGGCTCTGTGGGCGCCTCGCCGGTGCAAAACATCGGTGCGTATGGCGTGGAGCTGCAAGACCGATTTGATTCGCTCGACGCCATCGACCTCAGCAGCGGTCGCAGCTTCAGCCTGGATGCCGCGCAATGCGCCTTTGGCTACCGCGATTCGATTTTCAAACACGAGAGTTCGGGTGCCAATGGCTTGGGCTTGGCAGGCAAGGCACTGATCACCCGGGTGCGGTTTGTGTTGCGCAAAGACTGGAAGCCTGTATTGGGCTATCTCGACCTCGAACGCAAGATGGCCGAGACCGGCATCACACAGCCCAGTGCCCAGCAAATTTTTGACTGGGTGTGCGCCATTCGCCGTGCCAAATTGCCCGACCCGGCGGTGATTGGCAATGCGGGCAGCTTCTTCAAAAACCCCACCGTGACTCAGGAGCAGTGCGACGACATCATCGCCCGCGATCCCAAGGTCGTGCACTACGTGCTCGACGATGGCCGCATCAAACTCGCTGCCGGCTGGTTGATTGACGCCTGCGGTTGGAAAGGCAAAACCATGGGTCATGCCGGCGTGTACGAGAAGCAAGCCTTGGTGCTGGTGAACAAAGGCGGGCGCGAGCATCCTTGCACCGGCGGCGAGGTGATGACCTTGGCCAAAGCCATTCAAACCAGCGTGTATGAACGGTTTGGTATTCGCTTAGAACCCGAACCGGTGGTGGTATGAACGCGCCACGATTTACCAACCGCCGTGCTGCGTTTTGGGCTGGCATTCACGATGCCGTGGGCGCTCCCGTGCTGGTGTTGTTTGCCGGCATGGTGGGCTTTGGCGCCATGGGCCGAACCCACGGCTTTGATGCGTGGATGACGGGGCTGACCAGCCTGTTGATGTTCGCCCTGCCCGGGCAGGTGGTGATGCTGGAGATGCTGATCTCGGGCTCTTCATTCTTGGCCATCGCCTTTGCGGTCAGTCTGACCTCGGCCCGCTTTGTCACCATGGTGGTGACCCTGTTTCCACAACTGCACCGGCGCGACCGCAACCGTGGGCTGTACCTGTGGGTGCACTTGCTGGCCATGACGGCATGGTCGATGTCCATGCGCGAGTTTCCGCACATGGCGGCCAAGCACCGCTTGAGCTATTTCATTGGTTTGGGTTTGCCGTGCTGGTTGATTGCCATGCCCGGCACCGTGTTGGGCTATTTCGTGGCCGGTTGGGTGCCTGATGCGGTGACCTTGGCACTGGTGTTCATCAACCCCTTGTTCTTTTTGCTGACCTTCACTGAAGTGAGGCCCTGGGCCAACCGCATCGCAATTGGTTTGGGCTGTGTGCTGGGGCCTTTGTTTTATGTCTGGGACGCCGACAGCAGTTTGTTGGCCACAGGCTTGGTGGCTGGCACCATCGGCTACGTGGTGGACCGTCGCTGGTTGCGTCCCGCACCGGTGGAGGTGCAGCCATGAACGTCGCAGTGCAAGGCTGGGGCGTGTGGTTGGCTTTGAGTGCCGCCTGTTTGGGCACGTATGCGTGTCGTGCCCTGGGCGTGAAGCTGTCGGGTCACATCGACTCAGAGAGCGAGATTTTTCGCTGGGTGGCCGCCGTCACCTACGCCATGGTGGCCGCGCTGACCGTGCGCATGCTGCTGATGCCCTTGGGCTTGTTGGCCACCGTGCCCATGCTGTTGCGCATTTTGATGTGCGTGGTCAGCCTGGCTGTGATGGTGTCGCGCCCCACGCGCCGCATGGGGCCGGCGCTGTTGATTGGCACCTTGCTCATGCTGGGCTATGGCGTGGTGCGGACGACTTAGGCCTTCTTCACAAACTCCGTCTTGAGTTGCATGGGGCCAAAGCCCTCGATCTTGCAGTCGATGTCGTGGTCACCGTCCACCAAGCGGATGTTCTTGACCTTGGTGCCCACTTTGACGACCGAGGACGAGCCTTTGATCTTCAAGTCTTTGATGAGGGTGACCGTGTCACCGTCTTGCAGCACATGGCCGTGGGCGTCTTTCCAAACGCGCGCCGCAGGTTCTGTGGCAACGCTTTCTTCAACACTCCACTCGTGGGCGCAAACGGGACAAATCAACAAGCTGCCGTCTTGATAGGTCAAGTCGGCGTTGCACAGGGGGCAGTTGGGTAGGGCGCTCACGTCTGGGCCTTACTTCTTGCTGCCGCCTTCGAGCTTGATCATGTCGGCGCCTTCGCCCAAGGACAGCAAGCCCGTGTGCGAGTAAATGCCCAGCTTGGCGCGGGTGTCCACGATGTCCAGGTTGCGCATGGTCAGTTGGCCAATGCGGTCCAGCGGTGTGAACGGTGCGTCCTCGACCTTTTCCATGCTCAAACGCTCAGGCGCGTAAGTCAGGTTGGGGCTTTCGGTGTTCAGGATGCTGTAGTCGTTGCCACGGCGCAGCTCTAACGTCACGGTGCCAGTCACAGCACGCGCCACCCAGCGTTGAGCGGTTTCGCGCAGCATGATGGACTGTGGGTCGAACCAACGGCCTTGGTACAACAAGCGACCCAAGCGCAGGCCGTTGATGCGGTACTGCTCGATGGTGTCTTCGTTGTGAATGCCGGTGACCAAACGCTCGTAAGCAATATGCAACAGGGCCATGCCCGGGGCTTCGTAGATGCCACGGCTCTTGGCTTCGATGATGCGGTTTTCGATTTGGTCGCTCATGCCCAAACCGTGACGGCCACCGATTTCGTTGGCTTTCAAGAACAGTTCCACGGGGTCGGCGTATTCCACACCGTTCAAGGCCATAGGTTGGCCTTCTTCAAAACGGATGCTGATTTCTTCCGCTTTGACCACGCAGTCGTCACGCCAGAACGGCACACCCATGATGGGGTTGACGATCTTCATGCCGCTGGAGAGGCTTTCCAAATCCTTAGCTTCGTGTGTCGCACCCAGCATGTTGCTGTCGGTGGAGTAAGCCTTTTCGGCGCTCATCTTGTAGCCAAAACCGTTGGCGGTCATGAAAGCTGACATTTCAGCTCGGCCGCCGAGTTCGTCGATGAACAGCTGGTCCAACCATGGCTTGTAAATTTTCAAGCTGGGGTTGGTCAACAAACCGTAGCGGTAAAAGCGCTCGATGTCGTTGCCTTTGAAGGTGCTGCCATCGCCCCAGATGTTGACATCGTCTTCCTTCATCGCCGCTACCAGCATGGTGCCGGTCACGGCACGGCCCAACGGCGTGGTGTTGAAGTAGGTGATGCCACCGGTGCTGATGTGAAACGCACCGCACTGGATGGCGGCAATGCCTTCATGCGCCAGTTGTTTGCGGCAGTCGATGAGGCGGGCTTTCTCGGCGCCGTACTCCATCGCTTTGCGTGGGATTTCGTTGTAGTCTGACTCGTCGGGCTGGCCCAGGTTGGCGGTGTAGGCGTAGGGCACAGCGCCCTTTTGCTTCATCCACAGCAAGGCCGCCGAGGTGTCCAGACCGCCTGAGAAAGCGATGCCGACTTTTTGGCCCTTGGGCAGGTTTTGAAGAATGGTACTCATGGTGTTGGATTTAGGCCGTGGATCAACCGAAGTGGCAGATGTAGTGGTAGGGCTCGGTCACGCGAATGTCGAACTTCGAGTTGCCGGGCACACTGAATTTTTCGCCAGCGCTGGATTTGACCCAGTCGTTGCTGCCGTCGAGTTTGTATTCGCACGAACCAGCCACGCATTCCATCACTTCGGGTGCTCCGGTGTTGAAGGTGAGGGTGGCGGGCAAGATGACGCCGACCGACAGCTTGGTGCCGTTGGCTGTGGTGATGGCATGGCTGACGCATTTGCCGTCAAAAAACACATTGGCTTTGGTGGCGATGCTGATGCTGTCGATTTTTTCTGTGGTCATGGTGCGACTCGCTAAGGAAATGCAAAACCGTTGATTTTAAAGGACCCCAAACGACAAAAGCCGCACAAGGCGGCTTTGGGTCTAGAGAGCGCTATTTCAGTAGCGTGGGGCTGAACCCGCGGGGGGCACGCCATAGCCTGTGCTGGCAGGTGGTGGCGCCACGGGGGTGATTTGCAAACGCACGGTGGGACCTGGGTCTTGCGGCATTTGCACGGTGTATTGCTTGCCTGCAAATTCGTACACCACGTTATAGGCCATGGTGCGGTTCTCGTAGAACATTTGCTGGCTGCAGTTTTGCACGTTGCGCACTTCAGGGGTGCCAGGACCTTCGACTTTGTCGCCCAAGATGGCGCCGCCAAACAAGCCTAACATGGTGGCTGCGGCACGGCCAGAGCCTTGGCCCATGCTGTTACCGATGGCGCCACCGGCGATGGCGCCCATGGCCGCACCTGCGCCTGATTTTTGACCTTGGGTCACCACTTGCTCGTTGTTACAGACCTGACGGGGCACCGCCACTTGCTGAATGATGGGCGTGCTCGAAATCACTTTGCCCACTTCTTGGGCTTGTGTAGAGAGGCTCAAACCCGCCAACACGGTCATCAAACCGGTCAGCAGCGCATTGTGAAGAGATGAATTTTTCATAAGAGAAGTGTAGTCCTTGGTGTGAGGGGCGTCTGTAAAGTGACGGTAAAACTTCACAATAAAACGTTTGTCCAGCCCTCTGGGTTGACGCCTACCATCACATCTTTACCTTTGACCACAACGGGGCGCTTGATCACGCTGGCGTGTTCCAGCATCAGCGCTTTGGCTGAGGCCTTGTCTTGCACGCGGCTTTGTACGGCGGCATCGAGCTTGCGCCAGGTCGTGCCTTTGCGGTTGACCAGCACCTCCCAGTCCAAGGCGGAGAGCCATTGGTCGATGGCCTCGGCAGGGACGCCTTGCTTTTTGAAGTCATGGAAGGTGTAGTCCACGCCATGGTCTGTCAGCCAAACGCGTGCTTTTTTCACGCTGTCGCAGTTGGGGATGCCGTAAACGGTGATGTGTGCTGTTGTCATGCCCGCAATGATGCACCAAAGCCCATGAACCTGAGTGACCGCGATCGGTGGGCGACAATTCAGGCATGAATTCATTGGACAGTTGGCTCGCACACTGCGAGCGTTTGCATCCCAAAAACATCGACATGGGCCTGGACCGCGTGCGCACCGTGGTCGATCGCATGGGGCTGGCGTTTGCTTGCCCGGTGATCACCGTGGCCGGCACCAATGGCAAAGGGTCGACCTGCGCCATGCTGGAAGCGTGTTTGCTGGAGGCCGGTTACCGCCCTGGCGTGTACACCTCGCCGCACTTGGTGCATTTTCAAGAGCGCTGCCGCGTGCATGGCGAGACCGTGACCCCCGACGATTTATTGCCCCACTTTGAGCGCGTAGAAGCCGCCCGCGTGCAAGGCGGTGAGGTGTCGCTCACTTACTTCGAGTTCACCACCTTGGCGATTTTGAGTCTGATGGCCGCCTCGCGCCTGGATGTGGCGATTTTGGAAGTTGGCCTGGGCGGGCGTCTGGACGCCGTGAATGTGATTGACCCCACGTGCTCGGTGATCACCAGTGTGGACCTGGACCACATGGACTTTTTGGGCCCAGACCGCGAAACCATTGGCCGCGAGAAGGCCGGCATCATGCGCACCGGCCGTCCGGTGATCGTGAGCGACCCCATGCCACCGCAAAGTGTGTTGGACCACGCCTTAGAAATTGGCGCAGACCTGTGGCAGTTTGGCAAAGACTTCAATTTCACTGGCGATAAACAGCAGTGGGGTTGGGCAGGGCGCGGTCGTCGCTACAGCGGTCTGGCCTATCCCGCGCTGCGCGGGGCCAACCAATTGGTCAACGCCAGCGGCGTGTTGGCCGCGCTGGAGGCTTTGCGCAGCGAGATGCCTGTGACGGCCCAAGCCATCCGCAATGGCTTGGCCATGGTCGAGCTGCCGGGGCGCTTCCAAATCGTTCCGGGCCAGCCGGCCTTGGTGTTGGATGTGGCGCACAACCCGCATGCGGTGGCAGCCTTGACCGAAAACTTGGATGCCATGGGTTTTTATCCCACCACCCACGCGGTGTTTGGCGCCATGGCCGACAAAGACCTGGCGCCCATGCTGGCACGCGTGGGCGCCTTGGTGGACCGTTGGTATTTTTGCGATTTGCCCACCGAGCGTGCGGCCACAGCAGCCCAGTTGCACGCCCAATGGCAAGCCGGTCACATACGCCAAGGCGTGCAAGCCAGCACCCATGCGGACCCGCAAGCGGCCTTGGCTGCGGCGGTCGCATCGGCAGACCCCGCTGATAGAATTGTGGTCTTCGGATCGTTCTTCACGGTCGGGGGGATTTTGGCGAATGGCATCCCCCGTTTAGACGCCCCACATTTGAGCTCCTGAGACCCCATTCACATGGCTTTTTTCAAGTTTCGTTTGCCCGGTCAATCGACCAGCGAGCCCCAAGGCAATTTCAGCAACTCACCGGCTGAAAGCGTCGATGTCATGCGCCGCCGCGCCCGTCATCGCTTGATTGGCGCCTCGGTGTTGGTCATTGTGGGCGTGGTCGGTTTCCCGCTCTTGTTCGATACCCAGCCCCGTCCCGTCTCGGTGGACATTGCGGTCGACATTCCAGACCGTGCCAACAGCAAGCCTTTGGCGTCGGTTTCATCGGCCACCAAGCAAAAACCGCTGTCCACCGGTGCGGGCTTGGACCCCAAAGAAGAAGTGGTGGCCAAGCCTGAACCCAAAGCCGAGTCTGCTGTGGCCTCCGTCGCTCCTGTGGCCAAAGCGGAAGCTGTGAAGCCCGAGCCAGCCAAGGCCGAGGTCGCCAAAGCCGAGGCACCAAAAACCGAAACCAAGCCCGCAGAAGCTAAACCTGTCGAGGCCAAGCCCGCCGCCTCAGACACCAAGGCCGATGCGCCGCGTTTTGTGGTGCAAGTGGGCGCCTTCTCGGATGAAGCGAAGGCGCGTGAGGTGCGTGCCAAGCTCGAAAAAGCAGGCTACAAAACCTACACCCATGTGGCCGACACCAAAGATGGCAAACGCACCCGTGTACGCGTGGGCCCCTTCACCAGCCGCGACGAAGCCGACAAAGTGGCTCAGAAGATCAAGCAGTTGCAATTGCAGCCGCAGGTCTTGACGCTGTAATTTCGCCATGACGATGCTGACGGCCGTGGATTGGATTCTGCTGGCCGTGTTGGGCCTGTCTATGCTGCTGGGCCTGTGGCGTGGCTTGGTGCAAGAGGTGCTGTCGTTGGCCGGCTGGGTGGCCGCTTTTTTTGTTGCCCAAATTTACGCCCCGCAAGCTGCAGCTTGGTTGCCCATGGAGGGCAGCAGCCAAATGCTGCGTTATGCCGCCGGCTTTGTGGCCGTGTTCATTGCGGTGCTGATCGCCACGGTGTTGGTGAGTTTTGTGATCAAGAAATTGGTGTCGGCGGTAGGCCTGGGGCCTTTGGACCGACTGCTGGGCAGCCTGTTTGGTTTGCTGCGCGGCCTGGTGATTTTGTTGGCGGTGACCGTGGTGGTGGGCATGACGCCCATGCGCGAGTCCGACGCCTGGCAACACGCGCAAGGTGCGCAGTGGTTGCAACAGTTTTTGCATGTGTTGAAGCCGGTGCTACCGGCTGATTTTGGAAAGTACCTCCCCTAATGTGTGGCATCGTCGGCGTTGCAAGCAACGCACCTGTGAACCAGTTGATTTATGACGCCTTGCTGCTCTTGCAGCACCGGGGCCAAGATGCCGCGGGCATCGTCACCCAGCTGGACCGTAAATTCTTCATGCACAAAGCCAAAGGCATGGTGCGTGATGTGTTTCGCACGCGCAATATGCGCGCCTTGCCTGGCAACAACGGCTTGGGCCAAGTGCGTTACCCCACTGCGGGCAATGCGTTCAGCGAAGAAGAAGCCCAGCCTTTTTACGTCAACGCGCCGTTTGGTTTGGTGTTGGTGCACAACGGCAACTTGACCAATGCGCAAGCGCTCAAGAGCGAGCTGTTCACCGAAGACCACCGCCACATTAATACCGAGAGCGACTCCGAAGTCTTGCTCAACGTGCTGGCCCACGAGATCGATAAAACCACCCGGGGTGTACACCTCACGCCCGCCGATGTGTTTGAAGCGGTGCGTCGTGTGCACCGCCGCATCAAGGGCTCGTATGCGGTGATCGCGATGATTGCAGGCCACGGCCTGTTGGCGTTTCGTGACCCCTTCGGCATTCGCCCTTTGTGCATTGGCCGCGGCAAAGATGGCACCTACATGGTGGCCAGCGAGTCGGTGGCTTTGGAAGGCACCGGCCATGTGTTCGAGCGCGACATTGCGCCTGGCGAAGCTGTCTTCATCGACCTTCAAGGCAAAGCCAGCTTCATGCAATGCGCCGACGCGCCGCAACTGAAGCCCTGCATTTTTGAGTACGTGTATCTGGCACGCCCCGACTCCACCATGGACGGTATTTCGGTCTACCAAGCGCGTTTGAACTTGGGTGAAACCTTGGCCAAGCGCGTGATCTCGATGGTGCCGCCCACCGACATCGATGTGATCATCCCCATCCCTGAATCCAGCCGTCCCAGCGCCACGCAACTGGCGCATTTGCTGGGCATACCTTACCGCGAAGGGTTTGTCAAAAACCGTTACGTGGGCCGCACCTTCATCATGCCCGGTCAGGGCGTGCGCAAAAAATCGGTGCGCCAAAAACTCAACGTGATTGCCAGCGAATTCAAAGGCCGCAATGTGCTGTTGGTGGATGACTCCATCGTGCGCGGCACCACCAGCCGCGAGATCGTACAAATGGCGCGTGATGCCGGTGCGCGCAAGGTCTACATGGCGAGCGCCGCGCCACCGGTGCGCTTTCCCAATGTGTATGGCATTGACATGCCCACGCCCGAAGAGTTGGTGGCGCACAACCGCACCATTGATGAAGTGCGTGAATTGATTGGCTGCGATGCCCTGATTTACCAAGACGTCGATGCCATGAAGCAGGCCGTTCGCAGCGCAGTCGCTTCAGGCGCTGCCCACCTCGATGGCTTTGATGCCTCGTGCTTTGACGGTGTGTATGTGACGGGCGATGTGTCGGCACAAGACATCGTGCGTTTGAATGAGAAACGCGTGGGGACCGAAGAGGGCGCAGAAGACAACTCGCGCTTGGCTTTGCCCAACGCGTCCGAGTAATTGTTGGAGCCATGACCATGAGTCAACATCCCTTGCCTAATGATTTGCACCTGGAAACCTTGGCTTTGCGCTTGGCAGCTGATCGCAGCCAGTACGGCGAAAACTCAGAAGCCCTGTACCTGACCAGCGGCTATGTGCAACCCTCAGCCGAAGCCTCGGCACGCCGCTTTGCCGGCGAAGAAGACGGCTACACCTATGGCCGCTCGGGCAATCCCACGGTGAGCAGTTTTGAAATGCGCTTGGCCGCCTTGGAAGGCAGCGAGGCTTGCTTGGCCACGTCTTCTGGCATGTCTGCGGTGATGCTGATGTTGTTCAGCTTGCTCAAGGCGGGCGACCATGTGGTGTATTCGCAGTCCATGTTTGGCTCGACCTTGAAGCTCATTGGTTCAGAGTTCGCGCGCTTTGGCGTGGAGTCCACCGTGGTGCCACAAACCGATGTGGCGGCATGGCAAGCCGCCATTCGCCCCAACACCAAAATCTTGTTTGCCGAAACGCCTACCAATCCTTTGACTGAGGTGTGCGACATTGCCGCCTTGGCCGACATGGCGCACAACGCAGGCGCTTTGCTGGCGGTTGACAACTGTTTTGCCACGCCCGTGTTGCAGCGCCCCATGGCCATGGGGGCAGACATCGTCATGCACTCGGGCACCAAGTATTTGGATGGCCAAGGCCGTGTCATGGCAGGCGCTTTGTGCGCCAGCGAAAAGCTCATCAAAGAAAAGTGTTTGCCTGTGATGAAAAACAGCGGCATGGTGTTGTCGCCGTTCAACGCGTGGGTGGTGCTCAAGGGCTTGGAAACCTTGGACATTCGCATGCGCGCGCAAAGCGAACGCGCACATGCGCTGGCCCTGTGGCTTGAACAACACCCTGCGGTGTCACGCGTGTATTACCCAGGTTTGACCAGCCATCCCCAACATGCGTTGTCGATGCAACAAATGTCGAACATGGGTGGCGCGGTGTTGTCGTTTGATGTGAAAGCCGCTGACCCTCAAACTGGACGCGCCCGTGCGTTCCATGTGCTCGACAGCTTGCGCACGCTCTCGCTGTGTACCAACTTGGGCGACACCAAAACCTTGCTCACCCATCCGGCCAGTACCTCGCATGGCAAGCTCTCCGAAGACCAGCGCCAAGCCGCAGGCATTGGCCAAGGCTTGATCCGCGTGGCTGTGGGCTTAGAGCATTTAGACGACATGAAGGCCGACTTGTTGCGCGGCCTCGAGACCCTTTGATTTTTATTTCTGCATGACCAAAATTCGTACCCGTTTCGCGCCGTCACCGACTGGCTTTATCCATTTAGGCAACATTCGTTCGGCCTTGTACCCCTGGGCGTTTGCACGCGCCACGGGCGGTGACTTCATCTTGCGTATTGAAGACACCGACTTGGAACGTTCCACCCAAGCGTCGGTGGATGTGATCATCGAAGGCATGAAGTGGTTGGGCCTCGACCACGACGAAGGCCCGTTCTACCAAATGCAGCGCATGGACCGCTACAAAGCGGTGCTGGAAGACTTGAAGGCCACGGGCCATGTCTACCCTTGCTACATGAGCATGCAAGAGCTCGACGCCCTGCGCGAACAGCAAATGGCGAACAAAGAAAAGCCTCGCTACGACGGCACATGGCGGCCTGAGCCAGGCAAAACCTTGCCCCCCATCCCCGAAGGCGTGAAGCCCGTGCTGCGCTTTAAAAACCCGCAAGGCGGCTCGGTGGTGTGGGAGGACAAAGTGAAAGGCCGCATTGAAATCAGCAACGACGAGTTGGACGACTTGGTCATTGCGCGGCCTGACGGCACGCCCACCTACAACTTCTGCGTGGTGGTGGACGACATCGACATGGACATCACCCACGTCATCCGTGGCGACGACCATGTGAACAACACGCCGCGCCAAATCAACATCTTCAAAGCCCTGGGCAAAGAGCCCCCGGTGTATGCCCACTTGCCCACCGTGCTCAACGAGCAAGGCGAGAAGATGAGTAAGCGCAACGGCGCCAAAGCCGTCACGCAATACCGTGAAGAAGGCTACCTGCCCGACGCGATGGTGAACTACCTGGCGCGCTTGGGCTGGAGCCACGGCGATGACGAGATCTTCAGCCGTGCGCAGTTTTTAGAATGGTTCAACCTCGACCACTTGGGCCGCAGCGCAGCGCAATTTGACGAAGCCAAATTGCGTTGGGTCAACGCCCAGCACCTGAAAGCCATGGCCGATGATGTCCTGGCGCCGCTGGTTAGCGCCGAGCTGGCCAAGCGTGGCATCACCTCGGACGACCGCTTGCCCGCGATTTGCGGCTTATTCAAAGACCGCTGCGACACCTTGTTGGTGTTGGCCGATTGGGCCACTGCGTTCTACCGCGATGTCACGCCGCAAGCCGACGATGTGGCCAAACACATCACGCCAGCGGTCGCGCCTGCCTTGGCGGCATTGGCTGAAAAATTCAAAACCGTGACGGATTGGAATGTGGCCAACGTGAGCGCCGCCTTCAAAGAAGTGTTGACCGAGCAGGGCTTGAAAATGCCTCAGCTGGCGATGCCTGTGCGCGTGTTGGTGATGGGCACGCCGCAAACGCCTTCTGTGGATGCGGTGCTGTGGCTGTGCGGCCAAGAAAAAGTTTTGCAGCGTTTGATCAAACACTGAAAATTTGGCTATACTATCGTTCTCGACACCCAATGGGGGTATAGCTCAGCTGGGAGAGCGCTTGCATGGCATGCAAGAGGTCAGCGGTTCGATCCCGCTTACCTCCACCAAACTGAGTGTCGAAAAGGTTCGAAAGAACCAGTCCAGGTTATGACCCTATCGTCTAGAGGCCTAGGACATCACCCTTTCACGGTGAGTACCGGGGTTCGAATCCCCGTAGGGTCGCCAAGTTTTGTAGCACTTGGTCAGCTTGCAACAGCAGTCTGACAAAAGTTACAACTATCAGGAGTGGTAGTTCAGTTGGTTAGAATACCGGCCTGTCACGCCGGGGGTCGCGGGTTCGAGTCCCGTCCACTCCGCCAAATGAAAAGCCTAAGTAGTTCGCTGCTTAGGCTTTTTTCTTTTGCGCGATCGCGCAAGATACATTTGAAGATACATGTTTGATCGGGTCTTCACCGCGGTTTTCAGTATCAACGCCGCAAAGTCACCAGCCCCGAGGCCAGCGCGGTGCCCACCACAATCACCACGCCGCAGCCCATCATCCAGGGGGTGACCACCTCGCCGAGCACCACCACGCCAATCACATTGGCAAAGACGGGAATCAGGTAGGTCACGGTCATGGCGCGTGCGGGGCCAGTGCTAGCCATCAGCCGAAAGTACAGCACATAGGCCAAAGCGGTACACAACAAGCCCGCCACACCCAGCGACACCCAGGCATGCAGCGGAGGCATGTCGGCGGGCCATGTCAGCAGGGCAGGCAGGGACAGCCCCAAGCTTGCCCCCCACAAGCTGCCGCTGGTGGTCACCATCGAGGGCACACCTTGCAAGTACTTTTTGGTGAAGCTGCCGGCCAAGCCGTAGCACAGGGTGGCCACCAAGCAGGCCGCCACAGCCAGTCCAGAGCCACCGGGTTTGAACGATATGCCGCCGGGCACATCGATGGCCAAGAACACCACACCTGTGAACCCCAAGGCCAGTCCAAGCGCGCGCGATGCATTGAGTTTGTCGCCCAACCAATACCAAGCGATGAGGGCGCCAAACAGCGGCGTGGTGGCGTTCAGGATGGAGGACAGGCCGGTGCTGATGAACATCAGCGCGTAGGCATAACACGCGAACGGAATGCCGGAGTTCAGCAAGCCTGAGGCGAAGGTGCGGCGCCAGTTCGCACGCAGCAGAGGCAACTCACCGCGCCACAGCAAGATTGGTAACAGCATGAGTGCCGCGCAAGTCACCCGCACCCAGGCGGTGGGAAAGGTGCCAAACGCATGCGCCCCTTCGCGCATGAACAAAAACGAAGAACCCCACAGCAAGGCCAGCAACACAAACTCAGGCACCCACGCCCGCCAAGGCAGCGAGGCTTCGTTCATGCGTGCGCGGCTTCCAGGTGCAACAAGGCTTTTTTGCGATCCAGCCCGCCAGCGTACCCCGTCAACGAGCCATTGGCGCCCACGATTCGATGGCAAGGCACGATCACGCTCCAGGGGTTGCGTCCAATGGCCGCGCCCACGGCGCGCACCGCCTTGAGATTGCCGATGTGTTGCGCAATGTCGCCGTAAGTGACGGTGTGGCCATAGTCCACGCTTTGCAGCGCTTGCCAGACCGCTCGCTGAAACGGTGTGCCCCAAGCGGGGGACAAAGGCACATCAAACGTGGTGCGCTGGCCGCTGAAGTATTCGTGCAGTTGCTGTGCAGTCTTGCGCAAGATGGGGTGTTGGGGGGCGTCCACCCAGCCGGTGGTGTTGGGCCAATGCTGCTGCCCGATGAACCAAATGCCCGCCAAACCTTGCGCGTTGGCGGCCAATAAAACATCGCCAAGTTCGGTGTGAACTTGATGCTGCATGAGGGGCGTTGGCAAGGGCTTCATGGTGGGTCTTTCAGGCTTTTGAGCATCATAGTGCGCAAGGGCTAAGTGCAACCCTGGCTCTTTACAATGACAAGTATGCAAGTGAATGCCTCTATTTTCAAAGCCTATGACATCCGTGGTGTCGTTCCCTCAACCCTGAATGTGGACGTGGCCGAAGCTTTGGGCCGCGCCTTTGGCACACATGCTGCTGCTTCTGGCGAAACCACCGTAGCCGTGGGCCGTGATGGCCGCCTCAGTGGCCCCTCACTGGTCGACGCGCTCATTCGTGGCTTGGTCGCTGCGGGTGTGCAGGTGATTGATGTCGGCGCCGTCACCACGCCCATGTTGTACTTTGCCGCCAGCACGCTGTGCAAGAGCGGCATTCAAGTGACGGGCAGTCACAACCCCAAGGACTACAACGGTTTCAAAATGGTCTTGGGTGGTCGTGCCATTTATGGCGATGAAATTCAAGGCCTGCGCCACATCATGGAGGCGGAGAGCTGGACACTTAAAGCGGGCGGCAGCGTCAAGAAGGTGGATGTGACGGCCGACTACGTGGCCCGCATCGTGGGCGATGTGCGCTTGAGCCGACCTATGAAAGTGGTGGTCGATTGCGGCAACGGCATTGCGGGCGCCACCGCTCCCGGCATCTTCCGTGCCCTGGGTTGCGAGGTGATTGAGTTGTTCAGCGAGGTGGACGGTAATTTCCCCAACCACCACCCCGACCCCAGCAAGCCTGAAAATTTGAAAGACGTCATTGCAGCCCTCAAAACCACAGGCGCCGAATTGGGCTTGGCGTTTGATGGCGATGGCGACCGTTTAGGCATCGTCACGAAAGACGGTGAAACGATTTACCCTGACCGTCAAATGACCTTGTTTGCGCAAGACGTGTTGTCACGCGTGCCCGGTGGCGCGATTGTGTTTGACGTCAAGTGCTCGCAGCGTTTGGCGCCCGCCATCCGCGCCGCGGGCGGTCAAGCCCTGATGTTCAAAACGGGTCACTCGCTCATCAAAGCCAAGATGAAAGAAGTCGATTCACCTTTGGGTGGTGAGATGAGCGGCCACATCTTTTTCAAAGAGCGTTGGTACGGGTTTGACGACGGCACCTACGCTGGTTGCCGCTTGCTCGAAATCGTCAGTCGCAGCCCCGATGCCAATGCGGTGCTCAACGCTTTGCCCACCAGCTTCTCCACGCCTGAGTTGAACGTGGGTTGCGCCGAAGGCGAACCACACCGTTTGAGCGCCGAGTTGCAACAGCTGGTGTCGTCCGGTGAACTGCCTTCGCCCGAGTTCAAGCCCGAGGCGTGCGTGATTGATGGCCTGCGCATTGACTGGGCCGATGGCTTTGGCTTGATTCGCGCGTCCAACACCACGCCTGTGTTGGTGCTGCGTTTTGAAGGCCAAACCCAAGCAGCGCTGGATCGCATTGAGCACGACATGCTGGCGCTGCTGCGCCGCGTCAAACCCGATGCCAAGTTTCAAGAGGCAGCGCATTGAACATGACTGGGACATGGCATGACCGGCAAGCACCTCTGAAGGTGCTGATCGTCAAGCTCTCGTCCTTGGGCGATGTGGTGCATGCCATGCCCGCGGTGATGGACATTCACGCTGCGTTTCCTAATGCCCAAATTGATTGGGTGGTGGAACGTGGCTTTGCGCCTTTGGCTGCGCGATGCGCAGCCGTGCACCGCGTGATTCCGTGTGACCTGCGACGCTGGCGCAAAGCATTTTTCAAAGCCGACACCCGTGCTCAAACACGCGCCGAGTGGCAAGCCTTCAAAGCCGATTTGCAGCAAGAGGCCTATGACGTCATCGTCGATCTGCAAGGCTTGACCAAATCGGCGCTGGTGGCGTGGCTGGCGCGCAAAGCCAAGGGTGGCAAGCGCTACGCCTTGGCCAACCGTACGGACGGCTCCGGCTACGAACGCCCCACACGCTGGGTGGCCGATGTGGCGGTGCCCATCACCCCGCACGTTCACGCCGTGGCGCGTGGCCGCATGCTGTGCGCCCAAGCCTTGGGCTATGACGTGCCTGCGCACTTGACGTATGGCTTGGGCCAAGCGGCGGCGCAGCGCCAACCCGTCGTCGCCTTGGTGCATGGCACCTCGCGGGCCGACAAGGAATGGCCTTTGTCGCATTGGCATGACATGGGGCTGCGTTTGAAGCAACAAGGTTTTGACGTGGTGCTGCCGCATGGCAACGAGGCCGAGCGCATTCGCAGTGTGGCCATGGCCGAGATGTTGCCCGGCGCCCAGGTATGGCCCCGTTTGTCTTTGGATGACTTGACCACGGAGATGGCCCAATGCACAGGCGTGATTGGCGTCGACAGTGGCTTGAGCCACATTGCTGTCGCACTCGATTTGCCGCATGTTCAGATTTACAACTTTGACACCGCCTGGCGCACAGGCCCCGAAGGCCTGCCGCACCAAAACAGCGTGACCGATTGCCCCACTCCCAGCGTGGACGCGGTGTGGCAAGCGTGGACGCATTGCCTGGAAGCCAGCCAAACACACCAAGGAGCAGCGTTGTGATGCGCATGCTGTACACCTGCGCCATGTGGGCCTTGCAGCCGCTGTTGCGTCGCAAGTTGCAGCGCCGTGGCCGTGATGAACCCGGCTATTTAGAAGCCATCCCTGAACGTTTTGGGCACTACACCCAAGCCCCTGCGCAAGTGGGTGAGCCGCGCTATGTGTGGGTGCATGCGGTGTCTTTGGGTGAAACCCGTGCAGCCGCTGTGTTGCTGCAAGCGTTGCGCGAGGCGCAACCTGGTGTGCGCATCTTGCTGACCCATGGCACAGCCACCGGGCGAGCACAGGGCCGCAGCCTGTTGCAGCCTGGCGATGTTCATGTGTGGCAGCCTTGGGACACGCCTGCCATCGTGCAACGGTTCTTGAGTCATTTCAAGCCGTGCTTGGCCGTGGTGCTCGAAACAGAAATCTGGCCCAACTGGGTGGCGCAATGCCGCCAAGCGCAACTGCCCATGGTGTTGGTCAATGCCCGGCTGAGCGAAAAAAGCTTGCAGCAAGCCCTGCGCCTGTCGTGGCTGGCACGCCCTGCCTACGCAGGTCTGCATGCGGTGTGGGCCCAAACCGAAGACGATGCCACCCGTCTGCGTGCGCTCGGTGCCAAGGTGCAAGGCGTGCTGGGCAACCTCAAGTTCGACGCCAAACCCGATGGCCAGCAGTTGGCGCAAGCGCTGGTGTGGAAGCAAAAGCTCCAACGCCCCGTGGTCTTGCTCGCCAGCTCGCGCGAAGGCGAAGAGGCCCTGTGGCTCGATGCCTTGCAAGCCCTCAAAGACGACCCATTGGATGCACAAGACCATGTCCACGCCGTGCATTGGCTGGTGGTGCCGCGTCACCCGCAGCGCTTTGACGAGGTGGCCCAAGCCATTGCGCAACGTGGTTGGACTGTGTCACGGCGCAGCGGCTGGACCGATGGCCCAGACCTGGCACAACAAGAGGATGTGAACACGGTGTGGCTGGGCGACTCGCTGGGCGAGATGGCCCTGTATTACGGCTTGGCCGACGCAGCATTGTTGGGCGGCAGCTTTGAGCCTTTGGGTGGCCAAAACTTGATTGAAGCCACCGCCTGTGGCTGCCCTGTGCTGATGGGGCCTCACACCTTCAACTTTGCAGAGGCGGCTGAATTGGCGCTGGAAGCCGGTGCCGCCTTGCGGGCGGATGACATGGCGCACGCCGTGACCACGGCCTTGCAAATGGTGCGCTTTGGCCCGGACGAAAACGCCCATGTGGCGGCGTGCTTGGTCTTTACCCAGCAGCACCGTGGTGCTGCCAAGCGTACGGCACAGGCGCTGTTGCCTTACCTCAACCCTGCGAAGGCTTAAGGCGCCAACAAGCTGTTGATGGACTGCAAGTCCTCAGGCGTCAAGGTGCCTGCAGCTTGGCGCAGTTTCAAATTGCCCACCAACACGTCGTAGCGTGCTTTGGCCAAGTCGCGCTTGGTTTGGTAGAGCTGGCTTTGTGAGTTCAGCACATCGATGTTGATGTTCACGCCCACCGAGTAGCCGAGTTTGTTGGCATCCAAGGCACTTTGGGTCGAGGCTTCAGCGGCCTCATAGGCTTTGACCTGGCTCAGACCTGCCACCAATCCAAAGTAGGCGGTGCGGGTGGCTTGCGCCGTGGTGCGTTTGGCGTTTTCGAAATCAGAGCGTGCTTTGTCTTCCAAAGAGACGGTTTCTTTGACGCGGTATTGCGTGGCGAAACCGGCAAAGAGGGGGACGTTCAAGACGATCGCTGCAGAGGGGTTGAAGACATGGTTAGATGGCACTGTGGCGCCACTTGTGGATGTGCCGTCTACGTTTCTGATACCAGAGTATGAAACTTGGGCATCCAAGGTGGGCTTGTGTCCCGCGACTGCTTTGTCCACTTCGAGCGTGGCCACATCTAACGCTAATTGGGCTTGTCGTATGGCAGGGCTTGCCACTTCCGACTGTGACACCCAGGTGTCGACGTTGTCAGTGGGAGGGGGAATCAATTTGGAGTTGTCTGCCAAACGCTTCGGTTTGGCATTGCTCATGCCCACCGCCAAATCCAGTGCCAAGCGCTTGATGCGCAAATCGTTCTCAGCCGCAATTTCCTGGGCTGTGGTCAAGTCAAAGCGCGCTTGGGCATCACGCACGCCAGTGATGGTGGAGGTGCCCACCTCAAAGTTGCGTTTGGCCGACGCCAGTTGCTCACCCACGGCTGCTTTTTGCGCTTGCACCGAGGCCAAACTGTCTTCGCTGGTCAGCACATCGAAATAGGCTTGCGAGACACGCACCAACAAATCTTGTTCAGCCGCTTCATACTGCGCCGCCGCTTGTTCGAGCAAGCGACCGCCTTGGCGGTACGCGGCCCATGCTGCAGGGCGGTAAATCGCTTGCGTGACAGTAATGGCACCGGAGCCAGTGCCGAAAAAGCGATCTTGGGCCAGCGCTGCGGAGCCATCATTGCGGACTTGAAATTTGGTTCGTGACACAGTGGCCGACAACGCAATGTTCGGCAAGATACCGCCCAAAGTTTGATTGGCCTTGGCCAAGTTGGCTTCGAACTGTGCCTTGGCGGAGATGAAGCCGGCGTCGTAACCACGGGCTGCCTCGTACATTTCGACCAAGCTTTGGGCTTGAACGTTGGATGCAAAAGCCAAAGCAAGCGCTGCCGTCAAAGGCAGAGTACGCAACGAGACGCGAGATAGCAACATGTGTTTCTTTCAAAAATCAATACGTTGGCACGGTGTGGTCAAGCTGTGACGACCACGCATGAATACCACCGGCAATATTGGCCACGTGGGCAAAGCCCTGCTGTGCCAAAAACGCGGCCACTTGCATGCTGCGGCCACCGTGGTGGCACAAACAGGCAATCGGTTGGTCACGGTTCAAGTCTTGCAGCCGCATGGGGACGGTGTTCATGGGGATGGCAAGCAACTCAAACCCTTGCGCACTCACGCATGCGGTTTGAACTTCCCACGGTTCACGCACATCCAGCACCACGGTGGTGCCGTGTGCAGATTGCGACGCGATCCAGTCTTGCAGCTGCGCCGGTTGAATTTGATCGATCATGCCCAACTTTTAGAAGTGAAAGCGGCTGGGCTCTGTAAAGCCTTGTAAACGTGGGGCGGAGGTGTCCCACAAGGCTTTGCTGCTCCAGGCCGCGTCGGAGGTACGGGTGTAAAGGGTGGCGACCATGACGGGGTCTTGGCCCACGATGGCGATCAAATGGCCACCGACTTTGAGCTGTTGCAGCAAGGCTTGTGGCACTTCTGACACCGAACCGCCCAAGGCGATGGCATCAAACGGGGCGTCGCCCGCTGCGCCTGCGCTGCCATCGGCGACGCGAACATCGACATTGGTGATGCCTGCGCGTTGCAAATTTCCGCGCGCGGTGGCAGCCAGTTCGGAGTTGACTTCAAGGCTCACCACGCGTTGGGCGCGGCTGGCCAGCAAGGCGGTCAAGTAGCCGCTGCCGGTGCCAATCTCCAGCACCTTTTCGTTGCCAGTGAGGTGCAAGTCGTGCATCAAACGGGCATCCACACGGGGCGGCACCATGCTTTGGCCGTGGCCCAAGGGAATGTCGGTGTCGGTGTAGGTCAGGGCTTGAAAAGCCGGTGGCACGAACAACTCGCGTGGCATCTGTGACAACACGTTCAGCACCGCTTTGTCCAGCACTTGCCAAGGGCGAATTTGCTGTTCGACCATGTTGAAACGGG
>Ga0228699_1000553_pt1 | contig 27029 bp, 25 predicted proteins | sample McNCre217_Aug_MG_FD_178016 | JGI IMG/M metagenome (GOLD analysis project Ga0228699, IMG submission 178016) | Freshwater microbial communities from McNutts Creek, Athens, Georgia, United States - 2-17_Aug_MG | ecosystem: Environmental > Aquatic > Freshwater > Creek | place: USA: Georgia... | reverse complement strand
TTGCAGGTGCGGGCCGCGGTGCTCAATCGCTTCACCCACCTGGGCACCCCGGTGACGCGGGCTGTGGCGTAACTCCGTCTGGGGTCAGGGGAAACTCAGCCTCGGCGGGGTTGTGCAACAAAGCCCCTGCGCAATGCAAACCGCCCTCCCGTCCATTGGCGTGGACGCAAGAGGGCGCGGAGCAGGCGCGACGACATCGCGCCCGCAGACAGCCACCGGGCGTCACCGCCCGGCCTGGATCAGTGCGGGATCATGCCGACGAGGTAGTACGCCTGCACATAGGTGATCACGCCCACGATGGTCGCGAAGAACAGGCTGTGCTTGAGGGTGAAGCGGAACAGGTCCGATTCCTTGCCCACCAGCCCCACGGCGGCGCAGGCCACCGCGATCGACTGCGGCGAGATCATCTTGCCGGTCACGCCGCCGGTCGTGTTGGCCGCCACCAGCAGCGTGTCGCTCACGCCGATCTGGTGCGCGGTGGTCGCCTGCAGCGAGCCGAACAGCGCGTTGGCCGAGGTGTCGGAGCCGGTCAGGAACACGCCCAGCCAGCCGAGGAACGGCGAGAAGAACGGGAAGGCCGCGCCCGTGCCGGCCAGCACCAGCGCCAGCGTCGAGGACAGGCCGGAATAGTTGGCCACGAAGGCGAACGCCAGCACCATGCCGATCGAGTAGATCGGGCGCTTCAGGTCGTTGAGCACCTCGCCGAAGGCGCGCAGGCCGTCGGCCGGCTTCATGCGCAGGATGACCATCGAGATCAGCGCCGCCAGCAGGATGGCCGTTCCGGTGGCCGAGACCAGGTCCAGCTTGTAGATCGCCTCGTAGGCCTTGTCGGCATTGACGATCGGGGTGGTCTTGATCACCAGGTTGTGCAGGTGCGGCACTTCGAACTTGAGGACGGCACCAGCCAGCGGGCCGCCCTTGTCGAACAGCATCTTGAAGGGCTTGAGACTCCAGACCGTGACCAGCACGGTCAGGATCACGAATGGCGACCACGCCTTGGCGATCTGGCCGGCGCTGTAGCCGCTGGCGCGCCGCTGGCCGTTCCACTCGGCGGTCAGGCCTGCGCCGGCCACCGCGGAGGCGCCCACGCCGCCGGGGGCCGCGAAGCGGAAGATCTCCTTCGGGTGCCACACCTTCAGGAACAGCGTGAGGCAGACCAGGCTGACGAGCGCCGAGGTGATGTCCGGCAGTTCCGGGCCGAGGTGGCTGGCGGTGAAGTACTGCGTCACCGCGAAGCTGCCACCGGCGACCAGCACGGCCGGCCAGGTGTCCTTGACGCCCTTGAAGCCGTTCATCATGAACACCAGCCAGAACGGCACGAACAGCGACAGCAGCGGCAGCTGGTGGCCGGCCATCTTGCCGATCAGGAAGGGGTCGATGCCGGTGACCTTGCCGGCGACCAGGATCGGAATGCCCATGGCGCCGAAGGCCACCGGGGCGGTGTTGGCGATCAGGCACAGACCGGCCGCGTAGAGCGGGTTGAAGCCCAGCCCGACCAGCAGCGCGGCCGTGATGGCCACCGGTGCGCCGAAGCCCGCCGCGCCTTCCAGGAAGGCGCCGAAGGCGAAGCCCACCAGCAGCATCTGCAGGCGCTGGTCGTCGGTGATCGACAGGATCGATGCGCGGATGACATCGAACTGCCCGGTCTGGACCGTGACCTTGTAGAGGAACACCGAGCAGACGATGATCCAGGCGATCGGCCACAGGCCGTAGACGAAGCCGTAGCCGGCCGAGGCCAGCGCCATGTCTGCCGGCATGCCATAGAACAGGATGGCGATGCCGAGCGAGAGCGCGACGGTGATGGTCCCGGCGATGTGCCCCTTCATGCGCAGCACCGCGAGGGCCACGAAGAAGAAGACGACGGGGATGACGGCGACCAGGGCCGACAACGCGAGGTTGCCGAGCGGGTCGTAGGTTTGTAGCCAGGTGGGCATGGGAAGGATCTCTCCAGGGGCGTTCAGGGTGGTGTTCAGGGATGCGGAGTCGCGGGGGCCGGGGCGCGTGCGGGTTCGGCGCAGGCGTCGAGCAGGGCTTCGAGGCTCTGGTACGGGATGCCGGCGTGGCTGCTCAGGCCGATCTGGCAGGTGCGGCTGCAGGACACGCCGCTGGCACAGCCAGCGGGCAGCAGGGGCTTCAGCCGCCGCAGGCTGTTGGCGTTGAGTTCGGGCAGGCGGAAGCCCTTGTCGCCGGCGAAGCCGCAGCAGGCGATGTCGGGCACCGTGACCTCGCTGGCGCAGCGCTGGGCCAGCGCCACCAGCTTGCCGCCGGTGCCGAGCTTGCTGGTGCTGCAGGGCACGTGCACGGCGAGCTGGTCGAGCTGCGCCCGGATCTCCAGCCGCGGCGCCACGACATCGGCCAGGAAACCCGCCGCGTCGTGCAGCTGCAGCCGGGGGTCGAGCCGGCCGGCGCGCTGGGCCTCGATCAGGCGCAGCGCGCAGGGGGCGTTGTCCAGGTAGACCGGCAGGCGTCCGCCGTCGCTGGCGGCCAGCAGCGCCTGGCCGGTGCGCTCCAGCGCCCGGTCGGCTGCGGCGTGTGCGCCCTGGCTCTCGAAGGGCTGGCCGCAGCACAGGCCTTCCTGCGCCGCCGGCAGGACGGGCGACAGCCCCGCCTTGGCCAGCAGGCGCAGCGCGGACGCGGCCAGCGGCGTGCGGGCCTCGGCGCCGCCTTCCGCGAAGACGCGGTTGACGCAGGAGGCGAAGTAGACGACCGATGTGCTGGGGTCGGTGGGACGGGCGCCGTCGGTGCGGGCCGCGGGTGTGGCCGGCAGCGGCGCGGCCGCAGCGGGCGTGGCCGACGGCGCCACCGGCAGCACCGGAATCACCCGGTGCAGGGCCTCGTTGACCGAGCGGGTCGCCGATGCGCCCAGCACGCCGCGCGCCAGCCGCAGCACACCCAGCCCGGCGCGGGCCGTGCCGAGCACGGCGCCGAGGTGGGCTTCCACCGCGTTGGCCACACCCGGGTGCCGGGCCTCGCCGCGCAGCTGGCGCACGAGGTCGCCGGTGTTGATGCCGACTGGGCAGCGCGTGGCGCACATGCCGGTGGCGGCGCAGGTGTCGAGCCCGGCCCAGCCGTAGTCGGCTTCCAGGCGGGCCAGCGTCTGCGGGTCGCTGCCGTGGCGGCGCAGCTGCTGGATGCGCCGCCACGCGACGATGCGCTGGCGCGGCGTGAGCGACAGGCCGCTGGACGGGCAGGCCGGCTCGCAGAAACCGCATTCGATGCAGCGGTCCACCAGCGGGTCCGCGGCCGGCATGGCCTTCAGGTCCTTCAGGTGGATCTGCGGGTCGCCGCTGATGATGACGTCCGGGTTGAGCAGGCCGTCCGGGTCGAACAGGGCCTTGATCTCGCACATCACCGCGTAGGCCTCGTCGCCCCACTCCATGCGCACGAAGGGGGCGACGTTGCGCCCGGTCCCGTGCTCCGCCTTGAGCGAGCCGCCGAATTCGACGGCCACCAGCTGGCTCACTTCGTCCATGAAGTCGCTGTAGCGCTGCACCTCGGCAGCGCTGTCGAAGCCGGGGGCGAAGACGAAGTGCAGGTTGCCTTCGAGCGCATGGCCGAAGATCAGCGCCTCGTCGTAGCCGTGGCGGTCGAACAGCGCGGTCAGGCGCATCACACCTTCGGCCAGCAGCTCGACGGGGAAGGCCACGTCCTCGATGACGCAGGTGGTGCCGACCGCGCGCTGCGCGCCCACCGCGGGGAAGAGCCCCTTGCGCACGGCCCAGTAGGTGTCGCAGACCGCGGCGTCGGTGGAGAAGCCGCTGTCGGCGGCGGGCGCGAACGGGGCCAGCGTGGCGCCGATGGCCTGGCAGCGCGCGGCCAGTTCGGCGGCGTCGGCGCCGCGGGTCTCGATCAGCAGGGCGGCGGCGCTGGGCGCGGGCTCGCCGTACAGGAAGGCGGGCAGGCCCTTCTTGCCCTGGATGGCGAGGATGGAGCGGCGGTCCACCAGCTCCACGGCGTCGACCGCGCCGCCGTCCTTGAGCGCGGTGACGGCGCGGCAGCAGGCTTCCAGGTCGCTGAACAGCACCAGGCACGAGGCCTTGTGCGGGTGGTCCGGCACCGTGCGGTAGGTGATGCTCGCGATGAAGCCAAGCGTGCCTTCGGAGCCGATCATCAGGTGCGCCAGCATGTCGACGGGATCGACGAAGTCCAGCAGCGCGTTGATGCCGTAGCCGGTGGTGTTCTTCAGCCGGTACTTGCGGCGCACCTTGGCTTCGAGCGCCGGCTCGCTGCGGATGCGGTCGGACAGCGCGGCGAGGCTGGCGAGCAGCCCGGCGTGCGAGCGCCGGAAGGCGGCCACGCTGTCGATGTCGGCGGTGTCGAGCACGGTGCCGTCGCGCAGCATCACGCGCAGTGCGGCCAGCGTGTGGTAGCCGTTCTGGGCCGTGCCGCAGCACATGCCGGAGCTGTTGTTGGCGGCCATGCCGCCGATGCGCGCCGTCGCGATCGAGGCCGGGTCCGGGCCGATCTTGCGGCCGTGGCGGCGCAGCGCGTCGTTGGCGTGCTGGCCGATCACGCCGGGCTGCAGGCGGATGTGCTCGCCGCCGTCCAGCACCTCGATGCCCGTCCAGCCCTCGCCGATCACCACCAGCACCGAGTCGCTCACGGCCTGGCCCGACAGGCTGGTGCCCGCCGCCCGCAGCGTGACCGGCACGCGGTGCGCGTGCGCCGCGGCCAGCACGGCGGCGACCTCGGCTTCGCTGCGCGCCAGCACCACGATCTGCGGCACCAGCCGGTAGAAGCTGCCGTCGGTGCCGTAGGCCAGGGTGCGCAGCGGATCGGTGACGAGTCGCTCGTCCGGAAGGTGCCGGCGGATCGCCAGCAGAAAGGCCTGGTGCTGCGGAGACATCGGTATGGATTGGTTGGGAAATTGGTCAGTCCAATAATTGGCAGGCTGGAGCGCGAATTTAGGGACTGAATTGGCGCGGGTCAATGAATTTTAGGCTAGTGTTTACCCTTACAAGGGGATTGTTGAATAACTGGTATGACCAATATTTGTGGCGGTTGAGGTCTGATTCGGCTGCGGTATCATTGGTCAGACCAATTTTTGCCTTGCGCCACCGCCACATGCCGGACCTGAACGCTGTCTCCATCCAGCCGCTGAACGTCACCCGCCTGTCGGACCAGATCGTCCAGCGCCTCGAAACCCTGATGCTGGAGGGCTCGTTCAAGCCCGGTGACCGGCTGCCGCCGGAGCGGCAACTGGCCGAGCAGCTGGGGGTGTCGCGGCCCTCCCTGCGCGAGGCGATCCAGAAGCTGACCGCGCGCGGCCTCATCAGTGCCCGCCAGGGCGGCGGCACCTACGTGACCAGCCGGCTGGACAGCGGCTTCGCCGATCCGTGGAAGGAGATGCTGGGCACCCACCCGGAGCTGCACCGGGACGTGCTGGAGTTCCGCCGCATGCTCGAAGGCACGGTGGCCCAGATGGCGGCCGAGCGCGCCACCGAGGCCGACCTCGACCGCATCGCTGCGCTGTTCGCGCAGCTGGAGGCGGCCCACCAGCAGGGCCGGCTCGACCTGACCTCCGAGGTGGACGTGCAGTTCCACCAGGCGCTGGCCGATGCCGCCCACAACGCCTTGTTCACCCACCTCAGCAACAGCCTGCTGACCATGCTGCAGACCCATGTCCACGACAACATCGCCAACCTGTTCGCGGTCGGCACGGTGTCCGGCCAGCTGCTGGACCAGCACCGCGCCGTCTGGCTCGCGGTGAAAAGCCGCCAGGGCGCGGCCGCACGCGCCGCAGCCGAAGCCCACATCGACTTCATCGACCAGACGCTGACCGCGCTGCGCGAGGCGTCGGTGCGGCGCGAGCGCTCGCTGCGCCGCAGCGCGGTCTGATGCCACCGGCTGGAATCGGCCCGGTCCGTGCGGTGCAGGACAACTGGGTCTGAACCAGGGACGCGCCATGGGCACCCCGATTGCACAACTCTTCGACCTGACGGGCCGCATGGCACTGGTCACCGGCGGCTCGCGCGGGCCGGGCCTGCAGATCGCCGAAGCCCTCGGTGACGCGGGCGCCAAGGTGATGCTCACCGCCCGCAAGGCCGTTGCACTCGAAGCCGCCGTCGCGCAGTTGCAGGCGCGCGGCATCGACGCCCGCTGGGTCGCTGCCGACGCGAGTACCGCCGATGGCGTGGCGAAGATCGTCGACGACACGTGCGAGCGGCTCGGCGACATCGACATCCTCGTCAACAACGCCGGCGCCACCTGGGTCGCGCCGGCCGAGGCCCGGGACAAGGCGATGGAGGTGATGGACCTGAACGTGCGCGCCATGTTCCTGATCAGCCAGGCGGTGGGCCAGCGCTGCATGATCCCGCGCAAGTCGGGGCGGATCATCAACGTGGCGTCGATCGCGGGCCTGTCGGGCAACAGCGGCCCCATGACGACCATCGCCTGCAGCACCGGCCAGGGCGCGGTGCTCAACTTCACGCGCGCACTGGCGGGCGCGTGGGGCCGCCACGGCATCACGGTCAACGCGCTCGCGCCGCTGCACCGGCTCGGCGATGATGACGACCTCAAGGGCGCCGCCGTGCTCTTCGCCAGCGCGGCGGGCAAGCACATCACCGGACAGGTCCTGGCGGTGGACGGCGGCGTCAGTGCTGTCCATGGAGGTTGAATGCAGTTCCCCGTCGCCATTCCGTTTGTCGAACACCTGGGCTTCGAGCTGATCCGCTTCGGCGGCGGCGAGGCCGAGATCCACGTCGCGCTGCAACCCGAGCTGCTGAACTCGTTCCTCGTCGCCCACGGCGGGCTGTCGATGACGCTGCTGGATGTCGTGATGGCGCACGCCGCCCGCAGCGTCCAGCAGGAGAGCGGCGCCGTCACGATCGAGATGAAGACCTCGTTCTTCCGCCCCGGCGAAGGGCGCTTGCGCGCGGTCGGCAAGCTGCTGCACCGCTCGGCGACGATGGCGTTCACCGAGGGGCATGTCTACGGCGGCGACGGGCAGCTCTGCGCCCACGCGACAGGGACGTTCAAGTATGTGAAGCGGCTGCCGGCCGCCGGGCGCGACATCAAGTCTCTGCAGCGGCGACTCGACGGCACCGGATCCGGTTGAGGTCCAGGGCGGGTGCGCGCGGCCACAATGCGGGCATGAGCGATTCCGACCCCGACACCCACGTCCACACCCTCGCCAACGGCGTGCGCGTGCTCACCATCGTCCAGCCGCACCTGGAAAGCGCCTGCGTCAGCGTCTACGTGCGCACCGGCAGCCGCCACGAAAGCGCCCGGCTCAACGGCATCAGCCACGTCGTCGAGCACATGGCCTTCAAGGGCACCCGCACCCGCGACTGCCAGCGCATCAACCTCGACGCCGAGCAGCTCGGCGCCGAGGCCAACGCGCACACCGACAAGGACCACACCGCCTACCACCTGCGCGGGCTGGCGCAGCACGCGCCGCACTTCATCCGCATGCTCGGCGACATCGTGCTGGAGAGCCAGTTCCCCGAGGCTGAGCTGGAGCGCGAGCGGCAGGTGATCCTGCAGGAGTACCTGGAGGACGAGGACGACGCGCTGTCCACCGCGTTCAAGCTCTTCGATGAAGCCTGCTACGGCCGCCACGCGCTGGCGCAGCCGGTGATCGGCCAGCGCCGCAACATCGAGCGCTTCAGCCGCGACGAGCTGATGGGCTATGTGCAGCGCCAGTACACGGGCGCGAATGTCATCGTGGCGGTCTGCGGCCCCGTGGATCCGCAGGCGATGGCGGCGCAGGCCGAGGCCGTCTTCGGCGCCATGCCGGCGGGCGCGCCGAACCTGATCGCGGCGCCGGCCTACCTGGGCGGCGTGCGCACGAAGCGCATGAGCGGCTCCAGCCAGACGCATGTCGTGCTGGGATTTCCGGTGCCGACGCAGTGTGACCCCGACATGCCGGCCGCCGTGATGGCCGCGACGGTGTTCGGCGAGGGCATGAGTTCGCCCTTGCTCGACCGGGTGCGCGAGCGGCTGGGGCTGGTCTATTACGCGGGCTGCTCGGCGGACGTGTCGGATCTGGCCGGGCAGTTCGTCATCGAGGCGTCCACGACGCCGGAGCACCTCGACGCGCTGTTCACCGAAGTCACCACGCTGCTGCAGGCGCAGGCCACGTCCATCGATCCGGTGCATCTGGAGCGCGCGCGTAACCAGCTGGCCGTGCGCAGCGTGCGTGCTCGGGAGCGGTCACAGCGCCGGCTGGAAGGTGCGGCGCAGGACCTGTTCGTGTTCGGTCGCGTGCGCCCGTCCAGTGAATGGATGGAGCGGATCGCCTCGATCGACGCCGACGAGGTCCGGCTGCAGTTCGAGCGCATGCAGGCCGCGCCGGTGTCGGCGGCGATCACCGGCAAGGTGCCAGCCGGCACGAAGGAGCGTTGCCAGCATCGGCTGGTCAGCCTGCAGAGTCCGTCCGCCTGACCAGGCGGTGGGTCTCCTCAGTACATCTGCCTATCGCGGCACGTGGTGTGCTCTGGTCCACTCGGGACATGAACGCACCGATCCTGCAGCGCTGCTCCATCGACACTGCCACGATCAATCCGGACAGGCGGGCTCGTTACTGGGAGGACCAGTGCCGGGATGCCATGTTCAGCTTCCGCTGCTCGCCCCATGCCGACGAGGGCCTGCGGGCCCGCCAGACCTGTCTCGACATCGGTCCGCTGCGCATCGCACTGACCTGTGCGAACGAACATGTCATCGAACGGACGCCGGACCTGGTCCGTGCCTTTCCACGCGAATCGATGTTCGTCAATCTGATCCTGACCGGCGAAGCCTTCGTCTACCAGCGCGGACACTGCGCCAAGATGCATGCAGGCGAGATGCTGGTCTACGACGCGCGCCACCCCTACCTGTTTGGTGGTGCGCGGGATTTTGCGCTGCTGCACATCGACATCCCCGCGCAGCTGTTTCAGACCCAGCTCGCGCGCATCGACACCACCCAGCCGATTCATGTGGCCGCCACGCACAGCACGCACCTGCTCTACCAGCGCACGCTCATCCGCTTGCTGCTGAACCTGCTGAAAGGGCCCGAGCGCGCCGAATGGCCCGCTGCCGTGCTGACGCAGCAGGTCTGTGATCTGCTGGGGTCCTTGCTCGGTCCGGTCGAGGGCCGTGGTGCGATGTCAGCGCTCAGCGCGGGCCATCTGCTGGCGGCCAAGCAGTACATCGAGGAGCACTACGCCGATGAGGGGCTGGATGCCGAACAGATCGCCGTGACGGTCGGCGTGTCGGCGCGCCACCTGCGTCGGTTGTTCGCTGCGCAGGAACTCTCGGTGGGCGATTTTGTGCTGGCGTGTCGCCTGGACCACGCCCACCACATGCTGACGGACCCGCGTGAGCGCCCAGGTACGGTCGCGGAGGTGGCCTACCGCTGCGGCTTCGCCAGCCACGCGCATTTTTCAAGGGTATTCAAGCAGCGCTTCGGCCTGACGCCCACCGAGGTGCCGAGCACCCGCCGGCACTAGGCGCCGCATGGCGCACCGGGTCGGAACGGATCCACCAGGACCTTGCACTGCGACGTTCGCCGCCGCAGTGCCTCGAAGGCGACGGGCAGATCCGCCAGTGCGATCGTCTCGGAGATCAGCGCCTGTGGGGCGCGATGGCCCTGGTCGAGCGCATCGATCGCGACCTCGAATTCACGCATGCTGAAGAACACCGACATGGTGATGCGGACCTCCTTGGAGATCGCACGGAAGGCATCGAAGTGGTCCTGTGCCGTACACAGACCCAGCACCAGCACCGTGCCGCGTGGACGCACCAGCCCGATGCACTGGTCGATCAGGCCGGGTTTGCCGACACACTCGAACACCACATCGGGCTCGCCGCCGAGGCGATCACGGGCCTGGCGTGCGAGATCGTCGTCGGCGGTCAGGAAGGCCGTGGCGCCCAACGCCAGCGCGCGCTGTTCCTGGTGACGGTGCAGATCGCTCACGACCACCGAACCCGCCCCCAGACGGCGCGCCCAGTAGGCCACCGCCAGACCAATCGCGCCAGCGCCGACCACCAGCACCCGGTCGCCCGGTTCCATCCGTGCCTGCCGCACGCCATGCAGGGCAACCGCCAGCGGTTCGGCCAATGCGCCATCCGCCGCCGAGATGCCCCAGGGCAGCTTGCGGCACTGGCGCGCGGCCAGGGCGGCGTACTGCGCATAGCCGCCGCCGATCAGTCGCATCTGGGCGCACCAGGCCGGCTCGCCGCGGTGGCAACTGTCGCAGGCGCCACAACCGGACAGGGGCGCAGCAGTGACCTGGTCCCCGACCTTCAGGTGCGTCACGCCGGCGCCGACCTCCAGAACCTCGCCCGAGAATTCGTGGCCCAGCACGTCGCCTGCGCGGGCGCCGAACACGGGGTCCTGGGTGATGTGCAGGTCGCTGCCGCAGATGCCGCAGCGGCAGATCTTGAGCAGCACCTGGTAGCGGTCGGGCTCCGGGTCGTCCAGCTCGACCAGCCGCAGGGGCTGATTCAAGGCGTCGAAGATGGCGGCTTGCATGCGGGCTCCGTGCTCAATCGACCCGGCCGAGCATCTGCCCGCCATCGATCACCAGTTGCGCGCCCGTCATGAACGACGAGGCCCGTGAGGCCAGGTACAGCGCCAGCGGCTTGATTTCTTCCGTGTCCGCCACCCGGTGCATCGGCACGCGCACCTGGAAGGCCGCGCGGTCGGCCGGGTTGCGCAGGCGCCCGCCAGCGATGTTGGTGGCAAACGGGCCCGGCGCGATGGCGTTGACGCGGATGCCGTAGCGTGCCAGCTCCATCGCGGCCTGCCGCACCAGGGACGCTGCACCGGCCTTGGCCGGCATGTACGGCGTGCCGACGATGGCTTCGTTGATCACCGCGGCGTTCGAGGTGGTGACGATGATGCTGCCAGCACCGCGTGGTTTCATCAGCCGGGCGGCGGCGCGCAGGCTGGTGAACACCGAGGTCAGGTTGGTGGCGAGCACGGCATCCCAGTGACGCTCGTCGAGGTGTTCCAGCGCACCATCGGGATTGCGGGCGTTGTCCGGGGTGAGAAATCCCGGACCGGCATCGATGCCCGCGTTGGCGAACAGCACATCCAGCCCGCCGTGCGCCTCGGCACTGCGCGCGAAGGCAGCCTCCAGCGCGCGGCGGTCGGTCACATCGACCACCTCGCCGCGCACGTCCGCACCCGCGGCGCCCAATCGCTGGGTGGCCGCCTCCAGGCCGGCGGCGTTGAAGTCGAACAGGCTGACGCGGGCACCGTGTTCGGCCATCACTTCGGCGTAGGCCAGACCGATGCCGCTGGCCGCGCCGGTGACGACGCAGGCCAGGCCGGACACATCGAATTGCTTCAGGATCGAGGTGGTCATCATGGTCCCGTTGGGCAGAGGCTCAGAGAAACAGGGCCTTGTTGATGGGCAGCCCGTGGGCACGGCAGTGGCTGACGTAGTGGTTGATGAACCAGAAGACGTCAAACGTGTCGGTGAGCTGCCCGGCGTTGTCAAAGAACTCGATCGCGCCGTTGATCCAGAACATCGCCTTCATGCCCTGGGGGTCGTCGGAGTAGAGCGTGTGCGCCGTGCCCGGGGTCTCGTGGACAAAACTGCCGGGGCGGGCGATCCAGTCGTACTCGTAGTAGCCCCAGCTGCCTTCGAGCGTGACGGCCGAGACGGCGCCGCGGTGGCGGTGGGTGCCGATGCGGCCACCGCCCTTGACCCAGAGGATGTTGGCGACCGAGCCGGTGCGCACGTCGAACGACAGGTGGCGAATCGCCGCGCTGTCGCCGAAGGGCACCCACGGCGACTCGACCTCGGACGGGCCGACATGCCCGCCTTGCAGCCCGAACTCGGTGATGACTGCGGCGTGCGGTTCGGGCGGGAGCTGGATCAATGCAGGGTTGAAGGCGGGGGTGTCGCTCATCGGGCTCTCCTGGTGGGGTCTGGGGTGGACAGATTCGGTGCCAATGGCAGCAGGCGGCGGCGCAGCGCAAACCAGGGTGCATCGACGCGCTGGCTCCACAGGCTCCACAGCCCTCCACGGGCCAGCAGTGCCATGCCGAGCGTCATCAGCCCGAGCACGACCATGTAGGTCGCGCCGAAGCGGCCGAAGAGCCGGTCGGCGGCGAAGTACAGCAGTGCGCCGATCAGCGGCCCCTCGATCGTGCCGATACCGCCCACCATCACGATGAAGATGCAGATCGATGACCAGTTGGCGTCGAAGCCGGCGGATGGCGAGATGCGCAGCGCGCTGAGGTAGTACACCGCACCCACCATGCCCGTGCCGACGGCCGCCGCCAGGTAGACCAGGAACCGCAGGCGCTGCACGTCAACACCCTGGCTGGCAGCGGCGACCGGGTTGTCGCGCATGGCGGTCAGTGCCAGTCCGTAGCGGGAACGCAGCAAGGTGTAGCTGCCGCCCACGGCCAGCAGCAGCATCGCGGTGCTGAGCCACAGCACCCCCAGCTCCCGCTGCTCCACCGTGTACTTGCCCATGGCCCGCAGCGTCATGCCCGAGCCACTGCCGACATAGTCGAAGGTGGAGGTGAACAGGCGGCACACCTCCGCCACCACCCAGGTTCCGATGGCGAAGTAGGGGCCGTCCAGCCGGTGCAGCAAGGCATAGGCCGGCACCGCCAGCAGCGCCGGCCCCACCAGGCACAGCACGGCGGCGACAAAGGGGTCGACGCCGAAGTGGTTTGCCAGCACGAACATCGCATAGCCGGCCACGCCGATGTACGCCTGCTGGCCCACTGACACCAGTCCGGCGTAGCCGGCCAGCAGGTTCCACATCTGCGCGACGACGATGAAGCAGCTCAGTTCGATCACCGAACGGATCGCACCGGAATCGGCCCACCACGGCATGCTGAGCATCACCGGCACGGCCAGCGCGCACAGACCCATCGCGGCCCGGCTGGACGGGGTGTGGCGCTGCACGTCGCGTGCAATGTCCTGTGGATGTCGGGTATCCCGCATGGCAGTCAGTTCTTCCGAGACATCAGGCCTTGCGGGCGGATCGCCAGCACCGCCAGGAACACCAGGTGCCCGCTGAGGATGCCCCAGCCGGCGTCGAGGCGAAAACCGATGGCCTGGGCCACGCCCAGCACCATCGCGCCGAGAAAGGCGCCCCAGATCGAGCCCATGCCACCGATGATCACGGCCTCGAATGCATAGATGAGTTGCGCCGGCCCGTCTGCTGGAGACACGGTGGCGCGCAGCGACTGGCACACGGCAGCGACCCCCAGCATGCCCACCGCCAGCGCCGTCGCTGCCGCGTAGACCCGCCTGGGATCGACACCGGTGATCGCGGCTGCCTCGGGATCGGCCGACGCTGCCCGCAGCGCGCGGCCGAAGGCGGTGTAGCGCAGCGTCAGGTCCAGCCCGGCGCTCATCAGCAGCGCGGCGATGAAGATCTGCAGTGGCAACACCCCGACAAACAGATCGCCCAGCGCGATGGAGTCGAACTCCAGCCCGTCGCCCGGCAGCGAACGGGTGTCGGCCGACCAGACCTGGAGCATCAGGTTCTGCAGCGCGATGGAGAGCCCGTAGGTGGCGATCAGCGAGGGCAGTGGATCGTTGCCCAGCACCCGGTTCAGCACCAGCCGCTGCAACAACCAGCCCAGCACCGCAGCGATCGGCACCAGCATCCCGATCACCACATACGGCCCGACCGCCAGCGCACCCGCCAGGCTCACGCCCATCAGCGCCAGCAGCACCATCAGATCGCCATGCGCGGTGTTGACGATGCGCATCACGCCGAACATCAGCGCCATGCCGAGCGCGTACTGCGCGTACATGCCGCCGAGCAGGAGGCCCTGCACCAGTGCATCAAGCCACGGCATGACCGGCTCCAAAATAGGCGCGCGCAATGGCCTCGCGCGGGGTGTCGGCCGAGCGGCCGGTGAGGGTGATGCGGCCTTCGAGCATGCAGTACAGGCGGTTCGAGGCGCGACAGGCGAGCGCCACGTCCTGCTCGACCAGCACGATGGCGGTGCCGGCCGCCGTGATGCCCGGCAGGGCGGCATAGATTTCGCGGATCACCAGGGGAGCGAGTCCGAGCGACAGCTCGTCGCACAGCAGCAGCCGTGGCTGGCTGAGCAGTCCGCGTGCGATGGCCACCATCTGCTGCTGACCGCCCGACAGCGACTCCACCGGTGTGCGGCGCTTGTCCTTCAGGATCGGGAACAGGGCGTGCAATCGTTCGATCGTCCACAGTGGCACGTTCTGCTCTGGTGCGGGCCTGCGGGCCTGGTCGATCGCCACGCGCAGGTTGTCCTCCACGGACATGCCCGTGAAGAGCCTGCGCCCCTCGGGCACCATCGCCACACCGCGCTGCACCATCTGGTGCGGCGGGCACCCGCCGACCTGCACATTGTCGAAGCGCACCATGTCGCTGGCCACTGGCAGCAGCCCCATCAGGCTGCGCAGCAGCGTGGACTTGCCGGCGCCGTTTGCGCCGATGAGCGCGACGACTTCACCCGGCGCGATCGAGAATTCGATGCCGAACAGCGCCTGGAAGTCGCCGTAGCGGGCATCCAGGGCGTGTGTGGACAGCAGCCATGGCAACGGGGGAGGCATTGCTGTCATGCGTCAATTCCCATGTAGATGCGCTGCACGTCTGGATCGGCCATCACCGCCTGGGGCAGGCCCTCGGCAATCTTCTCGCCGAAGTTCAGCACGAGCAGTCGGTCGGCCACCGCCATCAGCGCGTTGAGCACATGTTCGATCCAGATCACCGTGACCTGGCGCTCGCGGATGCGCCGCACCAGTTCGACCAGCTCGCGCGACTCCTCATCGGTCAACCCGCCGGCGATCTCGTCGAGCAGCAGCAGTTTCGGGCCACTGGCCAGCGCCCGGGCCAGCTCCAGCCGCTTGCGATCGAGCAGCGTCAACCCACCCGCGAGCTGGTTGGCCCGACCGGCGAGCCCGCAGTCTTCGAGGATGGCGGCACAGCGGGCGTTGGCGGCCCGTTCGGACTGCTGTCCACCGAACATTGCTGCCACCAGCAGGTTCTCGAACGCCGTCATGCCGCCATAAGGGCGCGGCACCTGGTAAGTGCGGCCGATGCCTCGCCGGCAACGCCGGAACGGCGGCTCACCCTTCAGCCGTTCACCGGCGAACTGGAGTTCACCGCCCTGCGGCGACAGATCCCCGCTGATCAGGTTGAACAGCGTGGTCTTGCCAGCGCCATTCGGCCCCAGCACGCCGAGCACCTCGCCCGTGCGGACTTCGAAACTGACTTCGTGGAGCACGCGGACTGCGCCGAAGGACTTGCTCAGTCCGTGGGCGACCAGAAGCGGTGTCGGCATCGGCTGCATTCTCCGGTCCCGTCAGATCAGTTGCAGCTTGCCTTCGGGCGTGATCAGCTTGCTGGCACTGTTGTCCACGATCCGCAGGTCGTACTTGTGCTTCTTGCCCTTGACCCACTGACCGCCCAGCACGGGCGTCTTGGAGATGTTCGGCGTGGGGCCTCCGCCGGTGAAATTGACCGGGCCGGCCACTGTCGTCAGGTTGGTTTCCGTGATGGCCTGGCGGATGGCCTCGCGGCTGGTCGGATCCTTGGCGCGCTTGAGTACATCGAGCGCCACCTCCCACAGTGCGTGTGCGTAGCCCAGCGGCTGGGTCCATTGCTTGCTGGTGGCCGCCTCCCAGTCTTCGGCAAGCTTGGCGCTGGTCTGACCGGTCAGCGAGGACTTGAACGGGAAGGCCGGCGTCCACCACACTTCCGTGCTCATGCCAAAACCCAAGGCCCCCATGGCTTCGATGCCGGAAGGAAACAGCAGCGCCGCTGCGACCGTCACCACCTTGGGCTTGAACTGCTGCTGGCGGCACTGGGTGATGAAGGTCTTCAGATCGGCGGGGTAGCTGATGCCGCCGATGATGTCGACGCCCGCCTTCTTGTACTCGGAGATCTGGGCCGAGAAGTCGTTGGTGAGGGGCTGGAAGGAACTCGGGATCACGGTCTGGAACCCGGCCTTGGTCACGGCGGGCGGCAGGCCCCATTCCTTGTTGCCCCAGGCTTCGCCATCGGCATTGCGCGGGAACAGCATGCCCACCTTGCGGTTGGTCTGCACCGAATTCCACATGCCGGTGAAGCCGGTCAGTACGTCCTCCAGGCCCCAGAAGAAGTGGTAGGTCCACTTGAATGGCTTCTCGACCGAGCCACCCCGCGGGAACACGAAGCTCTGCCACGGTGCCTGGCTGGACAGGCAGGGCACGCCGTTCAGCTCGCACTGGTCGGACACCGGGTTGATGGCGTCGGTGGTGGACGCCGGCAGCATCAGGTGGATCTTCTCGTTGAGGATCAGGTTCCCTGCCAGCTCGGCCGCCTTGTTGGGGTTCGACTGGCTGTCCCGGACCAGCACCTCGACGGCGTACTTCGTGCCATGGATGGTCAGTCCGTCCTTCAGCAGCTCCTGCATCTTGGCGACGGTGTACTTGTCGGTCTCGCCGAACGGGGCCAGCGGGCCGGTCAGCGGGCTGATGTAGCCGATGCGGATGGTCTTGTTCTGTGCGAGTGCCAGCGTTGGCAGACTGGCTGCCGTTGCTGCTGCGCCAAGGCCTCGGAGCACCTGGCGGCGTGCGGTGGACAGCGTCTCGGTGGCCGCGTCGGCCGTGTGCAGTATGTTCTGGCTCATGGTGCCTCCTACGGGGAAGAGACACCAGTCTAGGCACGCAGGCTCACCCGGCCTTGCTCCAGACGGACACGATGCTTGCCTGGGAAGGACCCGCCACGGTCAGCGGGTTCAGCCGCTCAGTGGACGTGATCGTGCGCCTGCCCGTGATCGTGCCTGGCAGGCGCTGCGCAGGGCCGCGTGAACGGCACCCGCATCGCCTGCAAGGTCACATGTTCGATCCCGAACCGGTCGTGCAGCAGCGTGGTGGCGCGCTGCAGGAAGGCGTCATCGGCTGTGGCCTCGGGCATGGCGAGGTGGGCGGTCAGGGCGATCTCGGACGTGCCCATCGCCCAGACGTGCAGGTCGTGGACCCGCGCCACGCCGGGCAGGTCTTCCAGCAGGCGGTGCACGGCGTGCAGGTCCACGCCCTCCGGCACGCCGTCGAACAGCAGGTGCAGCGACTGCCGGAACAGGCTCCACGTGCCGACCACGATCACCGCGGCGATCAGCAGGCTGACCACCGGGTCGATCCAGACCCAGCCGAAGTGCAGCGCCAGCCAGCCGGCCACCACCACGCCGGCCGAGACCAGTGCGTCGGCAGCCATGTGCAGGAAGGCGCCGCGGATGTTGAGGTCGCTGTCGCGGCCACGCATGAAGAGCAGCGCGGTGGCCGTGTTGATCACGATGCCGACGCCGGCCACGGCCATCACGGTGAGCCCCTCGGTGGCTTCTGGCGTCTGCAGCCGCAGCACGGCTTCCCAGGTCAGCGAGCCCATCGCCACCAGCAGCAGCACGGCGTTGACGAAGGCCGCGAGGATGCTGGCGCGCTTCCAGCCGTAGGTGTGGCGCGCGTCCGGCTGGAGCCGACCTGCGAGCGCGCCCACCCAGGCCAGCACCAGGCCGATGACGTCGCTCAGGTTATGGCCGGCATCCGCCAGCAGCGCCAGCGAGTTGATCTTCCAGCCGTAAAAGCCTTCGATCGCCACGAAGGCGATGTTCAGCCCGATGCCGACGGCGAACGCGGTGTCGAAATTCGCCGGGGCGTGGCTGTGGCCATGACCGTGGTCGTGTCCATGGTGATGACCTGGATGGTCGTGGTGGTGGGCTGCACTCATGCGCGGGTTCTCCTTCGGCCGATCATAGGTGCAGCGAGCTGGTTCACGCGCTTCGACAGCTCCGCCGCGCTCTCGCGCCGCTCGCTGTAGCGGTCGACCAGATAGGGCGCCACGTCGCGGGTCAGCAGCGTGAACTTGACCAGCTCCTCCATCACGTCGACGACGCGCTCGTAGTAGGCGGCGGCTCCGCGCAGCTCGACCACCTTGGGGTGGGTGTCGGGCGCGCCGTCGGGCAGGGGCAGGCCGGTCGGATCGAAGACGCGGGTTTGCGCGCCCATGGCCTGCAGCAGGCGGGCGGCTTCCAGCGTCAGCAGCTTGCTGAACGAGCGTTCGCGCAGCGAGCCGTACAGCGGCAGGAAGCGGGGGGCGTGGGTCGAGCGGCCGACGCCGTGGAAGCGTGCGCCGGTCGGGCCGTCGAACAGGGTGGGGTCGACGTTGGGAAGATCGGTGGGGCCTGGGCAGCGTCGGTCATGGCGTAGCGGGTTGGGGCAAGCAGTGCGCCAGTATGCGCAATCTGTGCAGTCAGAGCCCTGTGGCAAACTCCGCCGCCTCTCGAACTGCCTCCCACACCGGTTTGGAACACGCACAACACGCCCAGAAAATCCTGCTTCAGCTCGCAATGGAGCTGAAGGTTCGCCCGGCCCAGGTCAAGGCCGCCATCGACCTGCTGGACAGCGGCGCCACGGTGCCTTTCATCGCCCGCTACCGCAAGGAAGTCACCGACGGGCTGGACGACATCCAGCTGCGTGAACTCGACAGCCGCCTCGGCTACCTGCGCGAGCTGGAGGACCGGCGGGATGCGGTCCTCAAGAGCATCGAGGAGCAGGGCAAGCTGACGCCCGCGCTGCGCCTGGCGATCGAAGCCGCGCCGACCAAGCAGGAGCTGGAAGACCTCTACCTGCCGTACAAGGTCAAGCGCCGCACCAAGGGCCTGATCGCCCGCGAGGCCGGACTGGAGCCGCTGGCCGACCAGCTGTTCGCCGATCCGTCGCTCGACCCGAAAACTGAAGCTGCCGCGTTCCTCAACCCGGAAGCCGGTTTCGCCGACGCGCTGGCGGTGCTGGACGGCGTGCGCGACCTGCTGAGCGAGCGCTGGGCCGAGGACGCCGCACTGGTCAAGCAGTTGCGCGAGTGGCTGTGGGCGGAAGGGCTGTTCAAGTCCAGGCGCATGGACGGCAAGGACGAACACCACCCGGACGTGTCCAAGTTCCGCGACTACTTCGACTACGACGAGCCGATCAGCCGCGTGCCCTCGCACCGGGCGCTGGCGGTGTTCCGCGGTCGCGGCCTCGACCTGCTGGACGTGAAGCTCGCGCTGGCGGAAGAGCCGCAGCCCGGACAGCCGTCGCTGGCCGAAGGCAAGATCGCCATCCACCTCGGCTGGAGCCACGCCAAGCGCCCGAGCGACGACCTGATCCGCAAGACGATCGCCTGGACGTGGAAGGTCAAGCTCAGCCTGAGCCTGGAGCGCGACCTGTTCACCCGACTGCGCGAGAGCGCCGAGGGCGTGGCGATCAAGGTGTTCAGCGAGAACCTGCGCGACCTGCTGCTGGCCGCGCCCGCGGGCAAGCGCGTCGTGATGGGGCTGGACCCGGGCATCCGCACCGGCGTGAAGGTCGCGGTGGTCAGCGACACCGGCAAGGTGCTCGACACGTCCACGGTGTACCCGCACGAGCCGCGCCGCGACTGGGATGGCGCGCTGCACACGCTGGCAAAGCTGTGCGCCACCCACGGCGTCAACCTGATCGCCATCGGCAACGGCACCGCCAGCCGCGAGACCGACAAGCTCGCCGCCGACCTGATCAAGCGCCTCCAGCAACTCGCACCCGAACGCCAGATCGACAAGGTCGTGGTGTCCGAGGCGGGCGCTTCCGTCTACTCGGCGTCGGAGTTCGCGTCGAAGGAACTGCCGGACCTGGACGTGAGCCTGCGCGGCGCGGTGTCGATCGCGCGGCGCCTGCAGGATCCGCTGGCCGAGCTGGTCAAGATCGACCCGAAGAGCATCGGCGTCGGCCAGTACCAGCACGACGTGAACCAGAGCGAACTCGCACGCACGCTGGTCACCGTGGTCGAGGACTGCGTGAACGCGGTCGGCGTGGACCTGAACACGGCGTCGGCGCCGCTGCTGTCGCGCGTGTCGGGGCTGAGCGCGTCGGTGGCGGCGAGCATCGTGCGCTGGCGGGACGCGAACGGCGCCTTCCGCACCCGCAAGCAGCTGCTGGACGTGACCGGCCTCGGCCCGAAGACCTTCGAGCAGGCGGCCGGCTTCCTGCGCATCCGCGGCGGCGACAACCCGCTCGACATCACCGGCGTCCACCCGGAAACCTACCCGGTGGTCGAGCAGATGATCACGAAGACCGGGCGCCCGATCGGCGAGCTGATGGGCCGCAGCGACGTGCTCAAGACGCTGAAGCCGGAAGCCTTCGCCAACGAGACGTTCGGCGCCATCACGGTCAAGGACATCCTCGCCGAGCTGGAAAAGCCAGGGCGCGATCCGCGGCCGGATTTCAAGGTCGCGCGCTTCAACGACGGCGTGGAGGACATCAAGGATCTGGTCGAAGGCATGGTGCTCGAAGGTACGGTGAGCAACGTCGCGCAGTTCGGCGCCTTCGTCGATCTGGGCGTGCACCAGGACGGGCTGGTCCACGTCAGCCAGCTCAGCAACAAGTTCGTCAGCGACGCGCGCGAGATCGTCAAGACCGGCGACATCGTCAAGGTGCGGGTGGTGGAGGTCGATCTGGCACGCAAGCGGATCGCGCTGACCATGAAGCTGGATGCGCCGGCGCCGGCCAAGGGCGCGGCGAAGGCGGACAACAGCTTCCGGCCGGCCGGGCGTGGTGAGCAGCGGCCTGGACGGGGCGCGCCGGCCTCGCCATCGGCGGGCGGCGGGGCGATGGCCGCGGCATTTGCCAAGCTGAAGAGCGGGCGCTGACGGGCACCGGAACATGCAGATTCGGACAGAATGGGGGCATCGCCATGTCGGCGCGCAAGGAGAACCACGATGACCAAGCCCCCTGTTCGCACCCTGCTGGCCCTGTCGGCGGTCGCTCTGGCGCTGTCCGGCTGTTCTGCCATGAAGGACGGCTTCGGCGCGGTGAAAGAAGGCATGGGGTCCATGCGTGACCGCATGATGGGCGACGGCCCCAGTGCCACCGCCAAGCTCGAAGCCACCAAGGGCAATACCGCCAGCGGTACGGTCACCTTCCAGCAGCACGGCCAGCACGTGATGGTGCACGCCCGCGTCAGCGGCCTGAAGCCGTTCGGCGAACACGGCTTCCACGTCCATGACAAGGGCGACTGCAGCAGCGGCGACGGCATGGGCACCGGCGGCCACTTCAACCCGACCGGCCAGCCGCACGGCCCGCAGCACGCCGAGCACCACGCCGGCGACATGCCGGCGCTGAAGGCCGACGTGGAAGGCAAGGCCGAGGTCCGCTTCCACCTGACCGGCGTGACCCTGGGCGACGGCGGCCCGGCCGATCTGGCCGGTCGCGGGCTGATCGTGCATGCCGGCCCGGACGACTACCAGACCCAGCCGACCGGCAATGCGGGTGCACGCATCGCCTGCGGCGTGATCGAGGCGACCAGGCGTTGATGCACGGCCTCCAGATGCTCGCCTGATGGGCGCCCACCGACTCACTCCGGCGATGCGCGATCTGCTGCACCGCATCCGCAAGGCGAATCGGCCACCGCTGCACACGCTCGGCGCGTTCGAGGCGCGACGGCTCTACGAATCGGCCGCGGAGGTGCTGGAGCCGCCGCGTGCGTCCTTGCCGCGCGTCGAGACGCTGGCCCTACCCGTCGGTCCAGGCATCGAGCGACCGGCGCGGCTCTACGCACCACAGCCGCGCGAGGCCGGTGTCTTGCCCGTGCTGCTGTACCTGCACGGCGGCGGCTTCACGGTCGGCAGTCTGGACACGCACGACAGCCTGTGTCGCCAGATCGCGCGGCGCAGCGGCGTGGCGGTGGTGGCGCTCGATTACCGGCTGGCGCCGGAGCACCGGTTTCCGGCCGCGCTCGAAGACAGCTGGGGTGCCTTGCAGTGGCTGGCCCGCCATGCCGACACGCTCGGCCTCGATGGCACCCGGCTGGCCGTCGGCGGCGACAGCGCCGGGGGCACGCTCGCGGCCGTGGTGGCGCTGATGGCGCGGGATGCGGCGCTGCCTCTGGCCTTGCAGGTGCTCATCACGCCTGGCACCACGGCGCATGCCGACACCGCATCGCACGCGCGCTATGCCGAGGGTTTCCTGCTTGAAAAGGCGGGCATCGACTGGTTCTTCGACCAGTACATCGACCACGCGGAGCGCACCGACTGGCGTTTCGCTCCGCTGCTGGCCGAGGACCACGCGGATCTGGCGCCGGCCTGGATCGGTCTGGCCGAATGCGATCCGCTGGTCGACGAGGGCGTGGCCTACGCCGATGCGCTGCGCATGGCGGGCGTGCCGGTCGCGCTGGAGCTGTACAAGGGCGTGACCCATGACTTCATCAAGCTGGGCCGGGTGCTCCCAGAGGCGGCGCTGGCACAGCAGGCCATCGCCGAAGCCCTGCACGTGGCGCTGTATCGTTGAATCCGAATGAAACTACCAAGGACCAGGTCATGGCACTGCGCGGCAACTATCGTTTTTCGCACCGGCTCCGGGTGCGCTGGTCCGAAGTCGATCTGCAGCAGATCGTGTTCAACGGGCACTACCTGAATTACTTCGACACGGCGGTGTCGGACTACTGGCGCGCGCTGGCCTTGCCCTACCAGGCCGCGATGGCGCGACTGGGCGGTGACCTGTACGTGCGCAAGGCCACACTCGACTACCTGGGCAGCGCCCGCTGCGATGATCTGCTCGATGTGGCGATTCGCTGCGAGCACATCGGCAACACTTCGCTGCGGTTGCGAGGTGCCGTGTTCCGTGGCGAGAAACTGCTGGTCACGGGCGAACTGGTCTATGCGTTCGCCGATCCCGCCACGCAATCGAGTCTGCCGGTGCCGGCCGAACTGCGCGAGATGCTGCTGAATTTCGAGGCCGGCGCCGAGATGCTGGATGTGCAGGTCGGCCCCTGGGACGCACTGGGCGTGTCGGCCAAGGACGTGCGCGCAGAGGTGTTCGTGCAAGAGCAGGGCATCCCGCCGGACCTGGAACTCGATGAAGCCGACCACGGTGCCCTGCACGCCCTGGCACTCAACCGGATGGGCATGCCGCTGGCGACGGGGCGGCTGTTGCAGCATGCGCCCGGCGTGGGCCGGCTGGGCCGGATGGCGGTGATCGCGTCGATGCGTGGCAGCTCGGTCGGGCAGCGGGTGCTGGCGGCATTGCTGAGTGCTGCCGTTGCGCGGGGTGATCACACGGTGGTGGCGCACGCACAGTTGTCGGCGGTCAATTTCTACCGGCGCTTTGGCTTCGTCGAGCATGGCCCGTACTTCGAGGACGCCGGCATCGGGCATGTCGAGATGGTGCGCGTGCTCAGCCCTGGGGCGCTCTCGGCCGGGCTGGCTTGAGCAGGCTGCGCACCCGCGGCTGGATGATGCGGGGTGCGGCGGCGGCCTCGATGCCGCTGTCGTGCTCGTCCAGTGCCACGTCGGACACCGGTGACGCCACGCTGCCCAGCGACACGCGGCTACGGTGGTCGCTGGCCAGCACCGGTTCGGTCTGGTAGCGCGGCGGCCAGTCCTTCAGCGTGGCCCGGCGCATCAGGGCCAGGCCAGGTCCTGCGGGGTAGCTGCGTTCGTAGACCTGGGTGATCAGGTGCCGGCCCACGCGCTCGGTGATGAGCACGGTGGAGCAGCGTGTGCCGTAGCGACCGTCCGGCGAGCGGATGAAGACCGGTGACAGCATCCGCTCCAGTTCGTGCGATACGCCGGTCGATGGCAGCTCGTCGTCGCGGGCCTGGGTGGCATCGGTCAGAGCGTTGAGCAGGCGCTGCGCGAGGGCATCGGCGCCGGGGGCCGCGGTGGCGCTCGCCGTGGCCTGCCGCACCGCCTCACCCAGGTGCTGCTTCAAGCGCCGGACCTTGGGCCAGGGTTCGTCCAGGCGACCGTTGGACAGCGCGAACACGCCCCCTTCCAGCCGGGTGGGCGACGCCCGCGCGCTGCTGAGCCACCAGCAGTCACCGTTGGCAAAATCGGCCGCGATCAGGTTGAAGCCGTTGTGGCCGGTGAGCGCGGTCCGCATCCAGAAGCGGTCGGGGCTGGCGGTGGTGGTCAGCCAGTCGGGGATGATCGCGCCGCGCGTGGGGGCCTGCGGATCCTGACGCGACGGGTCGCGGATGTTGGTCAGCAGTCCGAGTCGACCTGCGGCCGTCAGACCGAACCAGGTGCCGCCTGCGCTCAGGTCCCGGCCGGAGAGGATTTCCGTGTCGCTGCCCGGGCGGGTCCACCAGCCCAGGCGTGCCGTGGACCGCTCGAAGAACTCGTCGCGGTTGGCCGCAAGGACCAGCGGGAAGCGGCGGCTGTGATCAAGGGCAAGGGCGGCAAGGCACATCAGGGAACACTGCGGGCAGGCAGCGAAGCAAAGACTTCCACATGCCGAGGGCCCACGCGCATGCTGGGCCACGGCAACAACATCTCACAAATATGGGCCACGGTCGGGGCATCCAGGCCCCCGGACATCCGATGGATTTCCATCCATGTGTGCATTGCGTCGCCATGTGCCTGGCGCTGAAGCCATCGGCTTTGCAACGCCGGAAACCGCTGCTGCAGCGTCTCGTGCACGGCGGCCATTTCGGTCCGGGCCTGCTCGCTGTCGCCACAGGGTACGCGGTAGTAGATGTACAGCTCGCTGCCCGCCATGGTCATGCCGCTTCGGTGTCGTGCGGCAGCGAGTAAGGCAGTGGCCGCACCTGGAGCAGCGGGCCGTCCGGCTGGCCGAGGTGCAGCGTGCCGCTGCGGGTCACCGCGATCTTCAGCTCGGCCAGGGCCAGGTGGCGCGCGCCGTCCACCGCGGTGCGCGCGAGCACGCCGGCAGGCTGGACAGGGTCCTCGCTCCAGAACACCTCCTGCGCTGGCGCCATGGCGGCATCGCCCGTCAGCAGGAACGCGCGCCGCTTCAGCTTGCCCAGATAGTGGCTGCGCGCGACGATTTCCTGGCCCGGGTAGCAGCCCTTCTTGAAATCGACACCGCCGACCAGCTCGTAGTTGAGCATCTGCGGCACGAACTGGCCGGAGGTCGCGGCCACGACCGGCACCACGCCCGATTGCACTTCCAGGCGCTGCCACTGCGCCGCGTCCAGCGCGGGCAGGGCGGCGAGCACGGCCTGCGCCTGCGGGGCCGGGCCGATCCACAGCCAGCGGTCGATCGTCGCTCCACCCTGGCCGCTGTCGGGCAGGCGGATCACGGCCGCGCCGTCGCGGTCGAGCTTGTCCCAGGCGCTGGCTGGTGCGTCCGTGCCAAGCCAGGCTGCCGCCGGGGCGCCGACCAGGCCGAGCACGGTCAGCTCGGTGCTGGCATCCGACAGACGGGCCTTGGCGCGCATCACGAACATCGACAGCCGCTTGAGCGTCGGTGCCAGCACGTCGGCGCTGCAGGCCAGCCAGTACGTCTCGGCGCCCGTGCGGGCATAGATGAAGCTGGCCAGCATGCGGCCCTGTGGCGTGCAATAGGCGCCCAGACGGGCATGCGCCAGGTCGAGGCGGCTGACGTCGTTGCTGAGCTGTCCGTGGAGGAAGGTGGCCGCATCCGAGCCGACGGCGCGGATGACGCCCCAGTCCGGCAACGCACAGGCGCCACCCGAATGGAAATGGAGTTCAGCGGATTGATCAGGAAATGCAGAGGTCGTGTCCATCCCCTCATTATCATCAGCACCATGCAAGCTTGTGACTTCACGCTCTGATGGCCTCGGGTCGACGTTCCGCACCGGGTCGCATCATCCTCTGGCTGGGCAGTGTCCTGCTGCTGTTGCTGGCCATGCTGCTGGCCGGCAGCTACTGGTGGGTCCAGGACCCGATGGGCGGGCCGACAACCCCGATCGATCTCGAGGTGGAGCCCGGCGAGTCCGCCCGGCAGGTGGCCCAGGCAACCGCCGATGCCGGCGTGGCGGTGTCGCCGTGGCTGCTTTACCAGTGGTTCCGATGGTCCGGCCAGTCGCGGCAGATCCGTGCTGGCAGCTACGAGATCCTGCCCGGCACGTCGCCGGCGCAGCTGCTGCGCAAGCTGGTCGACGGTGACCAGTCGCTCGCCCGCCTGCGTCTGATCGAAGGCTGGACCTTCCGCCAGATCCGCGTGGAGCTGGCCCGCACGCCGACGCTGCGCGCCGAGTCCGCCACGTTGTCCGACGAAGCGCTGATGGCGGCCCTCGGCGCGCCCGGGCTGTTGCCGGAGGGGCGCTTCTTTCCCGATACCTACAGCTACGCCAAGGGCAGCAGTGATCTGGCCGTGCTGCGCCGCGCCCACGCCGCGATGCGCAAGCGGGTCGAGACGGCCTGGAGCCAGCGCGAGGCGGACAGTCCGCTGCAGTCGCCGGACGAGCTGCTCACGCTGGCGTCCATCGTCGAGAAGGAAACCGGCCGCGCCGAGGACCGGCCGATGGTCGCCAGCGTGTTCGTCAACCGGCTGCGGCTGCGCATGCCGCTGCAGACCGACCCGACCGTCATCTACGGGCTCGGCGATCAGTTCGACGGCAACCTGCGCCGCAAGGACCTGCTGGCGGACACGCCCTACAACACCTACACCCGCACCGGGCTGCCGCCCACACCGATCGCGATGCCGGGACGCGACTCGCTGATGGCCGCGGTCCGGCCTGCCAGCAGCAAGGCGCTGTACTTCGTCGCGCGCGGAGATGGCACCAGCCAGTTCAGCGAGACGCTGGCCGACCATAATCGGGCTGTCGACAAATTCCAGCGCAAGGCCGCACGTTGAGTCCCGTCCATCCTCTCCCCAGCCCCGCCGGCTGCTTCATCACCACCGAAGGCATCGACGGCGCAGGCAAGACCACCCAGATCGACCGCATCGCCGCCCGCTGGCGGGATGCCGGCCATGAAGTCGTGCGCACCCGAGAGCCCGGCGGCACGCCGCTGGCCGAGGCCCTGCGCGAGCTGCTCCTGTCGCGCGACATGGACGCGCTGACGGAAGCGCTGCTGGTCTTCGCCGCCCGGCGCGACCACCTGCGCACGGTGATCGAGCCGGCGCTGGCCCGCGGTGCCGTGGTGCTGTGCGACCGCTACACGGACGCGACGTACGCCTACCAGGGTGGTGGCCGCGGCTTCGACCTGGCCACGCTTGCCCAGTTGGAAACCTGGGTCCAGGCGGGTCGGCAGCCGGACCTGACGCTGTGGTTCGACCTGCGCCCGGAGGAAGCCGCCCGGCGCCGCGCGGGGGCCCGCGCGCCGGACCGGTTCGAGGCCGAGCAGCTGGCGTTCTTCGAGGCGGTGCGGGCGGGCTACGCGCAGCGCTTCG
>Ga0228699_1000551_pt1 | contig 27143 bp, 21 predicted proteins | sample McNCre217_Aug_MG_FD_178016 | JGI IMG/M metagenome (GOLD analysis project Ga0228699, IMG submission 178016) | Freshwater microbial communities from McNutts Creek, Athens, Georgia, United States - 2-17_Aug_MG | ecosystem: Environmental > Aquatic > Freshwater > Creek | place: USA: Georgia... | reverse complement strand
ATTTTTAAAGAACAATCCGGTCACCCGGAGCGCCTAACCACCGAAGCAGTCATCAGCGCAGAAGCGGAATTATCTGCCACTTTCAAAACACCGTCAAGTCATTACTGATCGCAGGGTCTTTACTCGCCTAACAAACCGGCAGTCGCATCACCTGCCGCTCGCTGCAGACAAACCAGTTGTTTGCAGCGAAGACATCGATTGTAGATCGAACAATCAATGCAGCGCAAGCAGTTTGGGTGGAAATTTTTCAGGGGGCCTCGGAAGACTCCGCAGCCCCACCCTTGATGCGCCGGGACAGGTAGGCGAGTGCCTCTTCCACCTGGTCGACCAGCACCAGACAGAGGTCCCCCGGCGCCAGCCGATCCAGCGCGGTGTCGATGGCCAGGAACTCGCCGCGAATCTCGTCGATCCGGGTCGTGCGCGTGGCATTGCCCAACCCTTCCCGCAGCAATCCGATCACCTCGCCATCTTCCCGCCCGCGCTGGCAGGCATCCTGATAGAGGATCACGTCGTCGAACGCACCGCCCAGGATCTGCGTCTGTTCGCGGATGTCCTGGTCCCGGCGATCACCCGCACCACTGATGACCACCGAGCGCCGCTGCGCCGGCAACGCCTCGACGGCACTGACCAGCGCCCGCATCGCGTCCGGGTTGTGGCCGTAGTCGGCGATGACGGTGGCGCCACGGTAGTCCATGACGTTGAAGCGGCCCGGCGCGTTGTCGGAGTCGTTGACGAAGCTCGACAGCCCACGGCGGATCGAATCCCAGTCCAGCCCGACGCCCCACGCCGCGGCGACGGACGCCATGACGTTCTCGACCTGGAAGCCGATGCTGCCGTTGCGGGTGATGGGAATGTCGCGCAGCGCGATCAGCTCGCGCCGGGCGCCCTGCGCCGCGACCAGATGCTCCTGGTCTATATAGACACAGCGCTTGCCTTGCGCGCGGTGGGTGGCCATGACCGGATGCTGCCGGTCGGCGGCGAAGAAGATCACCTGCCCCGGGCAGGTCGCAGCCATCGTGACGACGATCGGGTCGGCCGCATTGAGCACGGCGTAGCCGCTGGTCGCCACGTTCTGCACGATCACCCGCTTCAGCACGGCCAGATCCTCGACCGTGGTGATGTAGTTCAGGCCCAGGTGATCCCCGGCGCCGATGTTGGTGACCACTGCCACCTGGCAGCGGTCAAAGCCCAGGCCCTCGCGCAGCACACCGCCGCGCGCCGTCTCGAACACCGCGGCATCGACTTCCGGATGCATCAGCACATTGCGCGCGCTGCGCGGGCCGCTGCAGTCGCCGCTGTCGATCTGGCGGCCGTTGACGTAGACGCCGTCGGTGTTGGTCATGCCCACGCGCAGGCCGCTGGTGGCGAACAGGTGCGTGATCAGTCGGGCAGTGGTCGTCTTGCCATTGGTGCCAGTGACGGCCACAACCGGGATGCGGCCATCGTCGCCCGGCGCATAGAGGTGGCCGATCATGGCCTCGCCGACCGGGCGGCCCTTGCCATAGGAGGGCGACAGGTGCATGCGCAGGCCCGGCGCCGCGTTGACTTCGACGATGCCGCCGTCCTGCTCTTCCAGCGGACGCAGCACGCTCTCGCACACCACGTCGACGCCGCAGATGTGCAGCCCGACCATCTGCGCCGCGGCCACGGCACGGGCCGCCACCTCGGGGTGGACGTCGTCGGTCACGTCGGTGGCGGAGCCGCCGGTGCTCAGGTTGGCGTTGTTGCGCAGGCTGACGCGCCGGCCCTTCTCGGGGACCGACGTCGGCGTGAGATGCTGCATCGTCAGGCGCGCGACCGCGATGTCGTCGAAGCGGATCTTGGTCAGCGAGGTCGCGTGGCCATCACCGCGGCGCGGATCGGCGTTGACCGCGTCGACCAGCTCGCGCACGGTGTGGACGCCGTCGCCGATCACGTGCGGCGGATCGCGGCGCGCGGCAGCCACGAGATGGTGCCCGACGACCAGCATGCGGAAATCGCTGCCCGGCAGGTACTTCTCGACCAGCACTTCGCCGATCTCGGCTGCGGCCGCATAGGCCAGCTCCAGGTGCGCGCGGTCCACGATGTTGACCGTCACGCCCTTGCCCTGGTTGCCGTCCTGCGGCTTGAGCACCACCGGCAACCCGATCTCGCAGGCGATCTCCCAGGCCTCGTCGACCGACGACGCAGGACGCCCGATCGGCACCGGCACGCCAGCTGCGTGCAGCAGCTTCTTGGTCAGGTCCTTGTCCTGGGCGATGGACTCGGAGACGGCGCTGGTCGAGTCGACCTCCGCGGCCTGGATGCGGCGCTGGCGCGAGCCCCAGCCGAACTGCACCAGACTGCCCTGCGTCAGACGCCGGTACGGAATGCCGCGGGCCACCGCCGCCGACACGATCGCGCCGGTGCTCGGGCCGAGGCGCACGTCCTCGTCGATCTCGCGCAGGCGGGCGATGGCCGCGGTGACGTCGAAGGACGTGTCGGCGAGCGTGGCCTGGATGAGCTGCTCGGCGAGTTCGAGCGCGAGCCGTCCCACGTCCTCCTCGCTGTACTCGACCACCACCTGGTAGACACCCGGCTCGACCGTGGCCGAGGTGCGGCTGAAGGTGACCGGGCAGCCGGCCTGCGCCTGCAGCGCCAGCGTCGCGGTTTCCAGCACGTGCGCCAGCGAGACATCACCACGCTGGGCACCCGCAGGCACGGCACCGATGCCGGGGAAGCGGGCCCGCAGGCGGGCCTCGAAGCCGGGCAGCTGGGCAATCGCGCGCTCGCTGTCGGCACACGAGACGATGGCCTCGACCGCCGTGTGGCGGCTCCAGAGGTTGGGCCCGCGCAGGGCCCGAATGCGTGAAACGTCCATCAGAGGGTCACGGTCCGGTCAGGGGTGGGATTCACGAGCGCGTCGGGCTCGACGAGAAGGTTTCGAGGCCGGCGGCCATCAGCTCGGGCGCGATGCCCAGCGCCCAGCACGCCGCCACCGCAGCCAGCACGATCGACGGCGCCAGCGCAATGCGCCGACGCTGCAGATCGACGCAGACCACATCGGCAGAGCCAGTGGCCAGCACGACCCGCGACGAACGCAGCAGCACGGCACGGCCACCCTGCGCCCGGTGGGCGACCACCGCCTCGTTGTCCTCCGCGAGCAGGCTGTAGAACAGCACCTCGCCGTCGGACAGGCGGGCCATGTCGGCGATGCGCTCGTCGTCGGCGTTCAGCACCGATGCGCCCTCGGGCAACACGACATCGACCTGGGTGCGCATCACGCGCGGCATCTGCTCGGTGTCGCGGATGTCGTGGCGCTCCAGCGTCTCGGCGCCACCCAGATCGGTGACCACGCCCACGTGGCAGCGGTCATACGGCAGACCATCGTCGAGGATGGTGGAGGCCCCGTTCTCGATCACCACGGTCTGCACTTCGCGGTTCATCAGCAGGCGGTGACCGCTGGCCCAGTTGGCGCAGTCGCCACGGCCGACCCGGCGCCCGGCCAGGAACAGCCCGTCGCGGCAGGCCAGCCCGACATGGCGCCCGCTCAGGTGCACCAGCCACGCCACGAGCTGCGCGATGTCGGCCGTGCCCTGCGAGCCGGCCACGCCGACCACGGGAATGCGGCCACTGTCTTCCTCGCCGAAGAGGTGGTTGACGATGTCGCGGCCCACGGGGCGCGGCATGCCTTCGGCGGGCTTGAGATGCATCAGCAGGCCGGGGCCGGCGTTGACTTCGACGATCGCCCCTCCGGTCTCGTGCAGCGGGCGGCGGATGTCGGTCGTCACCAGATCGACGCCGGCGATGTCCAGCCCCACCACCCGCGCCGCCAGTCCGACCTGGCTGGCCACATCGGGGTGCACGGCATCTGTGCAGTCGATCGCGACATTGCCATTGCGCTGGATGAGGACCGCCCGTCCGGCCGCCGGCACCGCGTCGGGGCCGACCAGGCCCTGGCGCTCCAGCAGCAGCCGGATCACCGGCTCGCGCTCCAGGCGGATGGTTTCGAGCGGGAACTCCTCGGCATCGCCGCGGCGGGGATCGGTGTTGAGCTGGCGGTCGATCAGCTGGGTGATGGTGGAAACACCGTCGCCGGTGACCCACAGGCTTTCGCCCCGCGCCGCCGCGACCACCTGGCCACCGACGACCAGCAGCCGGTGCTCGTCGCCGCGGATGTAGCGCTCGACGAGGACCTCGCTGCCTTCGGCGTCGGCCACGGCCCAGGCCGCCATGACTTCCTCGCGGGTATTCAGGTCCAGGCTGACACCACGCCCGTGGTTCGCGTCGGTCGGCTTCACCACCACGGGCAGACCGATGTCCTGCGCCTCGTCCCAGGCGGCGTCGGCATCGCGGGCCACCGCGCCTTCGGGCACCGGCACGCCACAGGCCTTCAGCAGCGTCTTGGTCAGGTCCTTGTCGCCCGCGATGCCTTCGGCGATCGCGCTGGTGAGGTCGGTTTCCGCAGTCCAGATGCGGCGCTGGGCGGCGCCGTAGCCGATCTGCACCAGATTGCCATCGTTCAGGCGGATGTGGGGAATGCGCCGGTCGGTGGCGGCGCCGACGATGCTGGCCGTGCTCGGGCCGAGGTAGCAGTCGTCGATCTTCTCGCGTACCCGCTCGACCGCGGCCGGCACGTCGAAGACCTCGTCGTTGATCGCCGACATCAGCAGCGCGTGGCCTTCCGCCAGCGCGGTGCGCGCCACCTGCTCGTCACGGGCGCGGAACACCATGCGGTAGACGCCGTGCTGCGACGTGCTGCGCGTCTGGCCGAAACCGGTCGGCATGCCGGCGAGGTTCAGCAGCTCGATGACCACGTGCTCCAGCACATGGCCCATCCAGGTGCCCTCCTGCAGGCGCTGCAGGAAGCCCCCGCGCTCGCCGACACCGCAGTGGTGTTCGATCAGCGCCGGCAGCAGCGCCGTCAACCGGTCGTTGAACCCGGGCAGCTGGTGCGACGGCCAGTCCTCCAGCTCACCCAGGTCCAGCCAGACCTCCAGCACCGGACGGTAGGTCCAGACATTGGGGCCGCGCAGATAGGTGATGCGCTGCAGCGTGATGTTTTCTTTCTTGGTCATGTCCTGCGGAGCTGGTGTTGGGCTCAAGGGCTTGATTGTGCACAACGTTCCTTGCGTCAAGTCATCGTCCTTCATTCGCGGCCCGTTGAGTCGAGGCAGCGTTCATCTGAATAAATCCGATCTGGATGGCTTGCGCCAGAATTCGGCATCCCCGCGAACAAGATCCCATGCATCCACATCCTGTCAACACTCTGATGGCCGACCTTCCCCCCCGATTGCTTCCAGAAGAGAACGTCACCGGCCTGCTGGAGGTTGACCTCGATGCGGCGCTGCACTTTTCCCGCAGCACCCTGGTCGTGACGAATCGGCGCTTGCTGTGGGCGCGGGCAGGGGACACCGACTGGGCCGCCGTCTGGTCGCTGGACAACGGGCTGTCGCTGCGACACCACGACCACGCCGGCGTCGGCACGCTCGAACTGCACGATCCGCACAGCCAGCGCGCCGTCTGGCGCTTCACGCTGGGGCAGAACGTGCAGGCACTGCGGCTGGTACGGCAGTTCGAGCGCCAGTGCGAGGCACTGCGCAGCCCCGCCGTCCACGCACACGACGACGACCACGACCCCACCACCTGCCCGACCTGCCACGCCCCGCTGCCGCCCGACAGCGACGAGTGCGCCGTCTGCACCCGCGAGCTGTCCACGCCGCCGTCGACCTGGGTGCTGCTGCGGCTGTGGCGTTTCGCCAAGCCCTACCAGTGGAAGCTGCTGATGGGCTTTGTGCTGACGCTGGCATCCACCGCCGCGACGCTGGTGCCGCCCTACCTGACCATCCCGCTGATGGACAAGGTGCTGATCCCGTTCCAGAACGGCCACCAGATCGACCCCGCCTACGTGGTCCAGCTGCTGCTCGGGCTGCTCGGCGCAGGGCTGCTCGCCTGGGGGCTCGGCTGGGCGCGGACCTGGCTGCTGGCCATCGTCTCCGAGCGCATCGCCGCCGACCTGCGCACCACCGCCTTCGACCACCTGCTCGGCCTGTCGCTCGACTACTTCGGCGCCAAGCGCACCGGCGACCTGATCGCCCGCATCGGCTCCGAGACCGACCGCCTCTCGGTGTTCCTGTCGCTGCACGCGCTCGACTTCGCCACCGACGTGCTGATGCTGGGCATGACCTCGGTGATCCTGTTCTCGGTGAATCCATGGCTGGCCTTGGTGACGCTGCTGCCACTGCCCTTCATCGCCTGGATGATCCACACCGTGCGCGACCGGCTGCGCACCGGCTTCGAGAAGATCGACCGTGTCTGGGGCGACGTGACCAACGTGCTGGCCGACACCATCCCCGGCGTGCGCGTGGTCAAGGCCTTCGCGCAGGAAGCCCGCGAATCGAAGCGCTTCCACGAGGCCAACGCCGCCAACCTCGCCGTCAACGACAAGCTCAACAAGACCTGGAGCCTGTTCACCCCGACCGTGACGCTGCTGACCGACATCGGCCTGCTCGTCGTCTGGGGCTTCGGCATCTGGCAGGTCAGCAAGGGCGACATCACCGTGGGCGTGCTGACGGCCTTCCTCGCCTACATCGGGCGCTTCTACGGCCGGCTCGACTCGATGAGCCGCATCGTCTCGGTGACGCAGAAGGCCGCCGCCGGCGCCAAGCGCATCTTCGACGTGCTCGACCACGTCTCCAACGTGCCGGAGCCCGACCAGCCCGTGCCGACCGGCCAGCTGCAGGGCGCCGTGCGGCTGGACAACATCGGCTTCCGCTACGGCAGCCGCTCGGTGATCCGCGGCATGAGCCTGGACATCCGCCCCGGCGAGATGATCGGGCTGGTCGGCCACTCGGGCTCGGGCAAGAGCACGCTGGTCAACCTGATCTGCCGCTTCTACGACGTGACCGACGGCTCGATCCGCGTCGACGGCACCGACATCCGCCGCTTCAAGGTCGCCGACTACCGCCGCCACATCGGCCTGGTGCTGCAGGAGCCCTTCCTGTTCTTCGGCACCATCGCCGAGAACATCGCCTACGGCCTGCCCGGCGCGACCCGCACCCAGATCATCGCCGCCGCACGCGCCGCGCATGCCCACGACTTCATCCTGCGCCTGCCCCAGGGCTACGACTCGCTGGTCGGCGAGCGCGGCCAGGGCCTGTCGGGCGGCGAGCGCCAGCGCATCTCCATCGCGCGCGCGCTGCTGATCGATCCGCGCCTGCTCATCCTCGACGAGGCCACCGCCAGCGTGGACACCGAGACCGAGCGCGAGATCCAGAAGGCGCTCGACAACCTCGTCCAGGGCCGCACGACGATCGCCATCGCCCACCGCCTGTCCACGCTGCGCAAGGCCGACCGGCTGGTGGTGATGGACCGCGGCGCGGTGGTCGAGGTCGGCACGCACGACGAACTGATGGCCGCCGAAGGCCACTACTTCCGCCTCTACGAAGCCCAGGCGCGCCGCACCGATGCGGCCGACGAGGACGACTCCGAGCACGACCAGAACCTGCTCGCCCACCAGATTCCGCAGCCGTCCGCCCACGGCCAAGCTGCCTCCTGAACCCGACGAGCCGCCCCATGTTCCAGCTTGAACGCCACCCCAGCGGCCGCCTCGTCTACACCGGCGAAGACGGCGCCACCCACCACGGCATCACACCCGTGCGGGCCTTCCCGGTCACCGCACCCGATGCCGGCCTGTCCCTCGTCAGCGCCGAAGGCCACGAGCTGGTCTGGGTCGACCGGCTCGACGCCCTGCCCGAGCGCCAGCGCACCTTGATCGAGGAAGAACTGGCGCACCGCGAGTTCATGCCCGAGATCCGGCGCGTGGTCGAGGTGTCCACCTTCTCGACGCCCAGCACCTGGAACGTGGAGACCGACCGCGGCCCGACCACGCTGGTACTGAAGGTGGAAGAGGACATCCGCCGCCTGCCCGAGCGCGGCCGGCTGCTCATCACCAGCGGCCACGGCATCGTCTTCTCGGTGCGCGACATGACCGCACTGGACCGCCACTCGCGCAAGCTGATGGAGCGCTTCCTCTGAAGCTCTGAAGCGCCGACCGGCAGCCGGCGAGGCTGGTCAGTCGGCCTGCTCGTCGAACTGCAGGCCGTTGTCGGCCATCCACTCCCTGGCGGCGCGGAAGGCTTCGATCGCCGCCGGCGCACCGGCATACGGCGCCACGTGCAGCAGCACCTCGCGCAGCTCCCGCAGCGTCGCGCCGTTGTTCACCGCGCCGCGCAGGTGGCCCTTGAGTTCCTGACTCCGGCCCAGTGCGGCCAGCATCGCCACCGTGCACAGGCTGCGCTGCTTCAGCTCCAGCCCGTCGCGCAGCCAGGTCGAACCCCAGGCGTGGTCGTTGACATGGGCCTGCAGCGGGCGCGAGAAGTCGTCGGCCAGCGCCAGCGCACGGTCGACGAAGACATCGCCCATCACCTGGCGGCGGCGCTGTTCGCCGGGGGAGCGAACCGTGGAACTGGAATCGGAGTCGAGATCAGCATCAGCCATGGCAATTCGGTAGACGTTGCGTGCGTTGAAGGGGAGAACCGCCGCGCAGTATCTCAGCCGTCGCGCGGCAGATCGGCCGTCAGCGCGACGAGGGCGGCCTCGTCCAGGGTCTCGTGTTCGAGCAGCGCGCGGGCGCTGCGGTCGAGCACGGCACGGTGTGCCACCAGGATCGCCGTCGCGCGTTCGAAGCCCGCCATCACGATGCCGCGGATGGCCTCGTCGATGCGGCGGCGCGTGTCCTCGGACACCCCGTGCTCGTGCGGCGCCATCGGCAGCCCGTCGAGCATGGGCGCACGGTCCGTCTCGTAGGCGATGTAGCCCAGCCCCTCGTCCATGCCGTAGCGGGTCACCATGTCGCGGGCGATGTCGGTGGCCTTGGCCAGGTCGTCGGCCGCGCCGGTCGACAGCTCGCCGAACACCAGCTTCTCGGCCGCCCGCCCGCCCAGCAGCACGGCGATCTTGCGCTCCAGCTCGTGGCGGGTCATCAGGTAGCGGTCCTCGGTCGGGCGCTGCAGCGTGTAGCCGAGTGCGCCGACGCCGCGCGGGATGATCGACACCTTGTGCACCGGATCGGTCCCCGGCTGCGCCAGCGCCACCAGCGCGTGGCCCATCTCGTGGAAGGCCACCGCCTCGCGCTCGCGGGGAATGAGCAGGCGGTTGCGCTTCTCCAGCCCGGCGACGATGCGCTCGATCGCGGCAGTGAAGTCCGCCAGCGTGACCTCGTTCGCCTTGCGCCGGGTCGCCAGCAGCGCTGCCTCGTTGACCAGATTGGCCAGATCCGCGCCACTGAACCCCGGCGTCAGCGCCGCCACCTCGTCGAGCGCGACCTGCGCGGCCAGGTGGACCTGGCGCACGTGCACCTTCAGGATGTCGATGCGGCCGCGCTTGTCCGGCCGGTCGACCAGCACCTGCCGGTCGAAGCGCCCCGCACGCAGCAGTGCGGGGTCCAGGATCTCCGGCCGGTTGGTGGCGGCCAGGATGATCAGGCCGACCGAGGTGTCGAAGCCGTCCATCTCGACCAGCAGCTGGTTGAGCGTCTGCTCCTTCTCGTCGTGGCCGCCGAGGCCCGCAAACGCGCCACGGGCCCGGCCCAGCGCATCCAGCTCGTCGATGAAGATGATCGCCGGCGCCAGCTGGCGCGCCTGCTCGAACAGGTCGCGCACCCGCGCCGCGCCGACCCCGACGAACATCTCGACGAACTCGCTGCCCGAGATCGAGAAGAACGCCACCCCGGCCTGCCCCGCCACCGCCTTGGCCAGCAGCGTCTTGCCCGTCCCCGGCGGCCCGACCAGCAGCACGCCCTTCGGGATGTGGGCCCCGAGCCGGCCGTACTCCTGCGGGTGCTGCAGGAAATCGACCACCTCCTCCAGCTCCGCCTTGGCCTCGTCGACCCCGGCCACGTCGGAGAAGGTCACCCCGGTGTTCGTCTCGACATAGACCTTGGCCCGGCTCTTGCCGATCGACATGAACCCGCCCAGCCCGCCCTGCTGGCTGGCGAAGCGCCGGAACACGAAGTACCAGAGCCCGAAGAACACGGCGCCCGGCACGATCCACGACAGCAGGTCGCGCAGGAAGGTGCTGGCGACCACCCGGGTGTAGGGCACGCCGAACTTCTCCAGCCGCGCCGCCAGCTCCGGCTCGACCCGCGTCGCCACCAGCAGGGTCCGCGTGCCATCGGCCACCTTCAGGCGGCCGGTGATCGCCTGGTCGGTGATGGTGACCTCGGCGACGCGGCCCTCGGCCAGCGCCTGCTCGAACGCGCTGTAGGACACGGCCTCGATCGCGCCAGCCTGGCGCCACAGGTCCTGCGCCAGCGACAGCAGCAGCAACGCCACCAGCCAGTAGCCGATATTCCAGGTGTGTTTCTTGTCCATGTCTTGCCGATCTCCAGCGCAGGTGGCGGAGCGCTCACGCGGGGCGCAAGCGTGGTCCAATGCATGTGACAGAGCGCATGCAGCGACGGCGCCATGGTTTCACGGCGGCCGCCACCCGACCTGACTCAAGTCAATCCCCGCGTCGCAGAGGGGACTGTTCAACGATCACCACCGTGCCTCCACCACCATGCTTGATGACGACGACGAGAAGACAGTGATCGATCCGAAGGGGCTGCGCTACAAGAGCAAGTCGGCCGGCTCGCCCTTCGGCGGCAAGGGGGCGTTTGTCGGCGGGACGATGTCCTGCCTGCTGTGCGGCAAGCACCGGCCGCAGGCCATGCTCAAGAGCCGGCAGGTGCTCGGACGGCCACAGAAGGTCTGCGCACCCAGCTGCAAGGAACTCGACGAGTTCATCGCCCAGCACCGCTGAACGGACGCAGTGCACCGGCCGATCACCCGCCTCGGACACCTGCACGCAGCTCTCCGAACGACACCAGTCGCCCGGTGATCGCGCTCGCAGCCACCGTCGGCGGACTCGCCAGCCAGACCTGACCCGGCCCGGAGCGCCCAGGAAAGTTGCGGTTGATGGCACTCACGGTCACCTGCGACGCCTCGGTCGACGACCCCGGCCCGCAATTGGCACACGCCCCGCACGCTGGCTGCAGCAACTCGGCCCCTACCGCCTCGAACGCCGTCAGATAACCCCGCTCGACGCAGTAGTCGCGCACCGCCACGGTGCCGAACTGCAGGTACAGCCGCACACCGGGCGCCACCCGCAACCCCCGCTCGGCCGCCCAGGCCAGCACCGCGTGGTAGTGGTCGAAATCCTCGCGCTTGCCCGCGGTGCAGCTGCCGCCGTAGGCAATGTCGATGCGGACCCGCTCCTCGGGCGGCAGCTCGGCCAGCGCCATGCCGCGCCCTGGGTCCCCAGGCCGCGCCACGAACGGTGACAGCCCCGATGCAGCGATCCGGATCACCGCGGCGTAGGCCGCACCCGGGTCGCTGTGCATCCACGGCGCGATCTCGATCGCCATGCCACGCCGCTCGCGCACGAAGCGCACGGTTTCGGCATCCGGCTCGACCAGCCCGGTGAAGCCGCCGAGTTCCGCCGTCATGTTGGTCAGCGTCGCGCGCTCGTCGGTGGACAGCGCCCGCACCGCCTCGCCGCCGAACTCGAACACCTTGCCCACCCCGGCGCCCGCGCGGATCGCCGGATCGGCCAGCAGGTGCAGCACCAGATCCTTCGCCGTCACCCCTTCGGGCAGCCGGCCGTCCACCTCGACGCGCAGCACCTCGGGCATCGCCAGCCGCACCGCGCCGGTGACGAAGGCGTTGGCCATGTCGGTCGTGCCCACGCCGAAGGCGACGCCGCCGAGGGCCCCGCTGTGCGGCGTGTGCGAATCGGTGCCGACCAGCAACTGCCCGGGCAGCGCGTACTGCTCGGCCACCACCGCGTGCGAGATGCCCTGCGAGCCGGTGTTGCCCGCGTCGCCCGCTTCGAGCGCCTGCAGGTAGCCGTGGTCGGTCAGCCCGTGGCGCGCCACGAATGCCCGGTGCGCCCGCGACAGGCCGCGCACCTCGCCGACCAGCCCCTGCGCGACATGCACCGGGCTGCGGTGGACATAGGACAGGTGATCCTCGAAGCAGACGATGCTGGCGGGATCCTGCAGCGCCAGCGATGCGCCGAAGCGCTCGTCGAGCAGGTGCGCGCACATGCCCGTGTAGTACTCGTGGATGAAGCGCAGGTCGGCGCGCACGAAGCCGCCCTGCCCCGGCGCGAGCACGGCGGGCGTGTCCGGCGTGGCCAGGCGGTGGCGGGCGACGATCTTCTCGAACAGCGTCCGGGGGCGGTTCGCCGCCTCGGCCGCCTCGGCCACTTCAGGCACCGCCGGCGCACCCGCCAGCATCGCCTGACCGTAGGCCAGCAGCCCGCCCGCGCGCACGATCGCCGCCGACAGCGCATCGCGCCCGGCGAGCAGTTCCTCCAGCGCGATCGCCTCGCCACGCCGAAGGCGCTCGACGAGGCCGAAGTCGGTCGAGGTGTACAGCCCGACGTTGTCCGCGTTCTGGCGGTAGATGCGCTCGAAGCTCTCGGCGATCACCAGCCGCACGCCCGCCGAGCGCTCGGCCACGACCGCGTGCTCGCGCGAGCTGCCCTTGCCGTAGCGGGCGCCCGCGACGATCACCTCGACACCAGCGGTGCGCAGCGCGTCCACGCCGATCGGCCGCTCGCCGCCCGCCGTGAAGCCCGTCAGCGGATGGCGCCCGAGCGTCGCGTCGAAATGCACCATCGCCGGCAGCGGGATGATCTCGTCGGTCGAGACCTCGTCGCGCAGCGGACGGGCCGCCGCCGCGTCGAGCGCCTCGCCCCCGAGCTGCGCCCGCACCTTGGCCGCGTCGGCGCTGAGGAACAGCACCCGCGGCGCGAACCGGATCGACTCGGTGGCGCTCACTGCAGCTCGATCCCCGCCTTCTTCACCAGCTTGGCGTACTTGGCCATCTCGCTGCGGAAGAACTGTTGCGCATGGTCGGTGGTGCTGACGTTGATGGTGTTGCCCTGCCGGGCCATCGCCTCGCGCACCTCGGGCGAGGCGAACGCCGCGGTGACGGCGTCATGCAGCCGCTTCACGTCCGCCGCCGGCAAGCCCTTCGGCCCGATGAAGCCGAACCAGCCCTCGACCAGGTAGCCGGACAGGCCCTGCTCCACCATCGTCGGGATGTCCGGCGCCGCGGCCACGCGCTGCGCTGCGCCGATGCCGATGGCCCGCAGCGCGCCGCTCTTGATGTGCGCCTGCACCGAGGGCAGCGCGGCGGTCGCCATCTGCACCTGCCCGCCGATCAGGTCGCTCACCATCGGGCCGACGCCCTTGTACGGGATGTGCCGCGCCGAGGAACCGGCCTCGTCCACGAACATCTCCGCGGCCAGGTGCAGGATGGTGCCGTTGCCCGACGAGCCGTAGGTCAGCCCGTCCGGCTTGGCCTTCAGCAGCGCCACCAGCTCCTTCGCGTTGTTCGCCGGCACCTTCGGGTGGACGACGACCACGATCGGCGTCGAGCCGACGATGGCGATCGGCGTGATGTCGGCGATCGGGTCGAAGGGCAGCGACTTGTAGACGCTCGGGTAGATGACGTGGTTGTTCGACACGAAGCTCAGCGTGAAGCCGTCCGGTGCCGACTTGACCAGCGTGGTCGTGCCGAGGATGCCCCCCGCGCCGGGCTGGTTCTCGACCACGATCGGGTGGCCGAGCGCCTTGCTCAGCGCGCCCTGCGCCGCGCGGGTGATGGTGTCCACGCCCGAGGCGGTGGCCACCGGCAGCACGATGCGGATCGGCCGGTCCGACTGCGCCAGGGCGCCGCTCGCGCCAAAGCCGGCCAGGGTCAGCGCGCCGAGCTGGCGCAGGGTGTCGCGGCGGGTGGGGTGGGTCATGGTGGTCTCCGGTGTCGTTATGGGAATCAGGACTTCAGACAGAACTTCTGGCAGAACGCCAGGCGCGCAGGCTCAGGCGACCACGACCTGCGCTCTCAGCGTGTCGATCTGCGCCGCGTCGTAGCCAATGCTTTCCAGCAGCGCGTGCGTGTGCTCGCCCAGGCGCGGTGGCTGCAGCCGCACGCCCAGCCGCTCGCCGTCCATCGTGATCGGGAACAGCGTGGTCTTGACGGTCTGCCCGGCCTTGGCACCATCGGGCAGCGTCATGTCCGCCAGACCGCCGGTGGCGAGCAGATGGGGGTCGTCCAGCAGATCCTCCGGCCGGCGGATCGGCGCGAACGGCAGGCCGACCCGCTCCATCGTCTCGGCCAGATCGGCCGCGCTGCGCGCAGCCAGCCGCTCGCGCAGCGCCGGCATCAGCCACGGCCGCGCCTGCACCCGCTGGTTGTTGGTCGCGATCTGCTCGTCGGCCTTCAGGTCCGCGAAGCCGAGCGCGTCGCAGAACGTCACCCACTGCGCGTCGCTCACCGCCGCCAGGAAGATCTGCGCGCCATCCTTGACCGTGAACACGTCGTACACCGCCCAGGGGCTCTCGCGCGCGGGCATCGGCGACGCGGCCTTGCCCGTCATCGCGAACTGCAGCATGTGCTGGCCCATCAGGAAGACGTTGTTCTCGTAGAGCGCCGACTGCACCTCCATGCCGCGCCCGCTGATGCCGCGCTGGATCAACGCCCCGAGCACCGCGATCGCGCCGAACATGCCGCCCATGATGTCGTTGACGCTGGTCCCGGCGCGCAGCGGGTCGCCCGGCCGGCCGGTCATGTAGGCGAGGCCGCCCATCATCTGCACCACCTCGTCGAGCGCGGTGCGGTGGTCGTACGGCCCCGGCAGGAAGCCCTTGTGGCTGGCGTAGATCAGGCGCGGGTTGGCGGCGCTCAGGCTGGCGTAGTCGAGGCCGTACTTGACCATCGTGCCGGGCTTGAAGTTCTCGGCCACCACGTCGGCGCTGGCGGCGAGGCGGCGCGCGACCTCGGCGCCTTCCGGGTGGTGCAGATCGATCGCGATGCTCTTCTTGTTCCGGTTGAACATCGGGAAGAAGCCCGAGCCGGCGCCGAGCAGCCGCCGCGTGCGGTCGCCGTCGATCGGCTCGATCTTGATCACCTCGGCGCCCATGTCGGCCAGCACCATGCCGCAGGTCGGGCCCATCACCATGTGGGTGAACTCGACGACACGCAGGCCGGTCAGCGGTTGGGGCGGGGTGTGGACGGGCGTCGTCATGGTGGGGGTCGCGGTCATCGGGGTCATGCGGTGAGCAGGGTGTTCGGAAGGCCGGCGCGCCAGAGGCTGCCGTGCAGGGCTTCGCCGTCCAGCCACTGTGCCACGCGCTGGCGCAGCGCGAGGAGCGCGTCGAAGTCGAGCCCGGTCGCCACGCCCATGCTGGCGAAGAGGTAGGCCACGTCCTCGGTGGAGACGTTGCCGCTGGCGCCCGGCGCGTGCGGGCAGCCGCCGATGCCGGCCAGGCAGGCGTCGAAGCGGCGCACCCCCGCCTGCCACGCCGCAAAGACGTTCGCCATGCCCAGCCCGCGCGTGTCGTGGAAGTGGCCGCAGGACAGCCGCTCGCCCACCGCCGCAAAGCCGCGCTCGAACAACCGCGCCACCTGCAGCGGATCGGCATAACCCACCGTGTCGGCCAGCCCGACGCGCTCGGCGCCCGCGTCCAGCGCCGCCTGCAGCAGCCGGATCACCTCGTCCTCGTCCACCCGGCCCTGGATCGTGCAGCCGAACGCCGTGCTCAAGCCCACCTCGATCACGCAGCGCGCGCCGCTCGCGTCCCGCAGCGCCCGGATGCGGCCGATCTCGGCGATCACCTCGTCCGGCGTCTTGCGCAGGTTGGCCAGGCTGTGCGCGTGGCTGGCCGACAGCGGCAGCAGCATCAGGTCGGCGCCGCTGTCGAGCGCGGCCTGGGCGCCCTTGAGGTTGGGCACCAGCACCGAGGTGGTCAGCCCGGGCAGCGTGCGGGCCACCGCGACCAGTTCGGCCGTGTCCGCCAGCTGGGGCAGCAGCCGCGCCGGGACGAACGACCCCACCTCGATCTCGCGCAGCCCCGCGGCGTGGGCGGCGCGCAGCCAGTCGAGCTTGTGGGCGGTGGGCAGCGTGCGGGCGATGCTCTGCAGGCCGTCGCGCAGGCCGACTTCACGGACGGTGACGGGGGAGTGGTGTTGCGGTGGGATGTGCATGGTGGGGCGCACTCTAGGGATTCCGAACAGCGCTGTCAGTGCTATTTTGGCAATCACATCGTTCCTGCACGGAACGCTGCAGGCCACATCCGAGAGAACCCGACCATGCACCGCCCGATCGATCCCGTCACGCTGCGCCTGTTCATTGCCGTGTGCGAGGAAGGCCACATCGCCCGCGCCGCAGAGCGCGAAGCCATCGTCGCCTCGGCGGTGAGCAAGCGCCTGGGCGCGCTGGAGGCAGAACTCGGTGTCGCGCTGCTGGTGCGGGATCGACGCGGCACGGCGCCGACCGCTGCTGGCGAAGCACTGTTGCGGCGCGCCCGTGAAGTGCTGGGTGGCATGGAGCGGCTGCGCGCCGAACTGAGCGAGTTCGCCAGCGGCGTGCAGGGCAGCGTGCGCGTGCTGGCCAGCCCCTCGGTGCTGGCCGAGCAGCTGCCCGACGACATCGCCCGCTTCCTGGCGCGGCATCCGACGGTACAGATACAGCTCGACGAGCGTGTCAGCACCGACATCGTGCGCAGCATCCGGGAGGGGGCGGCCGATCTGGGCGTGCTCTGGGATGCGGGTGACCTGGCCGGGTTGCAGGTCCACCCCTACCGCCGTGACCACCTCTGCGTCGCGATGCCACGGAACCACCCGTGGACGCGCCGCCCGTCCCTGCGTTTCGAGGACACGCTGGACCAGGTCACCGTCGGTGTCGCCCCCGGGGGACTGATGGAAGCCCTGCTGCGGCGGCAGGCGGCGCTGCTCGGGCGGCTGCCGATGCAGCGCATCCAGGTGTCGAGCCTGGACGCCGCGTGCCGCATCGTCGCGGCCGGGCTCGGGCTGGCGATCCTGCCGCGCGAAGCCGCTGCACCGCACGCCGATGCAGGCCGCCTCGCGCTGGTAGCGCTGGACGAGCCCTGGGCCAAGCGCCAGTTCGTGGTGTGCAGCCGTGCGCGGGCGCTGCTGTCGGCCAGCGCGCGGCTGGTGCGGGACCACCTCCGGCCGCACCAGGGCTTCAAGTCCCCGGCACGCCGCCCGATGGAAGCCCCATGACGAAATGCCCCGCCCGTGCAGGCTCAGCTGTGGATGTAGCTTTCGAGCTGCGCGATCACGAACTGCTGCTCGGAGATGATGTCCTTGACCAGATCCCCGATCGAGATCAGCCCGACCAGCGACCCCTGGTCCATCACCGGCAGGTGGCGCAAGCGCCGGCCGGTCATCAGCGCCATGCACTCCTGGCTGGTGGTGGCCGGGGTCACGTAGATCACGTCCGGCGTCATCACCTCGCGGATCGGGGTGCCGGTGGACGTGCGCCCGCGCACCTCGACCTTCTGGGCATAGTCGCGCTCCGTGAAAATGCCCAGGATGCGCGGGCCCTCGACGATCAGCAGCGAACCGATGCGCTGCTGGGCCATCAACTCGATGGCATCCCGCACGGACGCGGTCGGCGCCACGGTGTGAACGGCCTGGCTGGGCTTGGACGACAGGATCTGTGCGACGGTGCTCATGGTGGAGGTCCCTTCGGAGTGCGTTCAGTGGTGTCGGCCATCATGGCGGACGCCCCATCTTCACGCAGAACAGCCCCGTCCACATGATGGACTTTCCCAGTACGGAGGCCTGATGGCCCAGTTTCCCCAGGGCTACCGCCAGATCGAGCAACGCTGCACCGCCGGTGAGCGGCGGTTGTTGCTGCAGCTGAAACAATGCCTGGACGACGCGCACCTCGTCTGGCACAACGTGCCGATCGGCCCGCGCGCCCGGCAGCCCGATTTCGTGGTGCTCGCGCCGCGCATGGGCCTGCTGCTGCTGGAGGTGAAGGACTGGCGCTGCAGCACCGTCGTGCACGCCACGCGCGACGCCGTCGAGCTGCGCACCGAGCGCGGCCCCGTCACCGACCACCACCCGCTGCGCCAGGCGCGCGACTACGCGATGGAGCTGGTCGATCTGGTGCAGCGCGACCCGGCGCTGGTCCACGACGACGGCCCGTACCGCGGGCGGCTGCTGTTTCCCTATGGCTGGGGCGCCGTGTTCTCGGGCATGCGGCGCAGCGAGGTGGCGCAGCGCCCGGGCTTCGATGCCGTGTTCCCGCCGACGCAGACGCTGCTGCGCGACGATCTGGACGACAGCGTCGATCCGGACACCTTCCAGCAGCGGCTGCTCGGCCTGTTCACCGTGCACTACCCGCACACGCTCACCGCCGCGCAGCGCGACCGCATCCGCTGGCACCTGTTCCCCGAACTCCGGCTGAACACCGACCCGGTCGAGCCGCACACCGTCCCGGACACCGATCGCGACCCCGGACCAGCGCCTGTCCCGGATCTGCTGCAGGTGATGGACCTGCCGCAGGAGCAGATCGCGCGCCGGCTGGGCAGCGGGCACCGCGTGGTGCACGGCGTGGCCGGCTCGGGCAAGACGATGGTGCTGGTGCTGCGCGCGCAGATGCTGGCGGCCACGGCGACAGCCGAAGCACCGGTGCTGGTGCTCTGCTACAACCGCGCGCTGGCCGACCGGCTGGACGCGCTGATTCGCCAGCGTCCGGTCGGTGACCGGGTGCAGGTGCGCACCTTCCACCGCTGGTGCCAGGAACTGGCGCGGCGGCACGGCATCGAGCTGCCGCCCGAGCCCGGCAGCGAGGACTTCTATGCCGAACTGCCACGGACCGTGGCGCAGGCGATCGCGGACGGGCGGATTCCGGCGGGTCGCTACAGCGCCGTCCTGATCGACGAGGCCCACGACTTCGACGACGACTGGCTGCGCACCGCCGCATGCATGGTCTCGCCGGACACGCGCAGCCTGCTCGTGCTCTACGACGACGCGCAGTCGATCTACCAGAAGACGCGCCGGCGCTTCAGCTTCGCCAGTGTCGGCATCCAGGCCCAGGGCCGCACCAGCGTGCTGCGGCTGAACTACCGCAACACCGCCGAGGTGCTGGCGCTGGCGGTGGCCTGCGCCCGCGAGCGGCTGCAGCCCGAGGGCGCGCCGCTGCCGCGACCGGACGAGGCAATCCCGACCATCACCCCGGCCACCTCCGGCCGCCACGGACCGAAGCCGGTGCTGTTCACCGCCCGCGACGAGGCCGACGAAGCCGATCAGATCGCCGGGCACATCCAGGCCGCCCGCGCCCGCGGCCTGGCGTGGAGCGACATCGCCGTGCTCTGCCGCACGCGGACCCAGATGGCCCCGATCGCGCAAGTGCTGCAGCGGCGCGGCTGGCCGGTGGAGTCGATGGCGACGGCGGGGTTCCTGCGCTTCGACTGGCAGCAGCCCTGCATCCGGCTGCTGACGCTGCACAGCGCGAAGGGGCTGGAGTTTGCCCTCGTGCTGGTCGCGGGGCTGCAGGCGCTGCCATGGCCCGGCGAGTCGCTGGACGACGCGGCGCGGCTGCTCTATGTGGCGATGACGCGGGCCACGCGGGCGCTGGTGCTCTCGGCGTGCGGCGCCTCGCCCATCGTCGAACGGGTGCAGCGGGCGCTGTCGGGCACCGAGTCACCGCGCTCCACCACCGCCTAGAGCTTGCGCCCCAATATTTGCTGCGGCGCAGCAAATGCCTTGCATCCGAATGGAATCGTCCTATACTGCACTTCATGCTGCGGTGCAGCAAAACATTTCAAGTCTTCTGGAGCCTCACCATGACGATCAACACCGAACAACTGGCCGCCGCGAACAAAGCCAATCTGGACTCGCTGGTCGAGCTGACCCAGAAGGCCTTCTCCAGCATCGAGAAGCTGGTCGAGCTGAACATGCAAGCCGCCCGCGAATCGCTGGAACAGACCGCCGAGCAGGCCAAGGCCGTGCTGGCCGTCAAGGGCCCGCAAGAGCTGGCCGCCCTGCAACAGGACTTCCTGAAGCCGGCCCAGGAAAAGGCCATGGCCTACGGCCGCCAGGTCTATGACATCGCCACCTCGACGCAAGCCGAAGTGAAGAAGATGGCCGAAGCCCAGATGGCCGCTGCCAAGACCCAGTTCAGCACGCTGGTCGAAGAAGCCACCAAGAACGCCCCGCAAGGCAGCGAAGCCGCCATGGCCATGGTCAAGACCGCCATGACCAACGCCTCGACCGCCTTCGAAAGCGTGCAGAAGGCTGCCCAGCAAGCCACCAGCCTGGCCGAAACCAATCTGAAGAACCTCGGCGAAACCGCCGAGAAGGCGACCAAGGCCGCGACCACCAAGCGCCGCGCCTGATCCGCTCAGACCGCTTGTCTCCTCGGTGCCTGCTCGCAGGTATCGTTCAAGCCCGGCTTCGGTCGGGCTTTTTTTCGTTTGGCGCACACTGCCGGATCGATCAACGGAGACCGATCCATGTCCTGGACTGCCGCCCCGAACCGCTACGACTCCATGCCCTACCGCCTGTGCGGTCGCAGCGGCCTGAAACTGCCCGCGCTCTCGATGGGCCTGTGGCACAACTTCGGCGACACGACGCCGATCCGCCTGCAGCGCGAGATGGTGACCACCGCCTTCGACCTGGGCATCACCCACTTCGACCTCGCCAACAACTACGGCCCGCCCTACGGCAGCGCCGAGACCAACTTCGGCCGGATCCTGCGCGAAGACCTGAAGCCCTACCGTGACGAGCTGATCCTCTCCAGCAAGGCCGGCTGGGACATGTGGCCCGGTCCCTACGGGCAAGGCGGCGGCTCGCGCAAGTACGTGCTGGCGAGCCTGGACCAGAGCCTCAGGCGGCTGGGCACCGACTACGTGGACATCTTCTACTCGCACCGCTTCGACGCCGAGACGCCGCTGGAGGAAACCGCCGGCGCGCTGGCCACCGCCGTGCAGCAGGGCAAGGCGCTGTATGTCGGCATCTCGTCGTACTCGCCCGGCAAGACGGCCGAGATGGCCCGGCTGCTGCGGGAGCACAAGGTACCACTGCTGATCCACCAGCCGAGCTACAACCTGCTGAACCGGCTGATCGAGCGCGGCCTGCTGGACACGCTGGCGGCCGAGGGCATGGGCTGCATCACCTTCACGGCGCTGGCGCAGGGCGTGCTTTCGGACAAGTACCTGAACGGCATCCCGGCCGACGCGCGCATCAACCGCCCGGGCGGTGGCTCGCTGCCGCGCGATCACCTGTCCCCGGAGAACCTCGCCAAGGTGCGCGCGCTGAACGCCGTCGCGCAGCGGCGCGGGCAGTCGCTGGCGCAGATGGCGCTGGCCTGGGTGCTGCGCGATCCGCGGGTGACGACGACGCTGATCGGCGCGAGCAGCGTGGCGCAGATCCGCGAGAACGTCGCCGCGCTGCAGAACCTGCGTTTCACCGCCGAGGAACTCGCCGAGATCGACCGCCACGCCAGCGAAGGCGGAGTCGACCTGTGGCGGGCGCCGAGCAGCGACTGGGCCTGAGCCCGCCAGGCTTCAGAGGAAGCCCAGGCCCGCCGTCGTCGCCGTGGCGAAGCGGGTCACGTTGGGCAGCACGGTCGGCAGGTCGGCCGCCGTCACGCCGAACCAGGTCGCCAGCGTCGCCGCGTAGCGGTCCACCGAGGTGGTCGGCACCAGGCGGCCCTGGCCGAGGTCTTCCGGTCCGCCCAGGGCAACGGTCGGCCAGCTGCCGTAGAGGCGGTTGCCCTTGACGGCGCCGCCCATGATGAAGTGGTGGCTGCCCCAGCCGTGGTCCGAGCCGCGGCCGTTGGACTGCAGGCCGCGCCCGAAGTCCGACGCCGTGAACGTGGTGACGCTGTTGGCCACGCCCTGCTCCACCGTCGAGGCGTGGAAGGTGGCCATCGCGTCGGACAGCTCCTTCAGGCGCGCGCCCTGGTTCTCGACCAGCATGTCGTGGAAGTCGTAGCCGCCCTGCGAGACGAAGTAGACCTGCCGCTTGTGGCCCAGACCGTTGCGGGCCGCGATCAGGCGGGCGACCATGCGGAGCTGGGCCGCCAGCCCGCCCGCAGGGAAGACGGTGGAGATCGCCGGTGCGCCAGCCAGCGCGCTCTTGGCGATCTGGCCGGTGGCGATGGCGCGGGTGCCCACGGTGTTGTAGGCCTGCTCCAGCATGTTCGCGCGTGGCTGGGTGATCAGCGTGTTCATGGCCGCGGCCATGTCGGCGTTGTAGCGCCAGTGGGCCGGGTCCATGGTGTCGATCACCACGGGCCCGCTGGTCGTCACCTGGTACTGGACCACCGCGTTGCCGGCCTGGATCAGGTTGTTGCCGCCCAGGGACATGCACATCGACACGGCAGCACCCGGGTTGTAAGCGCTCGACGTGAGGTCCGCCACGCGGCCCAGCCAGCCTGTGGCCGAGCCCTTGGTCGGCAGGCCGGACTGCCACGAGGCCTGCTGGTCCGCGTGCGAAAACAGGCCCAGCGGCGTCTGGACCGTCTTGTTCTTGTACTGCGTCAGCGTGGTCGGATAGGCCAGCGTGCCGACGTTGGCCATGAGCGCGCACTGGCCGGCGTCCACCAGCGGCTTGAGCGAGGCGAATGCCGGGTTCAGGCCGAGCTGCGGGCCGGCGTAGCCCGCCAGCGTGAGCGGCAGCAGCGTGGCCTGCGGCAGCGCGATCGCCGGGCGGGCCGCCTGGTAGGCGGCATAGGCGGCGTTGTCATACGGGATGACGGTGTTGCTCTGGTCGTTGCCGCCGAACAGGAAGATGCAGACCAGCGCCTTGTAGTCGGTGGCGGTCTGGGCGGCGACCTCGCCCATGGTGGCCAGGGTGGCCGCGAACGGCGTGCCGGCGTAGGCGGTGGTCAGGGCGGCCCGGCGCAGGAAATCCCGACGGGCCAGTTGCTTGTGCAGATAGGTCATGGCGGTGTCCGTCGAATCTCAGCGTTGAACCACGTATTCGGGTGAGGTCATCACCAGGAAGACGGCCTGCCAGACGCGCAGCTTGCGCGCGTTGGCCAGCGTCACGGGCAGCGTGTTCATCACGTTGGTGATGGTCTGCCTGGTGGCGTCGCTCATCTGGCCGGCCATCAGCTCGATGTTGAGGCGGCTCAGCAGCGTCTCGGCGTTGTCGGCGATGGCTTCGTAGGGCGCATAGACCGGCAGGATCTTGCCGCCGAAGCCGCGCTCGCTGGCGTAGGACATGAAGTTGCTGTAGCCGGTGAGCGTGGTCTCGTGGGTGATCTGGAACTCCGGCGCGGTCAGGCCCGCGGCCAGGATCGGCCCCGGCGGCGCGTAGTCGGGGCGGAAGAAGTTGAAGACGCTGGGCGAGCGCTGCGGGTTCTGGCCGAGGCTGGTCACAGGGTCTTCCAGGTTCCAGATCGTCCAGACGCCGTCGTTCGGCTTCGCGTTGAACGCGCGCAGCCAGTGGCCGAAACGCAGCATCGGCTCGCGCAGCTTGCCGTAGGTGGCGCTGGTCAGGTTGGCGTCGCTGCGGGCTTCGGTGTCGAGCAGGATGGCCTTGATCACCGCGCCCAGGTCGCCGCGCACGCCCTTGCCGTTGTTGGCCCACACCGCGGCGATCCGGCCGACGTAGGCGCGGCTCGGGTTGCTGGTGACGAAGCGCTTGATGAGCTGCTCGCTCATGAAGGGCGCCACGTTCGGGTGGTTGGCCAGCGTGTCGAGGGCGATCTTCAGCGACGCCGCGCCGCCAGTGCCCGCGGGAATGGTGACGCCGTTGACGATGGTCTTGACCGAGGTCGAGGTGATCGCCGGATTGTTCACCATCGGGGCATTCCAGGCCTGTACGCCGTTGAAGGTCCAGCCCGTGAAGACCTTGGCCATGCCCATCACCTCGGGGATGCCGTAGGTCGGGATGGGGTTGCCGGTGGCGTCGAGCTGGCGGGAGCCGTCCTGGTTGAGCATCCACAGACCGATGCTGAAGAGCTGCATCACCTCGCGCGCATAGTTCTCGTCCGGCAGGCGCCCGGTGGCGGTGTCCTCCTTCTGGTTGTTCATGTGCGAGAGGTAGATGCCCATCGCCGGGCTCAGCGACACCTCGTCCAGCAGTTGCCGGTAGTTGCCGAAGGCGTTGCGCGCCAGCAGGTCGGTGTAGGCGGCGTGGGCGGCGGGCTGCGTGTCGATGCCGCTGTTGACCGCGCTGGTGACGAAGATCTCGGACAGCGCGAAGGCCATGCGCTGGCGCAGCTGGTCCGGGCCGGTGGCGGCCTGCGACCAGAAGCTCTCCATGAAGGCATTGATGAACTCGGAGGTGCCCAGTGGCCCCTTCATCGCCACGTAGTCGAAATGGCTGGGCGTGGTCAGCGGCTTGGCCAGCTGCTCGTCGATCCAGGCGGTGGGCGTCATGGTGGAGACGCGGGCGATTTCCGTGGCGGTGGCGCCCCAGGTCGCCTGGTTGAGCAGGCGGGCGGCCTGCTTCTGTGCGGTGGTCAGCGGCGCCGGATACGGCGAGGTCGGCGGGATCAGCACCGTCGAGGCGGTGGCATAGCAGGCCTTCTTCTTGCCGAAGGCCGGGTCCTTGCCGAACGCGGGGCTGTTGCAGTCCTGGCTGCCGGTGGCGTAGCGGTAGACCCACTGCGTGCCCACGCCGTAGGCGATGCGGCGCGTGCCGGTGAAACGGCAGCTGCCCCATTCGGCCGCGCAGGCCGTGCTGGTGTAGGTCAGTCCGTCGAGCACGAAGGTCGTGCTCTGTGCCACAGCGGGCGTACCGAGCACGGCGGAAAGGGCCACCAGGGCCCCCGCGGCCCAGGTGGAAGTGCGGCCAAGGTGCCGGGGTCGTTGAACCACGATCTGCTCCGTCCAAAAGGGAGGCCGCTCGGTGGCGGCCAATATTTGCATTTTCGGCAACAACTTGTGACAAGTCCGTAACCGATGGTCAACGCTAGCCGAATCCGCCCCCCGGTTCACGGGGTCACCGCACGTTCCGTGAATAATTGCCAGATCCCGTCGCGCGTCAACCCACGGAACGCAACCAACCCAAGCGCGGCAGGACCGTGGCACGATCCGTGATCACAGCACCATCTGGTGTCATCGTTGATACCATCGTTCCATGGCCGTGGTCATCGATACCCATGTCTTCATCGGCGCGTGCCTGGGGCGTGGCGCACCAATCAAGTGGTTGCGCAGTGCCTCCAAGGAACGCTGCAACCCTTGATGGGGCCGGGGCGCTGGCCAGCAAGGAGCGGCACCTCGGCATCTACCTGACGCTGATCCATGGGCGGCCGGATCAGCCCGCCAGCGCGCTGCGCACCACGCCCGCGAACGCCGCGACCAGCAGCACCGACACCGGCCCGATGCTGAGCATGAACCCGAGCGCCCGCTGCGACGGTGCGCGCGTGTAGGCCCGCTGGTAGACCACGCGGCCGATCAGGTAGACCGCGCCGATGGCCGCCATCGCGGCCGGCGACCAGTATTTCGCCGCCATCCACAGCGCCGGCACGAACACCACGAGCAGCTCCAGCGTGTTCATCTGCACGCGGTAGTGGCGCTCGAACAGCTCGTTGCCGGTGGTGGCGGGCGCCTTGACGCCGTAGCGGCCACGGGCGCTGCCGACCAGTCCGCCGAAGACGAGGTACTGGGTGAGGGCGAGGAAGGTAACGAGGTCGATCCAGGGCATGGGGACTCCTGCGGGTGTGGGAACGCTGCAGCGTACAGCGTCCGGGGGCCACGCCCGCGACCACTGCGTTTACAGTGCTGCTCGACGATTTCATCCCTAGCCACGAACAGACCATGCAATCACCCACCCCTCTCCGGTCCGTGCCGCAATCGAACATCTTTCGTCCGGGCGATGTGTTCGTGCTGTTTGGCGAACTCTTCGGCCGTGGCTACGCCAACGGTCTGGTCAACGAAGCGCGCAAGGCCGGCATGGAGATCATCGGCATCACGGTCGGCCGCCGTGACGACGACCACCGGCTGCGTCCGCTGAACGACGAAGAGCTGGCCGTGGCCGAAGCCAACCTGGGCGGCAAGATCATCAACGTGCCGCTGATGGCCGGTTTCGACCTCGACGCCCCCCCGGGCGCGCCCACGCCGACCGACCTGCTGGGCAGCATGACGCTCAAGAACTGGACCGACGTGAAGCTCGACTGGGCGCACATCGACCAGTGCCGCGCCATCGGCGTCCAGCGCTTCCAGGACGGCGTGGCCGAGGTCATGGCCCGCCTCGACGGCCTGATCGCCGACGGCCGCAACGTCTTCTTCGCGCACACGATGGCCGGCGGCATCCCGAAGGCCAAGGTGTTCCTGGCGATTGCCAACCGGATCTACAAGGGCCGCGGCGAGCGTTTCATGGCGTCAAGCCAGCTGCTCGAGAGCGACCTGGGCAAGCTGATCCTGCAGAACTTCGACGAGGTGACGGCCAACAGCTTCCAGCACCTGATCGACGGCAGCGCGGCGATCCGCGCGCGTCTGGCGGCCAGTGGCGGCGAGGTGCGGTATTCGGCCTACGGCTACCACGGCACCGAGATCCTCATCGACGAAGCGTACGCGTGGCAGACCTACACCACCTACACGCAGGGCTACGCCAAGATGCGGCTGGAGCGCATCGCCCAGGCGGCCTGGGCACAGGGCGTCCAGGCGACGGTCTACAACTGCCCCGAGATCCGGACCAACTCGTCGGACATCTTCGTCGGCGTCGAGCTGCCGCTGTTCGCGCTGCTGCTGGCGCTGAAGAAGGAGGACGGCGGCGCCTGGGCTGAAGCGCAGTGGCAGGCCTGCCGCGACCTGCTGCTGGAGGAGCAGTCGCTCGAAGCGGTGCTGCAGAAGATCACCGACTTCAACGCCAGCGACGTGGCGGAAAGCTTCCGCGACTTCGCGGCCTGGCCGATGTCCAACACGCCCGAGCTGGCCGACATCATGATCGGCACCTCGGACGCCATCACGCAGATGCACAAGGACCGCAAGGCGCTGATCACCGACCACCTCAGCGCGCTGGTGCTGGAGGCGGTCGGGCCGCTGATGTTCCATGAGTCGTCACGCCCGAGCGGGCCGGTGCTGTGGCTCAACCATGACGTGATCGCCAGGCAGTTGAACCAGTTGCACGCCTGACGGCGGCGCCCGGCCGCTGCGCTCAGGAGGGCTCGAACATGACCAGCCGGCAATCGGTGGTGCCGGTGTTCTCGAGCACGTGACCAGGAATGGGCGGCTGGACGATCGCCGCCCCGGCCTTGGGCTGGGCGTCGCGGAATGAGCCGTCTTGCACATGGAGGGGCTTTGTTGCACAACCCGCCCTGACAGCCGATGGCCGAGCGGTGAAGTAGGCTGACGGGATGAGCAAGCCGGCCAAGAAGAAGTACAAGACGAAGAACTGGGCGCCCTACACGAAGGCGCTGAG
>Ga0228699_1000550_pt1 | contig 27154 bp, 24 predicted proteins | sample McNCre217_Aug_MG_FD_178016 | JGI IMG/M metagenome (GOLD analysis project Ga0228699, IMG submission 178016) | Freshwater microbial communities from McNutts Creek, Athens, Georgia, United States - 2-17_Aug_MG | ecosystem: Environmental > Aquatic > Freshwater > Creek | place: USA: Georgia... | reverse complement strand
CATCGAGCGCGCCGAAGGGCTCGTCGAGCAGCAGCATCTGGGGCTCGTGGATGAGGGCGCGGCAGATGCTGGCGCGCTGCTGCATGCCGCCCGAGAGCTGCCAGGGGTACTTGTCTTCGTAGCCGCCCAGGCCGACGCTGTGCAGCAAGGCGCGGGCACGTGCTTCGTACTGCTTGCGCTGCGCCTTGAACTGGCTGCGGTGGGGCTCGACGATCTCCAGCGGCAGCAGCACGTTGTGCAGCGTCGTGCGCCAGGGCAGCAGCGATGGCGCCTGGAAGGCCATGCCCGTGATCTTGAGCGGCCCCGTGACCGGCTGGCCCTGGATGGTGATGCGCCCCTTGGACGGCATCTTCAAGCCCGTGGTCAGCTTCATGAAGGTCGACTTGCCGCAGCCCGAGGGCCCGACGATGGCAACGAACTCGCCGGGCGCCATGCGCAGGCTGAGGTCTTCCACAGCGAACTGGCCAGCGTTGAGCAGCTGCTGGTTGTAAGCCAGCCAAACCCCGTCGAAATCGACGAAGGGCTGTGCCTGGGTGGTGGTCATGCAAACCCCCTGGGGTATGGTGGATGGGCGCGGCGGCGGGGCACGGGCGCGGTCACTTCTTGGCGGCGGGAGCCGGGGGCAGCACGTTGAGGTCGGCGGGGGCGGGCAAGTAGGCGGCCGACCACACCGCATCGGGGTTGACGCGCGACTTGAGCGTGTAGGCATCGGCCACCTGCGAGGCCATCAGCGACAGGCGCGGCAGCTTGACCTGGCCAAAGCCTTCGGCGCGGGCATCGGGGCTGGCGATCACCTGATCGATGGCCATCTTGAGGCGGCGCTTTTCCAAGTCGACGTTGATGATGCCGTCGCGGGCCTTGACGGCATCGATGGCGGCATCGGGTGCGACCAGCACGTCTTTCACGCCCTTGGCAAAGGCCTTGAGGAAGGCTTTGACGGCTTCGGGGTTCTCTTTGAGGATCTTGGGCGAGGCGATGATGGCGTTGCCGTAGAGCTTCACGCCGTACTGGGCGTAGGGGAACATGACGATGTCTTCAGGCTTGACGCCGCGCGCTTCGAGGTTGAGCAGCGAGGTGAACGAGAAGCCGGTGATGGCGTCCACGTCGCCCCGGGCCAGCATGGTCTCGCGCAGCGGCGGGTCCATGCTCACCCAGGTGACGGCGCCCACCTTGTTGGCCTTGGCGAAGACGGCCCAGGCCTTGCGCCCGGCATCGAACACGGGCGCGCCCAGCTTTTTGCCCGCCAGCTGGGCCGGGCTGGTGATGCCACTGCCCTTGAGCACGAAGGCGGCCGCCGGCGTGTTGTTGTAGACCATCATGATGGCCACAGGCTTGTTGGGCGCATCGGGGTTGTTGGCGTGGAACTCCATGAGCGCGGCCATGTCGGCCAGGCCCAGGTCGTAGGTGCCCGAGGCCACGCGGGTGACCGTGCCGCCCGAGCCATTGCCTGCATCGATGCTGACGTCCAAGCCGGCTTGCTGGAAGTAGCCCTTGGCGGCGGGCACCAGGAACAGGGCCGATGGGCCCTCGAAGCGCCAGTCGAGCTGGAACTTGATGGGGGTGGCCGCTTGCGTGGTGACCATCCAGCCCGACCAGGCCAGTGCAGCCACAGACAACAAGGAGCGACGGAGCAAAGAGACAGGCATGACGCAAGGGGGTGAGGATGAAGGTACAGGCGGTTCAGCAGGATCCATGCCGACACGGCCTGAGCCGCCGTGGTGCATGGGCGCAGGCCGTGGCTTGGTGCGCGTGCACCAGCCAGGCGGGGTGCGCATCCTTGATGTGGTGCAAGGCTGCGCGGCAAGTGGGCGTGGCGGTGGGCGCAGCCGTGCGCTTGCACTGACATGGGCTTGTGGACGGGGCGGCACGCTTCGTGCACAGACCAGCCCGCGCCGCCCAGGTCAGAGGCGGGCACCAACCTGAGGAGTGTTCATGTTTTCGATAAAGTCTGTGGCCATGGCCGCGCTGTCTGTGGTGTGTGCTGGCCAGGCGATGGCCCAATCCAGCGTCAACCTGTATGGCGTGGTGGACCTGGCATTTGGCTCGTTCCAATACAGCGCCAACAAGACCACCACCCCCACCCCGGCTGACCTCAAGCACACCAGCAAGGTCGATGGCAACCAGATGGTCACCAGCTACATCGGCTTCAAGGGGGTGGAAGACCTGGGTGATGGCCTGAAGGCGGGCTTCGTGCTGGAAAGCTTCCTGCGCCCAGACACTGGGGCGTCGAGCCGCAACGATGCGAGCGCCACCGCCAACGCCGATCCTTTCTGGTCGCGCGCAGCCAATGTCTACCTGAGCTCGGCCTCGCTGGGCAAGGCCACCATCGGTCGGCAGGCCAACCTGCTGTTCTCGCAGGTCGTGGCCTTCAACCCCTTTGGCGGTGGCTTTGGACTGTCGCCTGCCGTGCGCCTGACGTTTGGCAAGTGGGGCAATGACCGTGGCGACTCGGGCTGGTCGAACGCCGTCACCTACGTGACGCCGAGCATGAGCGGCCTGACCGCCACGGTGCAGCTGGCCCCGGGCGAGAAGACCGATGGCTCTGAGGCACTGAGCCACGGCCTGGGCTTCAACTACAGCAGCGGCCCGTTCGCGGTGGCCGCCGCCACGCAGCGCCTGCGCGGTGCCGAGTCCCCCAAGCTGGACCTGGCGGCAGGTCAGCAACAGCAGTTCTCGCTGGTGAGCGCCAGTTATGACGCGGGCGTGGCCAAGGTGTTCGCGGAAGCCGGCCGCATTGCCAACAAGGGCTACGCCACCAACGCCACCAAGATCAGCACCAACCTCTACCAGATCGGTGCGAGCGTGCCGCTGAGCAAGGAAGGCAAGCTGCTGGTGTCGTGGGGCTCCAGCACCGAGAAGCCCAACAGCGGCGGCACCACCGTCAAGACGCGCCACGACATCGGCACCGTGGCCTATGACCACTGGCTCTCGAAGCGCACCGACGTGTACGCCGCCTACATGTTCGACAATGAGAAGCTGGCCAACTTCCAGAAGGGTCAAACCTATCTGGTGGGGGTACGCCACGCCTTCTGATGCCCTGACATGCCCCACCACCCGAACGCGCCTGCTGCAGACCACGATGACCTGAACTTGGCGCGATCGGGGGCAGGGCCCATGCCCGCCTTGGGGCTGATGGCCGCGATGGACGCTGAGCTGGCGGCCATCTTGCCGCACCTGCAAGGCCGCCACACCACGGCCCACGGCGGACGCGTGTTCCACCGTGGGCTTTGGCATGGCCACGCGGTGGTGGCGGTGCTCTCGGGCATCGGCAAGGTGGCGGCCGCCACCACGGCCACCCTGTTGCACAGCGTGTTCGGGGTCGATCGCCTGGTGTTCACCGGTGTGGCCGGTGGCGTGGGCGATGCGGTGCGGGTGGGCGATGTGGTGCTGGGCGAGGCCTTCGTGCAGCACGACATGGACGCCTCGCCCTTGTTCCCCAGGTTCGAGTTGCCCGGCCTGGGCCGCGCGGTGCTGCCTGCCGATGCGGCGCTCACCGCCAGCCTGGCCGATGCGCTGGATGCCCTGCACCACTGCCCCGTTTGGCGTGAGATCCAGGGCAGTGGCCTGGTGCGACCCGAGGGCTCGGCGCTGCACCGTGGCCTCATCCTCAGCGGCGACCGCTTTGTGGGGGATGAAGCCTTGGTGAGCGCCTTGCGTGGCCATTGGCCCGAGGCCCTGGCCGTGGAGATGGAGGGGGCGGCGGTGGCGCAGGTCTGTGCCGACCTGGCCCTGCCGTTTGCGGTGATGCGCACCGTCTCAGACCGGGCCGACAGCCAGGCCCATGTCGACTTTGGCGCTTTCTTGAACAGCGTGGCCAGCCCAATGGCCGCAGCCTGGCTGGACCAGTGGTTGCAGCGCGCTCAGCGGAAGACCGCGATGGCCTGAGCCAGGCGCTGGGCCTGGTGCTTGAGGCTCTCTGACGCGGCGGCGCTTTGCTCGACCAGCGCGGCGTTTTGCTGCGTGATCTGATCGAGGTCGCCCACCGATTCCGTGACCTGGCTGAGCCCGCTGGACTGCTCCAGCGTGGCGGCGCTGATCTCGGCGATCAGCTCGGAGACCTTGGCCACGCGGTTTTCCAGGTCGCCCATGCTGGTGCCGGCCTCGTCGACCAGGCGCGAGCCGGACTCGACCTTGTCGACGCTGGTCTGGATCAGGGTTTTGATTTCCTTGGCGGCATCGGCGCTGCGCCGCGCCAGGCTGCGCACCTCGCCGGCCACCACCGCAAAGCCACGGCCTTGCTCGCCTGCGCGGGCGGCTTCCACGGCGGCATTGAGCGCCAGGATGTTGGTCTGGAAGGCGATGCCGTCGATCACGCCAATGATGTCGGAGATGCGGTGCGAGCTCTGCGAGATCTCGCCCATGGTGCTGACCACGCTGTTCATGGCCTCGCTGCTGGCGCGCACGGCGTCGCTGGCTGAGCGCGACAGGTCGTTGGCCTGGCGGGCCGTGTCGGCATTGGCCTGCACGGTGGTGGTCATCTCGCTCATGGTGGAGGCCGTTTGCTGCACGCTCGATGCGGCCTTCTCGGTGCGCACCGACAGGTCGTTGTTGCCCATGGCGATCTCGCTGCTGGCCACCTCGACGCCGCCCACCTGGCTGGCCACGTCGTTGATCAGCCAGCGGAACATCAGCCCCAACTGGCTGATGGCCCGCAGCGTCATGCCCAGCTCGTCGCTGCGGTTCATGTGGTCGACGTGGTGGCCGTCGCCCGAGGCCACGCGCAGCGCGCCAGCGAGCAGGTCTTCGGCCGGCTTGGCGATCTGGGCTTCGAGCACGGCGCACAAGGCGGCCAGCACCACGCCCGACACGGCCGCCAGGCTCAGCACGGCGGCCAGCCCCATGGGGCTGAGCGCGGCGGCCACCAGCATCAGCGGCCAGGCCAGCGCCACGCATCCCCGGATGCGCCAGCGCAGCGACAAGGTCTGGCCCCACGAGCGCCAGGCGTGTAGCCCCGTGTGCACCAGCAGGCCCTTGTGGAAGTCTCGGGCACCTTGGCGGCCTTCGCGAAATCGCCCATACAGGGTCTCGGCCTCGCGCACCTCGTCGCGCGTGGGGCTGGTGCGCACCGACAGGTAGCCCACGGTCTCGCCATGGCGGATCACCGGGGTGGCGTTCGCCCGCACCCAGTAGTGGTCGCCATTCTTGCGGCGGTTCTTGACCAGGGCCGTCCACGGCTCGCCGCCCTTGAGCGTGCGCCACATGTCGGCAAAGGCCTGGGTGGGCATGTCCGGGTGGCGCACGATGTTGTGCGGCTGGCGCTGCAACTCGTCTTCGGTGAAGCCGCTGGCCTGGATGAACGCCGCGTTGGCGTAGGTGATCTTGCTGTGGATGTCGGTGGTCGACATCAACGTGGCATCGGGGGGCAGTTGGAATTCCTGGCCGGTGACGGGCTCATTGAGGCGCATGGCGGTGACCCTGTGCTTGGACGAGGTTTGCCCGCGGCAGTACGGCCCACCGGGCAAAGGTGTATCCAAGATTGTCGGCAGGTGTTCCCTGCGCTGCAGCATCAATAGCGGTTCAAATCCACAGCAGTTTCAGGGTTGAAGCCCTGCCGTGGGGTGCACCGCAACGGCGTGGGCCTCGATGTGGTCGGCCAGCGCGGCCGTGTCGTGCAGGGGCAGCCAGGTTGGCGCGGGCAGGGCGTGCGCCTGCGGGGCGCGGGCCAGGGCCTGGTTCACGGCGGCGCGGGTGTCGGCGTCGGCATCGCTGGCCAGGGCGCCGATGCCCGGCCAGTGGGGCCACAGGGGCGGGCGATCCAGGGCCGCGCGCCACACCTCGATCTTCGGGAAGTCGCCCGACTTGAAGCCCTCCACCAGCACGAGGTCGCAGTGCTGCAAGCGGCTGAGCAGCTCGGGCAGCGCAGGCTCGGGGTCGTCGCGCAGCTCGTGCATCAGCGCCCAGCGGTGCTGGCCCAGCAGCAGCACCTCGCTGCAGCCGGCCTCACGCAAGCGAAACGAGTCCTTGCCTGGCCGGTCGACCTCGATGTCCTTGTGGCTGTGCTTGACCAGCGACACGCGCAGCCCGCGGGCCTTGAAGGTGGGGATCAGGCGCTCCAGCAGCGTGGTCTTGCCCATGCCCGAGTGCCCGGCGATCCCGAACACCCTCATCGCGGTGTCACACCCAGGCCCGAGCCGTTGGGCATGGCCGGCAGGTGGTGGGCGATGCCCTTGTGGCAGTCGATGCAGGTCTTCTCTTTGCTGGCCAGGTAGGTGCTGTGCATGGTCTGGGCACGCACGCTTTGGCGGGTGAAGTCCATCGAGTCGTAGTTGTGGCAGTTGCGGCACTCCAGCGAGTCGTTGGCTTTCATGCGCGCCCACTCGTGCTGCGCCAACTCCAGCCGCTTGGCCTGGAACTTCTCGGGCGTGTCGATGGTGCCGAACACCTTGCCCCAGACCTCTTTCGAGGCCTGCATCTTGCGGGCGATCTTGTCCGTCCAGTTGTGGGGCACGTGGCAGTTCGAGCAGACGGCCCGCACGCCCGAGCGGTTGCTGTAGTGGATCGTGGTCTTCAGCTCGGCGTAGACGTTGTCGCGCATCTCGTGGCAGCTGGTGCAGAACTGCTCGGTGTTGGTGAACTCCATGGCGGTGTTGAAGCCACCCCAGAAAATCACCCCGGCGGTGAAGCCGCCCAGCACCAGGATGCCGAGGCTGAAATGCAGGCTGGGCCGGCGGATCACCGTCCAGTAGCGCTTGAGGAGGTTCAGCATGGCAGGGTGCTCCAGTCCATCAGTGCTTGGCCCGCTGGATCACGGTGTCCACGTCCTGGAAGGTGTTGTCCACGATGGGCTTGACCGCATCCTGGGCCACGTGGCATTGCTGGCAGAAGTAGCGCCGCGTCGAGACCTGGGCCAGCACGTTGCCCTGCCGGTCCAGGTAGTGCGTGATGCTGACGGGCACCGCTTGCGACACGCCGGTGTTGGCGCGGGCGTGGCAGTCCAGGCACTTGTTGAAGTTCTTGTCGACCTGGTAGCCATCGACCCGGTGCGGGATGATGGGCGGCTGCATCGCGTAGTTGCGGGTGCGGCGCTGGTCGTCGTTGACGGCGTTGCCCAGCACCGGGGGCTTGGTGCTCTCGGTCAGGGCCGTGGGGCCCCGGGCGGCATCGGTGAAGGCGCCCTTGGTCATGGTGGACGTGGGCGGCGTGGGTGACGTTGGGGCCGGCGAGGTGTCGGCCTGGGCCGTGCCCACAGCCAGGGCCAGACCCAGGCACAAGGTGGCGCTCAGGCGCTGAAGCAGTCGGTTCATGGTCGTGTCTCCTGAGTCTCAGACCTTGGTGATCTTGACCGCGCACTTCTTGAAGTCGGTCTGCAAAGAGATCGGGTCGGTGGCGTCCAGCGTCAGCTTGTTGACCAGCTGGCTGGCATCGAACCAGGGGATGAAGACCAGGCCACGGGGCGGCTTGTTGCGCCCACGCGTTTCCACCCGCGTGCGGATCTTGCCGCGCCGCGAGGCCACCTCGACCTCGGAGCCTCGGCGCACGCCGAGGGCAGCCGCGTCATCGGGGTGCATGTAGCACAGCGCATTGGGCATGGCCTTGTGCAGCTCGGGCACGCGGCGCGTCATCGAGCCCGAGTGCCAGTGCTCCAGCACGCGGCCAGTGGACAGCCAGAAGGGGAAGTCGTGGTCTGGCGCTTCGGCGGGCGGCTCATACGGCAGGGCGAAGATGATGGCCTTGCCATCGGGGTGGCCATAGAACTCGAAGCCCTTGCCCGGCTTGACGTACGGGTCTGAGCCCTCGCGGTAGCGCCACAGGGTTTCCTTGCCGTTGACGACGGGCCAGCGCAGGCCACGGGCCTTGTGGTAATCGTCAAAGGGGGCCAGGTCGTGGCCGTGCCCGCGGCCGAAGGCGGCGTACTCTTCAAACAGGCCCTTTTGGGCATAGAAGCCAAAGGCCTTCGATTCGTGGTTCTCGTAAGCCGCGTCCATCTGGCTCAAGGGGAACTTGTCGACATTGCCATTGCGGAACAGCACGTCAAACAGCGTCTTGCCGCGCACCGAAGGCTGCTTGGCGATCAGCTCGGCGGGCCACACCTCTTCCACCTTGAAGCGCTTGGCAAACTCCATGAGTTGCCACAGGTCCGAGCGGGCCTCGCCCGGCGCGCTGACCAGCTGGTGCCAGAAGTGCGTGCGGCGCTCGGCGTTGCCATAGGCGCCTTCCTTCTCGACCCACATGGCGGTGGGCAGGATCAGGTCCGCGGCGACCGCTGTGACCGTGGGATAGGCGTCTGAGACGACGATGAAGTTGTCGGGGTTGCGGTAGCCCGGGTAGCCCTCGTTCATCATGTTGGCCGCGGCCTGCATGTTGTTGTTGACCATCACCCAGTAGGCATTGAGCTTGCCGTCCTTGAGCATGCGGTTTTGCTGCACGGCGTGGAAGCCCGGCTTGTCGGGGATGGTGCCTTCCGGCAGCTTCCAGATCTCTTCGGCGTGGGCCCGGTGCTTGGGGTTGGTCACCACCATGTCGGCCGGCAAGCGGTGCGAGAAGGTGCCCACTTCGCGGGCGGTGCCGCAGGCCGAGGGCTGGCCCGTCAGCGAAAACGGGCTGTTGCCCGGCGTGGCGATCTTGCCGGTCAGCAGGTGGATGTTGTAGACCAAGTTGTTGGCCCAGGTGCCCCGCGTGTGCTGGTTGAAGCCCATGGTCCAGAAGGACACCACCTTGGTCTTCGGGTCGGCATACAGCTCGGCGAGCGCCAGCAGGCGGTTCTTGGGCACGCCCGTCAGGTTGGCGGTGTAGTCCAGCGTGTAGGTCGAGACGAACTTGGCGTACTCATCGAAGCTGATGGGCTGGGCGCCATTGGCTTCCTTGGCGTTCTTGGCGGCCTTCTGCAGCGGGTGATCGGGGCGCAGGCCGTAGCCGATGTCGGCGTTGCCCAGCTTGAAGTTGGTGTGCTTGTTGACGAAGTCCTTGTTCACGCGGCCCGTCGAGATGATGTGGTGCGCGATGAAGTTGAGGATGGCCAGGTCGGTTTGCGGCTTGAAGGTCAGCTCGATGTCGGCCAGTTCGTACGAGCGGTGCTCGAAGGTGGAGAGCACGGCCACCTTCACGTCGGGGCCGCTCATGCGGCGGTCGGCCACGCGCGTCCACAGGATGGGGTGCATCTCGGCCATGTTCGAGCCCCACAGCACGAAGGCGGTGGCGGCCTCGATGTCGTCGTAGCAGCCCATGGGCTCGTCCATGCCGAAGGTGCGCATGAAGCCGGCCACGGCCGAGGCCATGCAGTGCCGGGCATTGGGATCGAGGTTGTTGGTGCGGAAGCCCGCCTTCATCAGCTTGGAGGCGGCGTAGCCTTCCCACACCGTCCATTGGCCCGAGCCGAACATGCCCACGGCATTGGGGCCCTTGGCCTTGATGGCGGCCTTGAATTTGTCGGCCATCACGTCGAAGGCCTTGTCCCAGGTCACCGGCTGGAACTCGCCGTCCTTGGCGTACTGGCCGTCCTTCATGCGCAGCAGCGGCGTGGTCAGCCGGTCAGCGCCGTACATGATCTTGGAGAGGAAGTAGCCCTTGACGCAGTTGAGGCCGCGGTTGACCTCGGCCTCGGGGTCGCCCTGGGTGGCCACCACGCGGTTGTCCTTGACGGCCACCTGCACGCCACAGCCCGTGCCACAGAAACGGCACGGGGCCTTCGACCACGTCAGCTTCGACGCTTCGGCCACGGCGTTGCCCGGTTGCGCGTTCGCCGGCATCGCGATGGGGATGCCGGCGACGGTGCCGGCTGCGGCGGCAGCGGTCTGCTTGACGAAATCACGACGGGTCGACATGGGTGAGCTCCGTGTTGAGGGATGCGAGGGGTTCAGCGTGCTGGTAGACCATGGCCGCCGAGAGCACGCCAGGGGCTTGCTCAATCAAGGCCAGTTGGTCGAGGACGGTGCGCTGGGTGGGGCCTTCCAGCGTGACGACCATGCGGCCGGTGGCTTCGTCGGTGCCGTGGATCTCGGCGCCCGCGAAAGAAGCCACCACACGGCGCACGGACGCGAGCAGAGATGGCTCCGCCCGCACCACCAGGCTGGTGATGTGGAGTTCTTCAGACATGAGTGGGGGCCGGCGCCATTACCGGCTCAGAGAGCGGAGGAAAAAGGGTGTGCGGTCAGTGGCCCGGGGGGCCCGACAGCATCTGAAGGAACCAGACCAGGAAGCCATAGGCGGCGATGCCCATGACCGTCAGCGCTGGCACCATCACGATGGTGAGGAAGGCGAAGCTGCGCGCTTCTTCCTGCGGCGTTGCAGGCAAGCCTTCCTGGGGTGTGGAGGTGCGTGTGTTCATCTCAGCGATGCATGTTGCGTGTGGACACGCTATGGCGTCGATTGAACGGGATCGTTGGCAGTGTGGATTTGACCGTGATCAACCACAGGGGCTGCTGTGGGCTGGCGGCCATGAAAAAAGCCCTCGGTGCGGGGCACGGAGGGCTGGGTTGGGCGGGGCCCTGGGGCCATCGCCAAGGGGCATCGCGGCGCAGGGCGCTGGATCAGAACGGGATGTCGTCGTCCATGTCGTCGAAGCCCGTGGCCGACTTCGGTGCCGGGGCAGGGGCTGGAGCCGGGCGCGCTGCGGCCTGCGGGCGAGCGGCCGGGCGGCTCGGGGCTTCTTGGCTGAAGTCGTCGCCACCACCTTGGTTGCCGCCGCCGTAGCCGCCGCCACCACCGCCGCCTTCACGGCCGCCCAGCAGTTGCATCTGCTCGGCCACGATCTCGGTGGTGTAGTTTTCTTTGCCGTCCTTGTCCTGCCACTTGCGGGTCTTCAGGCGGCCTTCGACGTACACGGGGCGGCCCTTTTTCAGGTATTCGCCTGCAATTTCGGCCAAACGGTCGTAAAACACGACACGGTGCCATTCGGTTTCTTCCACCTTGTCGCCGGAATTCTTGTCTTTCCAGTTGCGGGTGGTGGCCACCGAGACGTTGCAGACGGCGGCGCCGCTGGGGGTGTAACGCACTTCGGGGTCGCGACCGAGGTTGCCAATGAGGATGACTTTGTTGATGGAGGCCATGGCCGTTCCTGTGGTGTTGGTTGGTTAGATGAGCTGCCGTTGGTAAGAAACGCAGGAAGCGGGTGCATTATCGCCGCGAGCGGCCCTGCCGGCTCCCCCGGTGGAGGGCGACCCCAGGGGGGAAGCGCAACCAGCCAGCGGCGTGGCAAGCACGCGCTGGCGGTGGCGGGTTGGTGGATTGTTGCGGGGCCCGGTACGCAGCCGGACGCCGTCAGCCCAGCTTGAAGCGCGCCGACTGCTCGGCCAGCTTGAGGCTTTGCTGGCGCAGCTCTTTGGCGGCGGCGTCCACCTGCACCACGAGGTCGCGGGTTTGGTGGCTGTTGTGCTGCACGGCTTGCAGGGTGGCCGTCATCTGGTCGGTGTTGCCTCGGCCGGCTTCGGTGATCTGGGCCAGGCGGTCGAGGATGCGGCCCATGTCGTTGACGTGGGTCTCGGTCGAGCGCACGGCGTCCACCGTGATGCGGGCAATCTCTTGGCCCTGCGAGATCTGGTTGGTGGAGTCGGCCACCACCGAGCTGATTTGCGCGGCCGCATCGGCCACGCGGTTGGCCAGGCCGCGCACCTCGGCCGCCACCACGGCAAAGCCCTTGCCCGAGGCGCCCGCCTTGGCTGCTTCGACCGAGGCGTTGAGCGCCAGCAGGTTGGTCTGGAAGGCGATGGCGTCGATCATCGAGACGAACTTCTCGATCTCCCGGCTGCTGAGTTGCAGGCCTTCGATCACCTCGGCGAGGTTGTTCATGGCGCGACGGCCACGCCCGGCATCGGCCGACATGTCGCGGGCGCAGGCCACGGCCTGGTTCACGCACTGCTGGTTGCTCTCCAGGAAGTCGACGGTGACGCCCACTCCCGCGTGCATGGCGTCGATGGCGTCGGTGGCTTCCAGGATCTTGGCGGTGAGCGACTCGCTGGCCGACGAGATGTCGCCCGAGGCATGTGACACCGACGACACGCCACGGCGCACCACGGTGAACAGGTCGGCCAGCCGCAGCAGCGAGGCGCGCAGGCTGCGCAAGGTGGCGGCCACCTCGTCGTCGCCCAGGGGCAGGGCGCGTCCGCTCAGGTCGCCCTGGGCCATGCGCTCCACCTCTTTTTGGATGAGTTGCATGCCGCCGCGCATCACGCGCGAGAACGCCACCATGGTGTAGGCCGCCAGCAGCAGGCCAACCGCGATGATGCCGCCCAGCAGCCACAGGCGTTGCCGCTGGGCCAGCGCGGCCTGGATGGCTTCGTCTTCCAGCGCGGCCAGGCACTGTTGGCGCATGGCGGTGGCCTCTTGCTGCAGCTGCTCCAGCATGGGGTGGGCCTTGCCCCACGCCGCCGCCGCTACCTCCGCATCGCCCGAGGTGGGCAGCGCGGCCAGTTGGCGCCAGCGTTCGGCTTGCGTCGTGCTCAGTTGGCAAGGCGAGGCCTGGGCGTGCCGGCTCATCGCGACCACGGGCTCCAAGGCCTGGCTCACGTTGGCTTGGTTGACGTGGAGCAGCGGGATCGACTCACCCGCAGCGGCAGCCTCGCTCATCTGCTCGGCCTGATCGTGCAAGGCGGCCAGGGCTGATCCGGCATTGGCCCAGGTGTGCAAGGCCATCTGGGCCATCTGCAGCGTGCGAGGCGACAAGGTCAGGCCCAGCGAGGTCTCGTGGGTGGCCTGTTGCTGGATGTTGTCGAGCGCGGCCATCAGCTTGCGGCTCCGCTCGGGGCGGCCGGCGACGGCTGACATGCCTTCCTGCCAAGCCACATATTGGCTGTCGAGGTTTTGCCAGGCCGTGCTGTCACCGCCCAGGCGGGGCTGCTGGTCATGCCAGTGGGTCAGGGCCAGGTAGGCCGCTTCCAGCTGGCCAGGGGCCTCGGCATCCGCCGATTCTTTGGGATCGGCCAAGGGCACGATGGTGCTCTGCATGCGCTGGGCCAGCAGCAGGTAATGCCAGCCGGAGACCTGCTCTTGCAGCTTGTCTTTGAGGTGCCACTCGCTTTGGAACTGCAGGCTCAGCACGATGCTCACCGGCAAGGCGAAGGTGCCGGCCAGGATGAAGGACTTGTAGCGGAAGTCGACATCCCGCATGAAGCGCACCATGGGGGCGTACACCCCGTGGTACCGAAAGTAATCCTTGAACGCCATGACCCAGGACGTCCCGGATCGCGGGTCGCTCTCTCTCGCTGGGCGCCAGATCGCAGCAATCCAGTTCATGTTGATGGCCTTCAGTCGGCAATGGGCAGGGCAGGCCAGCGGGTCTCAAACCGCCTCGGCTGTAGCCCATATCGGTCAGCCAGCGTGCCGGCTTGAGCCCTTCAGGAAGTGAAAAAAATGTCCCGCAAAGCGGGGCTTTTTGCACGCTCGCTGCTCAGGGGCGGGGTTCATCATCCCTGGCACTGGTCGAAGACCGCAGAGCTGTGCCCGTTTCGCCCCTGAACTCCTCTCCGGGATGCCGACATCACCATGAACGACACCAAGGACCCGTACCCGACACGGGCACACACACAGCTTGCAGGGTGGACCCCCACGTGGCTGGCCGTGGCGCTCGTGATCGCCGGTCTGACCATCGGCAGCGCCAGCGACATGAACATCTGGATCAGTGGCGGCGCGCTGGTGTTGTGCACGGTCTTGCTGGTGCGCCTGGTGACCCGCATGCCTCAGGTGGCCTCAGCCTCGTCCGGCCCTGGCGCGCCACTCGTTGGCGAGGTGCTGCCGGTCTGGCAGCGTCACCTCGAGAGCGCGCGTCAGCATTCCGAGGCATCGGTCAACGGCATCTTGCAATCATTTGGCTCGATCGCCACCCGGCTCGATCAGGCCATCCGCCTGACACAGGACAGCCAGGTCGGGATCGATCACGGCAGCGTGGAAGACTTGGTGCGACGTAACGACCAGTCCTTGGGCGAAATGCTCAAGCCCATGAAGGCCGCGGTGGCCGCGCGCGATCAGGCCTATGCCCGGCTGGACGGTCTGGCCGAGGCGATGACCGAGTTGCGCCAAAGTGCGCTGCAGATCAAGCAACTGGCGCGCCGCACCAACATGGTGGCGCTCAATGCATCGGTGGAGGCCAGCCGCGCGGGTGAGCGTGGCGCGGGCTTTGCAGTGGTCGCCCAAGAGGTGCGCCAGCTGGCCACGCAGTCGGGCGATGCCGCGCACCGCATGATGAGCCGCACGCACGCCATCGATGAAGAGCTGCAAGCACTGCGCAACGAAGCGGTGGTGCACGACAGCAGCGACGAGGCGCTGCAGGATCAGGCCGAGCAAAGCGCCCGCGCCGTGATCAGCAGCCTGCTCAACAGCCTGGGCGAGCTCAACCGCTCGTCACGCGAGCTCAAAGAAGCCGGTGAGGCCGTGCAAGAAGAGTACGAGCGCGTGCTGATGAGCTTCCAGTCACAAGACCGCACCAGCCAGATGCTGGGTTGCGTGGCCGACGACATGACGCGATTGACCGACTGGGTGCGTGAAGGCAAAGACCTCAGCGCCGCCCAAGCAGGCGAGTGGCTGGCCAGGCTCGATGCCAGCTACACGATGGAAGAGCAGCGCAGCGAGCACCACGGCAACACCACCATCCAGCGTGAAACCAGCATCGAGTTTTTTTGAAGAGGACCAGCCATGAGCAAGACCATCCTGATCATCGACGACTCCGGCAGCTTCCGCCAAGTCGTCAAGATGGCTCTCCAGAAGGCCAACTACGAAGTGGTAGAGGCCGTGGACGGCATGGACGCCGTCGCCAAGCTGGACGGCCGCAAACTCAACCTGATCGTGTGCGACGTCAACATGCCCCGCATGGACGGGCTGACCTTCGTCAAGCACCTCAAGACCACCAACTACAAGTTCACGCCGGTGATCATGCTGACCACCGAGTCCCAGGAGGCCAAGAAGGCCGAGGGGCGTGCGGCGGGCGTGCGGGCCTGGGTGACCAAGCCCTTCCAGCCCTCGCAGCTGGTGGACGCGGTCTCCAAGCTGTGCGCAGCCTGATCCCCACGCAGCCACACAGGAGGCCCCATGAGCCAGGACGCCGTGACCCTGCAGGGCGAGTGGACCATCCACGCCGCCGCCACCTTGCGTGAAACCATGCTGGCCCATGTGGCCGCCGGGGCGAGCGCGTTCGATTTGCAAGGCATCACCGAGATGGACAGCGCCGGCTTGCAGCTGCTGCTGGCCACCCAGCGCAGCCTGGCACGCAGCGGCCTGGCCATGAGCTTGCATCACCCGAGCCCCGCTGTTGCAGAAGTCTTGCGTCAATACGGCCTCGACCTTGAACTGACCGCTTTGAGCGAGCACATGGAGGCCGCATGAGCGACCATGACCAAGACGACGAGATCCTGGCGGCAGCGCGGGAAGGCTTTCTGGATGAGGCCCGTGACATGCTGCGCCAGTTCGAGGAAGGGCTGCTCGGGCTTGAAGCCGACCCCGACGATGCCGAGCTGCTGAACTCGGTCTTTCGCGCGGCCCACACCATCAAGGGCACGGCCGGTCTGTTTGGCTGCGAGCGCGTGGTGGCCTTCACCCACGATGTGGAGACCCTGCTGGAGGCCATGCGTGCCGGCCAGCAGGCGCTGACCGACCAGGCCATGGCCTTGCTGTTGAGCAGCCGCGACCAGATCGAGGCCCTGCTGGGCGACGTGGCGTCAACCCATGGCGACCCTGCCGTGCAGGCCCGCAGCGCCGAGCTGTCGGCCGCCTTGCGCGCGGTGCTGGGGGTTGCCCCAGCCGAGCATGCCGAAGGGGTCGCTGTGCCGCCTGGCGATGCCGAGCGGCCCACCTCGTGGCGGGTGTGGGTGCGGTTTGGTGCCGATGCCCTGCGCAATGGCCTGGACCCCCTGTCCTTCCTGCGCTACATGCGCAGCCAGGGGCAGGTTGAGCAGCTCCAGTTGCTGGCTGAACAGGTGCCCGACTTGCAGGCGCTCGATCCCGAAGACTGCCACCTTGGCTTCGAGGCGATCTATGCGCAGGCCTGCAGCAGAGAGCAGGTGATGGGCATCTTCGATTTCGTCATCGACGATTGCGAGCTGGTGGTCGAGCCCATCGGCACACCGGCGGTGAGCGATGCACAGGCGGCTGCAGAGGTGCAAGCCGATGAGGGCGCCGTGGACGCTGAGGGCGCCGCCGTGGCGCTGGCGGCTGACAAGTCCGCCGATGCCGTTGTGGCCGATCGGCGCGCAGGCGATGGCGATCGACGCAAGTCTTCGCGCGACCGCCGCACCGACGAGACCCGCTTCGTGCGCGTGCAGGCCGACAAGCTCGATCACCTCATCGATTTGGTGGGCGAGCTGGTGATCGCCAGCTCCGGTGCCCAGCTGGTGGCCCAGCAAGAAGGCTCAGCCGCTTTTGCCGAGGCCGCGCTGCGCATCCGCTCGCTGGTGGAATCGGCCCGCGATGGCGCCCTGGCCCTGCGCATGGTACCCATTGGCGAGACCTTTGCGCGCTTCCACCGTGTGGTGCGCGACGTCAGCAAGCTGCTGGGCAAGCAGGTTGAGCTGCAGATCACTGGCGCCGACACCGAGCTCGACAAATCCATGGTCGAGGTGATTGCCGATCCGCTGATGCACCTGGTGCGCAACTCGCTGGACCACGGCTTGGAGACGACCGAAGAGCGCATCGCCGCAGGCAAGCCCGAGCGTGGCGTGATCGCCCTGCACGCCTACCACGAGAGTGGCCAGGTGATGATCGAGGTGACCGACGATGGCCGTGGCCTCAACCGACAGCGCATCTTCAACAAGGCCGTCGAGCGCGGCCTGATCCACGCCGACGCCAACCTGAGCGACCACGAGATCGACCAGCTCATCTGCGCGCCGGGCTTCTCCACGGCCGAGCAGGTCACTGACATCTCGGGTCGTGGCGTGGGCATGGATGTGGTCAAGCGCAGCATCGAGCAGCTGCGTGGCCAGATGCAGATCGCCAGCGCCTGGGGGCAGGGCACGACCACCCAGATCCGTCTGCCGCTGACGCTGGCCATCATCGACGGCTTCCTCACCAGCGTGGGGAGCACGTACTACGTGCTGCCCATGGAGATCGTCTCGGAATGCATCGACCTGCCGCCCGAGTGCCTGCAGGAGCCGCGCAAGGGCGTGGGCTACTTCAACCTGCGTGGCGAGGTGCTGCCCTTCTTTGACGTGGCCCTGTTGCATCACGCCGATGCCGACGCCGACCACGCTGGCCGGCGCAGCCTGGTGGTGGCCCGCGATGGCGCCACACGCATCGGCCTCATCGTGGACCGCCTGCACGGTGAATACCAGACCGTGATCAAGCCCCTGTCCAGCTTGTTCAGGCACCTGCGCGCCATCGCGGGCTCCACCATCCTGGGCTCGGGCGATGTGGCGCTCGTCTTGGATGTGCCCGCCCTGGTGCGCTTTGCCACCGAAGCCACACGCCCCGGCTCGCAGCATGCGGTGGCGGCCTGGCAGTCCTTGGTGTCACCTGCTGCACTGAATTGATGTCGCGGCTTGAACGCGCGCCTTTGTCCTCTTCCCTCTCTTCACCAGCCTCTCGGGGGTTACCAACATGAAGAACCTGCTGTCCAACCTCATGCTGTGGCAGAAGTTCGCCATCCTGGCTGCGCTGGGTGCGGTGCTGTGCGCCGTGCCCACTGGCTTGTACCTGCGCGAAACCCTGGCCGACATCCAGACCCGGCAGATCGAACAGTCGGGGGCGAGCCTGGCGCGCAAGCTCGAAGGGGTGCGACGCACCCTGTTCTTGGCCCGAGGTGAATCACTCGGCAACCCCGATCGCCACGCCGACCTGAGCCTGACCTTGGCGAAGCTCGCCGAGCTCAAGGACGAGGCCCAAGCCAACAAGGCCCAGGTGGACGTCACCAATGAGGTGGCCAGCTTGCTGCAACGGCTGACCGCCATGAAGGGCAAGGTGGAAGGCAAGACCAAGCTCGTGGGTGATGACTGGCGCGAAGCGGCTGGTGATGTCAACGATCTGCTGGGCACCATCCTGGACAAGTCGGGCCTGACGCTGGACCCAGACATGGACAGCTTCTACACCATGTCGGTGGCGGCCGACGTGTTGCCCCAGGTGATTGAAAACCTGGCGCGCAGCCGCTCTGGCGCCAGGGCCGTGGCCACTGGCAATGACAGCCGCGAGCTCGCCATGCTCAACCACGGCTACCTGGCCTTTGCCTTGGTGCACATCAATGAGGTGGCATCGCAGGTCGACAAGGTCAGCAGCGTCAACCCGGTGTTGGGCGCCAAACTGAACCCGAATGAACTGGCGGCGAGCACCCGCAAGGTCATCAAGTCCGGCATGGAGGCCTTCGTGGAGGGCAAGCCCGCTCCCCTGCTGGCCTTCGAACAAGAGGCGACCAAGGTGATGCAGTCGCTCGAAGACTACACGGTGCCCGCCATGGCCAGCCTCAGCGATCTGCTGGCCGAGCGCATCGCCGAGAAGCGGCACACCATGATGGTGCTGTTGGCCACCTTGGGCGCCGTGGTGCTGGTGGCCTGCGGCATCGGCTGGGCGATCATCCGCTCGGTGACCCACCCGCTGCAGCGCGCCATCCAGGCCGCGCAGGCCGTCAAAGATGGCGACCTGAGCCAGCGCATCGAGACGCGCGGCAAGGACGAAGCTGCGCGCCTGCTTCAGGCCGTGGCCGCCATGCAGACGGGCTTGCGTGAGCGCAACGACCAAGACGCCCGCGTGTTGGCCGAGACCACCCGCATCCGCCAGGCGCTGGATGCCGCTGCCACCAACGTCATGGTGGTGGGCCCTGACATGCAGATCGTGTACGCCAATGAAGCCATGCTGCAGTTGATGCGCAAGCGCGATGTCGACTTCCGCAAGCACCTGCCTGAGTTCCAGGCCCACTTGGTGGTGGGCCAACGCATGGACCAGGTGTTGCGCGGCCTCACAGGCGACAGCAGCCTGCTGGACCAGTTGCACGGCACCCGCACCCAACGCCTGACGGTGGGCGCAGCGGTGATCGAGCTGAGCCTGTCGCCCATCCGCGATGCGCAGGGCCAGAGCCTGGGCCTGGTCTCCGAGTGGAAGGACCTGACCGAAGAGCTGGCCCGCCGTCAGCAAGAAGAGATCAGCATCGCCGAGAACCTGCGGGTGCGCCAGGCGCTGGATTGCAGCACCACCAACATCATGATCGCCGATGCCGATGGCAAGATCGTGTACTGCAACAAGGCCGTGGTCGAGATGCTCACCCGCAACGAGGCCGAGTTGCGCAAGGTGTTGCCGCAGTTCAACGTGAGCACCTTGTTGGGGGCGAACTTCGATGTCTTCCACAAGAATCCGGCGCATCAACGCAACCTGTTGGGCAACCTGCGCGGCGGCCATTCGGCCCAGATCAAGGTCGGCGGACTGAGCTTTGGTTTGTCGGCGTCACCCATCTTTGACCAAGCTGGCCAGCGGATGGGCAGCGTGGTCGAGTGGCGCGATCGCACGGCCGAGGTCAACGCCGAGGTCGAGATTGCCAGCCTGGTGGATGGCGCGGCGCAGGGTGACTTCTCGCGCCGCTTGGCGCTGGAGTCCAAAGAGGCCTTCTACCAAACGCTGTCGACCAAGTTCAACGAGCTGATCGCCACCGTGAGCAAGACCATCGTTGAGGTGCGTGTGGCCGCGGGCGAGCTGACCGCTGCCGCCAACCAGGTGTCGGAGACCTCGCAGTCGCTGTCGCAATCGGCGGCCAGTCAGGCGGCCAGCGTGGAGGAGACCAGCGCCTCGCTGCAAGAGATGACCTCGTCGGTCAAGCAAAACGCCGACAACGCCAACGTCACCGATGGCATGGCCACCAAGGCCGCCAAGGAGGCGATGGAAGGTGGCGAGGCCGTGACCCGCACCGTGCAGGCGATGAAGGACATCGCCACCAAGATCTCGATCATCGACGACATCGCCTACCAGACCAACCTGCTGGCACTCAACGCTGCCATCGAGGCCGCCCGGGCGGGCGAGCATGGCCGAGGCTTTGCCGTGGTGGCCGCCGAGGTGCGCAAGCTCGCCGAGCGCAGCCAGGTGGCCGCGCAAGAGATTGGACAGCTGGCGGGCACGTCGGTGGGGCTGGCTGAGCGTGCGGGCGATCTGCTCAAGCACATGGTGCCCTCCATCCACCGCACCAGCGAGCTGGTGCAAGAGATTGCAGCGGCCTCTGCCGAGCAGTCGGATGGCGTGACCCAGATCACCGGGGCGATGGATCACCTCAACTCGGCCACGCAGCAGAACGCCTCGGCCGCCGAGCAGCTGTCGGCCACGTCGGAGCAGCTGTCGGCCCAGGCCACGCAGCTGCAAGGGCTGATGGCCTTCTTCAGGCTGCACGATGACCATGGTGCAGGCAGCGCACCGGCACACGCGCCGACGGCTGTGGCGCACCGCGCAGCCCCTGCTGCCGCACACCGCCCGGCCGCGCGCCATGAGCCTGTGCATGCAGCGCCTGTTGCGCGCCGCCAAGGCTCCACGCCCAACCTGGCCCAGGCGCATGGCCACCTCGATCCGGTGGACGAGACCCACTTTGCGCACTTTTGACGAGGGAGCCCCAACATGAACGCAGTGGTGGCCGTCAGAGACCCCATCCATCCCGCCGCGGCGATGGTTGCTGGGTCGGCAGACCTGAGCACGGGCAAGCAGGTGCTGTGTCTGGCCGTGGGTCCCGAGACCTACGGCATCGGCATCGACCTGGTGCGTGAGATCTTGGAGGTCGGTCGGCTCACGCCCTTGCCCTTGACCCCGCCTTTTGTGCGCGGGGTGATGAACCTGCGCGGCGCCGTCGTGCCGGTCATCGACCTGTGCGCCCGGTTTGGCGGCAAGCCGGCCTCCGTGGGGCGGCGCAGCGCCATCGTCATCATCGAGACCTGTCACCAGGATCAGGAAGGCGCCCTGGTGGTGGGCGCCCTGGTCGATGGGGTCTCGGAGGTGCTCGATGTGGCCAACCAAGACATCGAACCCGTGCCCTCCCTGGGCACCCGCATCCCGCGCGATTTCATCCACGGCATGGCCAAGGTCAAAGGCATGTTGCTGTCCATCTTGGACATGGAGCGTGTGCTGGACCGCGAAGCCTTGGCTGCGCTGATTGGCAGCCACCTGGGGGCCAGCGCCCAAGCCGTGGGTGGCGCCGAGGGCGAACCGCATTGACCGGAGCCGGGCCATGGACATGGTGATTTCTGACCGCGTGTTCGCCAACCTCTCCGACACCTTCCACCAGGTGTCGGGCATCCGCCTGAGCCCGGCCAAGCGGCAGATGGTGATCGGCCGCCTGCAGCGCCTGGCGGGCGAACGCGGGGCCCGCAGCCTCGATGAGTACGTCACCCAGGTGATCCACGGCGGTGACCGCGCCGAGCTGACCAAGGTCATCGACCGGCTCACCACCAACGAGACCTACTTCTTTCGCGAAGGCGCGCACTTCGAGTTCCTGGCGAAAGCGCTGGCAGAGCGCTCCAGGGGCGGCAGCTTCCGGGTGTGGAGTGCCGCCAGCTCGTCGGGCGAAGAGGCCTACAGCATCGCCATGCTGCTGGCCGACAAGATCGGCCTGGGCGGCTGGGAGATCGTGGGCACTGATTTGTCCACATCGGTGCTGGCGTCGGCGCAGCGTGCGCTCTACCCGATGGAGCGCGCCAAGGGCATGCCCATGAACTACCTCAAGCGCTTTTGCCTCAAGGGCCAAGGGCCTTACGAAGGGCATTTGCTGGTGGACAAGTCGCTGCGCAAGAACGTGAAGTTCATGCAGGCCAACCTGATGCAGGAGCTGCCCGATCTGGGCCAGTTCGATGTCGTCTTCTTGCGCAACGTGCTGATCTATTTTGACCCTGATGCCAAGGCCCAGATCGTCAACCGTGTCTTGCCCTTGATCCGCAAGGGTGGCTACCTTTTCACTGGGCATTCGGAGTCCCTCAACCAGATTCCGCATGGCCTGACCCACGTCCAGCCTGCCATTTATGCTCGAACTTGATCAGGCACCACTGAAGGTCCGCCCTGGCCGTCACACCGGCGAGGTGGTCTTCCTGTTGCCCGGCCAGTGGTACTTTGGCTCGACCGGAGCCACCGTCAAGACCTTGCTGGGCTCGTGCATCGCCATCACCCTGTGGCACCCGCGCAAAGGCCTGGGCGGCATGTGCCACTACCTGCTGCCCAACCGCCCTCGGCCAGCTGATGGCCTGCTCGACGGCCGCTTTGGCGACGAGGCCATGGCCTTGCTGCTCGATGAAATCCGCCGCACGCGCACCCTGCCCAAAGACTACGAGGTGCACATCTACGGCGGTGCCGACACCATGCCCGACGAGGCCAAGGTGAAGTTCGCCATCGGTGAGCGTAACGTGGAAAAGGCCATGGACCTGGTCGACCGGTACGGCTTTCAATTGCAATGCGTCGACGTGGGGGGCAATGAGCCGCGCCACGTCGGCATCGACCTGAGCTCCGGCCAGGTCAGCCTGCGTCGGGGGCATCCCCACGCCCGCAAAGGAGTGTGACCATGAGCGCCGCCCTGCGTGTGATGTTGGTGGATGACTCGGCTGTGGTGCGCAAGCACCTCAGCGACATGTTGACCAAGGCGGGCATGGAGGTGGAAGCCGCCCCAGACCCCATCTTTGCGCTGACGCGGCTGCAGGCCCGTTGGCCCGATGTGTTCGTGCTGGATGTCGAGATGCCGCGCATGGATGGCATCAGCTTCCTGCGCAAGATCATGACCGAGCGGCCCACGCCGGTGGTGATGTGCTCGACCTTGACCGAGAAGGGCAGCCAGACCACCATGCAAGCCCTGGCAGCAGGTGCGGTCAGCTTCATCACCAAGCCCAAGCTCGGCCTGCGCGACTTCCTCGAAGGCGACAGCAACGGCATCGTGGCCGCGGTCAAGGCCGCCGCCAAGGCCAACATGGGGGCGCTGCGGCGCACCATGCCGCAAGCCGGCAGCAAGCCACTCAGCCCGGTCATCGACAGGGGCCCCGTGGGTGGGCAAACGGCCATGGCCGAGACCACGGATCGCGTCATCGCCGTGGCCGTGTCCACAGGCGGCGTGCAAACCATCGAGGCCGTGTTGCGTCGCTTGCCTCGCACGGTACCTGGCATGGTGGTGGTGCAGCACATGCCGCCCAATTTCACCGCCTCGCTCGCCGCGCGACTCAATGGCATCTGCGAGCTCGAGGTGATGGAGGCCAAGGATGGTGACCGCGTCATCAACGGGCGCGTGTTGATCGCGCCGGGCGGTCGCCACATGCGGCTCAAGCGCAGCGGTGCGCAGTATGTGGTCGAGGTGTTCGACGGTCCCCTGGTCAACCACCACCGGCCCAATGCGGACGTGATGATGAAGTCGGTCGCACAGTGTGCGGGGGCCAACGCCATCGGCGTGGTGCTCACAGGCATGGGCGATGACGGTGCGCGCGGACTCAAAGAGATGCGCAGCGCCGGCGCCCAGACGGCTGCACAGGATGAAGCCAGTTGTGTGGTCTACGGCATGCCCAAAGAGGCCGTCAAGATCGGTGCGGCCCAGCACATCGTGGCCCTGGAAGACATCCCCGAGTGGCTGATGACCGCGGCACGGGCCAGCCTGGTGGCGGCCCACTGAAAGGCGCAACATGCAGGCAACCTTGCTGCAGTCCATGATGGCGCCCGGCATCCGGCTGATGCGGCGCTGGTCGTTGGCCGCGCGTTTCGGCATGGTCAGCGGCGCGGCCAGTGTGATGGTCGTCGTGTTGGCCGTGTATGGCGGCTGGCGCTCTGTCCATGACTGGCGCATCACCCGAGACGAGTTGACCGGCGTGGCCGTGGCCGATCAGCTGGTTCAGTTGACCGCACAGGTCAACCAGGTGCATGCCGCCTTGCACCGTCAGCAATTGCTGCCGTCTGCCGAGAGTGAGGCGCAACTGCAGCGTGCACAACAGGCGCTCAGTGCAGGAGTTGCCCAGGTGCAGGGCACGGCCTACCTGATGGCCCATGAAGAGCTCAAGTCCAGCTTGGCGGTGGCCAAGGTTGACATCGAGCGTTACCTGGCCGACAGCCGAACCCCGCGCCCTGTGGCCGTGGATCCCACCAAACCCCTGACCGGATTGCGTCGGCTGACCCTGTTGGTGGGTGAGCAATCGGGCTTGCTGCTCGACCCCGACATCGAGCCGTTTTCGCTGATGCTGGTGCTGGTCGACCGGTTTCCGCCCATGCTCGACACCCTGACCCGCTTGCGCAACGCCGCCTTGCTCAACGCCAACAAGGAGATGGCCGATGGCGACGAGCTGGTCGAATTGAGCGTGCTGCGCAAGGTGCTGCAGGCCCAGGTGGATGACACGGGCATCGCGCTGGGCGCTTTGCAGCGCGCGGGCAAGCCTGGGGCCAGTGCCTGGACATCGATGTCGGGGCAGATGGCCAACTACGCCAACCAGCTGGAACGCCAGGCCAGTTTGCCGCCCACGGCCCCCGAACGGCTGGCCACCTTCCAGCGCGGCGAGGAGGTGCTGCATTCGTCATTGACCTTCCACCAGGCCATCCAGCAGCGCTTGACCACGGCCTTGCAGGCACGCAAGCGCCTGCAGCAGGCTGAGATCGCAGGGTATGCCGTGGCCGGCTTGTTCACGGTGCTCATCATGGGCTACCTGATGATGGCCATGCACAGCGCGCTCATGCGCTCGATGGACGCCATGACCGGCACCATCGACGACGTCAGCCAGGGCGACCTGACCCGCCGCATGGAGGTGGTGGGCGACGACGAAATCGCCCACGTGGGCCACGGCGTCAACGCCATGGCCAGCCGCTTGTCGCGCATCGTGGCCACCATCCGCTCCAATGCCGTGCTGGTGGCCCATGGTGCCCAGCAGCTGGGCGATGGCGCGCTGGCCTTGGCCCACCGCACCGAGGCGCAGGCCCGCAAGCTCACCGAGACGTCAGATGGCTTGCGGCACATCCGCCATGCGATGTCCGACAACCAGTCGGCCACCGATGAGTTGCTGGACCGCGTGGGTCGCCTGCAGGCCATGACCCACGATGGCCGCGATGCCATGCCCCGCGCCGAGCAAAGCATGCAGCAGATCGAGTCGGGCTCGCAGAGCATGCGCGAGATCGTCAGCATGATCGAGGACATCGCTTTCCAGACCAACATGCTGGCGCTGAACGCGGCCGTGGAAGCCGCCAGGGCCGGTGAGGCCGGCTCGGGCTTTGCGGTGGTGGCAGGCGAGGTGCGCAAACTCGCCGGGCGCTGTGCCAACGCGGTGGCCGACATCACCGGCCTGATCGAGCAGTCCAACCTGCAGGTGCGCGAAGGCTCGGTGCACATCGGCGAGATCTCGCGCGTGTTGGGTCAGATGGACGACGTGATGCACAGCATCCGAGCCCAGGTCGATCAGGTGGTCAAGGGCACGGCGCAGCAGCACCAGGTCCTCACCGAGGTGCACGAGATCCTCGATGGCCTCGACGAGATCAACCGCGAGAACACACACGCCGTGGCCCACACGCGCTCGGCCACCGAAGAGCTGATGCTGCGTGCGGCCACGCTGTCGCGCTCGGTGCAGGGCATCCGCCTGTCGCAGGGCAGTGCCGACGAGGCGCAGGCCATGGTCGAGCGCGCGGTGGCCCACATCCAGGACGTGGGCTTGCCATCCGCCATGGGCGCACTGAACGACCCGAACGGGCCATTCGTCGACCGCGACCTGTTCGTGCTGGGTGCCAGCCGAGACGGCGTGCAGCAGTTCATCAGCGGCGACGCCAGCGGACAAGGCCAGCCCTTGCCCACGCTCACCACCAAGAGCGGCCTCTTGTTTGCCGAGGCCATCTGGGCCGCTGCCGACCGTGGCGAGAACTGGGTGGAGTACCTGGTGTGCGACCCGGCCACACTGGAGATGCAGTCCAAGTTGGCCTGCGTTCACAAGGCCAGCGATGACCTGCTGGTGTGCGGCATCATGAGCCGCGTGGACGGCTTCGCCGCTCAGCAGGCCTGACGCGCGCGCCGCGCCAGCCAGGCCCGCGCCACGCGCGAGCCGCTGGGCCGCCCCAGCGCCGCCGAGATGAACTCGCCCGCATCCACCAGGCGATCCATGTCGATGCCGGTCTCGATGCCCAGGCCTTGCAGCAGGTAGAGCACGTCTTCCGTGGCCACATTGCCCGTGGCCCCCTTGGCATAGGGGCAGCCGCCCAGCCCCGCCACGCTGGTGTCAAAGGTGTGGATGCCCATCTGCAGGCAGGCGTGGATGTTGGTGAGCGCCTGGCCGTAGGTGTCGTGGAAGTGGCCGCTCAGCTCGTGCAGCGGCAGCTTCGGCATCACCAGCGCCATCACGTCTTGCACCTGCCCAGCAGTGCCCACCCCGATCGTGTCGGCGATGCCGATGTGGTGCGCCCCGATGTCCAGCAGGCGCTGGGCCACATCGGCAGCGGCTTGCGGCGTCACCTCGCCTTGGTACGGACAGCCCAAGGCACACGACACGGCGGCCCGCACCCGCATGCCGGCCGCGCGGGCTGCCTCGACCACCGGGCGGAAGCGCTCGATCGATTCGGCGATCGAGCAGTTGATGTTGCGCTGGCTGAAGGCCTCGCTGGCCGCCGCGAAGATCACCACCTCATCGGCGCGGGCAGCCAGGGCGCCCTCGAAGCCCTTCATGTTGGGTGTGAGCACCGAGTGGCGAACGCCCACCGGTCGTGGGATGGCCGCCATCACCTCGGCGTTGTCGCCCATCTGCGGCACCCACTTGGGGCTCACGAAGCTCGTCACCTCGATCTGCTGCACGCCGGCCGCCTGCAGCTGACGCACCAGTGCCACCTTGGTGGCCACGGGCACGGGCTGGGCCTCGTTTTGCAGGCCATCGCGTGGGCCGACGTCGACCAAGGTGACGCGGGAGGGCAGGGCGGTGTGGGGCATGGGCGGCGTGCGGCGGTGGGGACTGCCGCGCATTGTGCCGTGGCATCATCGCGCGCCATGAACGCCGCTGTCGACGCCACCGCTGCCCACTGGGATCACCCCCAGCCCTACCTGCACACCGTGCACGTGGGTGATGCCCACATCGACCTCATGCAGCACACCAACAACGTGGTCTACCTGCAGTGGCTCGAAGACGTGGCCTGGGCGCACTCGGTGGCCCTGGGCCTGGGGCCGGACGAGTACGCGGCCGCCGGCCACGGCATGGTCGTGCGCCAGCACGAGCTCAACTACCTGGCCGCCACGCGCCTCGGCGACACCCTGGTGCTGGCCACCTGGCTGGTGGCCGCCGACAAGCTCACGCTGACCCGCCACTTCCAGTACTGGCGGCCCAGCGATGGCCTCACCGTCTTCCGTGCCCGCACCGTCTACGTGTGC
>Ga0228699_1000548_pt1 | contig 27258 bp, 19 predicted proteins | sample McNCre217_Aug_MG_FD_178016 | JGI IMG/M metagenome (GOLD analysis project Ga0228699, IMG submission 178016) | Freshwater microbial communities from McNutts Creek, Athens, Georgia, United States - 2-17_Aug_MG | ecosystem: Environmental > Aquatic > Freshwater > Creek | place: USA: Georgia... | reverse complement strand
GCCACCGCCATGCCCTTAGAATCTCACCCGCACAGCGCCGCGACGTGATGCGGTGAGCCCGCCGCCGGTCACGCGGCATCAGAGAGCGGGCTAGGCTCTACGGGGCCGCCGCTGTGCATCCTGGGTGTGTAGCCGGTAGAGAGCCGGGGCGGACTGTAAATCCGCTGTCATACTGTGGCGCTGCCGGTGCGACTCCGAGCCGCACCCACCAGAGTCATGCGCTACAGCGTCTGCGGCGCAGAAAACGCGGTCTTCGGAATCCTGAGCGCGTCGCCGTCGAAAAACGCCACTGCGACAAGATCGCCATCAACCCGCCAGCACCCATCAATGCGCTGCGTCGTCGACACCCAGGCTGCAGCGCGAGCGCCGAACTGGCACGGCCCAGCATCGGCGAACAACTCGACCCGCTCGCCGGTCTTGCCTGACGCGATGAGCACGGGTTCGGCCGCATTGGCTGCGGCGGCAATGGACAACACGAGGACGGCGACGAATTTCATGGCCTGGCTCCATCAAGTTGGCTTTGATCTTACCGCCGCGTGGCCCTGTGGCGCTTGCGCTCGGTCGTCGTCTCCAGCGCGTGCGCAGCCATCTCGCGTAACTCATCGTTGCTGGTTTGCTCGGCGTGGCGGAACGCCTGGCGCAGCATCTCCACGTCCTCGCGCCTGCGCATGCGGTCTATGATCGTGATCAGCGTGAGCGCTGCGGCGAGCGTGGCGCCCAGGGCCGTGATTGGCTCCATGCCGCCGTACATCCACGCATAGCCGGCGCCGCCCCAGGCGCAGAGGTTGCCCCACAGGCTGGCGATCTTGGTGTGCAGGGTTTCGAAGAAGGCGGTGATCATTTCGCTGTGCCCTTCGACAAATACGGCGAAGCCTTCCCGGTCTGCCAGTACCGCTTGACGGCGCCGCTGTCTTCATCCTCGGCCCATGCTCTGCATGCCCGGCATGTGAGCCGCAAATACGGCACGTTTCCCGGAAAAACAGAGGACTCCTTCATCTGCCGCGACTCTTGCGGCTGCGAGGCATCGCCGCATTGCGGGCAAGTTTGCGTGGGTGTGGTGATCATGATCAGTGTACGATAACCGCGACCTCGGCCCGGCCGTCTGGCAGCAGCCGATTCACCCGCCCGACGGCGCGGCGGTACTGGCTCAGGTCAGGATCGCTGACCGGCACGCCGATGATCGTGTCGCCCGGGCCGGGCTCGGCGACGATGTACTGGCCAGGCGCGGCGCCGCCGACATTGCACGGCACCTTGCCGCTGTAGGCAATGCGGTCAACTTGCTGCCGGTCGACCTCAAGCTGGGTGCGGAACGCTTCCCACGCCTCGGGTGGCGCGCCGTCCTCGGGCTCGACCGCAGTACACCATGTGTCGCCTCCGACATAGCTGGGGCTGGTACTTTTCACCCCGAACCGCACCGCCTCGCTGTAGGTCAGGGTCAGCGTGCCGTCGGCCTTGAATCCGACGATCTGGCCTTTGGAAATGCTCAGCCCGTTGTTGCGCTCATACTCGGCATAGTCTGCGCCGCTGGCATTAACTGTGCCGCCTGCATTGATCGACCGATTGTTTGAGGCCGCCAGCGGAACGCGCATGGCAGCATTAGCCGCGTTGCCGTTTGCCCCGTTCACGGCGTTGAATGTAACGCCAGAGCCTCCCACAGCCCCCCGCACAACGAGCCCACGATTGCCCTCTGCGTATGCCCCTATACCTGTGATTGCATGGGATGTTTCAGTGGTGTTGGTTACCTGCCCGACAGTCAGAAAACCATTGCTGTAGTCAAGGTATCCGTTAAACGGTGTCAGCGCCGTCGCCCCAAATGCAATAGGGCCATTCAACAAAGCTGGCGCGCTGAAACCCTGCTGCCCAGTCGGATGGACGCAATAAGACTCAAACGCCACTGTGGAATTAGCAAATGTGAGCTTTGATACTCCGGCCGTGCCGAGCAACTGGCAAACATACGAGACAATAGCGGGGTTTGTCGATGCGGCCGGATACCCGCCGGCCGTGTACATAAGCGCCCGCAAGTTTCGGATTGCAACTTGCGAGTTTTTGACCCTGAAAAGCCCCTGCTCTGCCTCGATTACATTCGAGACACGGGCGCTATCTCGTACCCAGATATCGGCAACAGGCTGAAAATACGACATGCCTGCAGACAAGATGGAAAAATTGTCCGCGTTCATTATCATTGCCTTGGAATTCTCAATACCAAGGTACGGGAAATCCACCGCATAACACCCTGTGGCATTTACGAGAATCGGCATTTCTGTTGCCGATGGCGCCATATTGCTTGGCGCCTGCAAACCGCAGTGGTCAATGAAACTATTTATGCTGCAATATACCGTGTTGTTGAGCGTCCAAGGTGCAAATACTTGGAAGAAATTAACGTCGCCGGAAAGCGATGTGATGAAGTCGGTAGTAGTTTTGTAAAATCCCCGACGACAGAGTGAAAAGAGGAACCTTCGGAATGTGCCGCTAAACAAGGCATCATCCGCATACAAGCCATAATCACAGCGGTTTATTGTCACATCCTCAATGCTGAAGTGCTGCGCGCCAACGCCGCCACCATTTTGGATATGCCACATTTTGAAAGAGGACCACCCAGCGCCAATGGTAGTCAAGGTCAGCCCTTTCCATGCCCAGTTTTTGATGCCGTCCCCGGCCGGCGCGTTCATTGTGATCCCACTGGAGCATGCGTCCGAGTCCCATTCAAGCACCGTGCGGTATGCAGCAGATGTGTTGATGAAATACTCATCGCCGTAGCTCAGCATTTTCGCGCCGGACTTCCAATTGATTGGGCTCGAAAGGCGGAATTTCGCGCCAGCCGGCACGGTAAACGGAACGCCAAGATCAACTATCGCCTGGAAATATGCAGAAACATCTGTCGTGCTGGTTTTTGCGTAGATTGCAGCATGCAGAGCCTCCGGGATGAGCTGCATGATTGATGGCAACTGCTTGTCGAGCGCCAGCGCAACCGTCTCAAGAGCAGCGCCTGTTTCGGTGCGGCGATAGCCCACCAGCGCCGCGCCCTTGCCGCTGGCGGTGCTGGCCAGATCCTGCACCGTGCCGCCGCCCTGGAACGCAACCAGCGCCGCGCCCTTGCCGCTGGCAGTGCTGGCCAGGTCGGCCGCCAGCGCCGTCGAGCTGGTCGGGTCACCCTTGTACGCTACCGGCTGGCCGCTGCCGTCGAAGCGCAGGAAGCTGTTCGCGCGGGCTGTCGCTGTCTCCACCATTGGCGACATGCCGTTGATGTCCGGCACGCGCAGCGACTGGTTGATGGCTACCTGCTGCTGCTGGGCGAGGATGACGGTGCGGTCGAACTGGTCTTCGATCACGCGTGGATAGAAGCCGCCGCCGTTGGTGATGCTGGCCGGCTGGGTGAGCGGCACGGCGCTGGTGGCGGTGAGCTGAAAGCCGGCCGCCAGCGCCGTGGTCAGGTTGATCGTTCCGCCCGGCGCGGCGTTCTGGTCGGCGTTGAGGGCAACGGTGTAGTCGGCCGTCAGCACCAGGGTGGACAGCGCGCCGGCCAGGTCGATGCGCTGCACCACCAGGTCGGCGCCGCTGAACACCTTGAAGGCGAAGGGGTAGGCCGTGACCAGCCCTGTGCCGGTGTAGGGGCCTGCGGTGCGGGTCTGGCTGCTGATCGTCATGCCGGGCAATATCCCGCCCGATAGGCGCCCTAAGTGAACCCCTGCACGGGCGGCGTCAGTGCGGCGTCTGGAAGCCGAAGACAAGCGCCGCCGGGTTGCTGGTGTCGCCGTCTGCCAGGGCCTTGGCGCCTGTGATGGTGCGATTGATCTGCACGCCCGGGACGCCGAAGATGTCGCCCGCCAGTTGCACGAAGGACTTTCGGAAGGCGTCGTCCAACTCGCCTTGCCCGAGCTGCTTCGCCGCCTTCTCGGCATCGCCGACGATGCGCACGCCAGACGGCCCGGCGTAGCCCATGCCGCGCTCGCCCATCATGGGCTTGACCACTGCGGCAAACTCGCGGGCAAAGGCGAACAGGCCCATGAAATTGGTGAAGACCTCGATCAGCCCGGTCTTGAGCGCCTTCTCGGGGTCATCCCAGTCACCCGAGTCGCCAGGCGTCAGCGCGGCCTTGAGCGCGGCGGTCAGCACCGGTACTGCCACGCCGATCAGCGCGAAGTCCATGAAGGCCGCCGCCTTCGTCTTGGTGCTGGCCGACCGGTAAAGCACGTTGGTCTGCGTATTCATGAAGTCGTAGAACGCCGTGAACAGCTTGAGCATCGGGCCGCCCCGAGCGATGCCCGACTGGTCGACTTCTTCGCCACCACCCTGGCTGTCCTTCACCGCCTGATCGGCCAGCGCCACAGCCGTGGCGTCGTCGTGGCCCTCGCTGACAGCCTTCTCGTGCGCGCCGATCCATGTGGGCACGTCGACCATCTGCTGGCACTGCGCGGTCAGGAAGTAGCCGTAGCGCCCCATCCACTCGCCGGCCGTGGTCTGCCCGGCTACCTTGTTGCGCATCTCGTGCAAGTCCCGGTACATGGTGCGCGTGCGGTTGCGCATGAACTCGCTCTTTTCCTTCACGTCGCGGGTCGCCTGCGCCGGGTTGCCCAGGTACTGGGCCACACCACGTGAGATTGCCACACCGCCGATGCGTGAATACGACTGAACGATGCCCAGCGGCTGCAGGATGGCGGACATCACGTTGAAGGTCAGCGCAGCAGTCGACACGTTCTTGCGGAAGAACCCGGCCGCGCGTTCCTGCGCACTGTCCAGGCGCTTGCTGCCGGCCACGATGTCGTCGCGCCACTTCTCCAGCTCGGCCTTGACGTGGGGGCCGTAGTGTTCGCGGATGGCTGCGTCCAACGTGTTTGATCTCAGCAGCTTGTTTGCGTCGATGACCCACTCGTGCCAGGCCAGATCGTGGATCACATCGTTCAAGCCCGCGTAAAGCCCTTGCAGGTTGAGCAACAGCGGCCTGCCTTTGACCTCTTCTACCCGCGCCTTGATGAAGCTGCGCGCAGTTGTGGCCGCTGAATACGCCGCCTTCATGGCATCCTTGGCGTCGCCGGCCTTGGCGTGCTGGCTCGCCGCCAGGTTCGTGGCTGCGTCGAACTTCACCGGGTAGTACCAGCCGCGCAGGTTGACCACCTGCCCGTCGGCGCTTTTGATCTGGAACGGACGCGGCGCGATCCACTCGGGCTCGACACCGTTGACGCGCATTTCCTTGGCCGCGATCTCTGGCCTGAAACTCTCGAAGTGGTCGCCGATGGCCTGCGCTGCCTGCAACTCGGCCGCGCTGAAGGTGTGCAGCACCGCCAGGATCTGCGGCATGGTCAGCGTCTTGGTGACGCCAGCGATGCCGCCGTCCATGAGGCGCTGCAGGTTCGACTCGTTGCCGTAGTTCATCAGGATGGCAAAGCGCTCTTCCCAGTTCAGCGACACGTTCTTGCCCAGCTCCGGGAAGGCCTTGCCCTTGCCGATCTTGTCGCGCGCCGAGACGTTGGCCAGGATGGGCTTCATGATCTCCATGAGCTTGGCCGTGGTGTCTGCCTTGCGCGATGTCTCCCAGCTCGCCCGCTCGTTGGCCGGGCGAATCAACGTGTTCCACCATGGGCCGCCATCCTTGCCACCGTCAAAGCGCGCGGCCCAGGTTGCCGCCTTGATATGCGCCGCCGCGAACTGCTTCACCTGGTCGAGCTTGCGCCCCAGCAGGGTGTTCGGCGTGCGTACGTTCTTGCCCGACTGGCGGGCGGTGGCAATCAGCGTCGCCGCCAGTTCGTCGCGCTTCGCCTCGTAGGCCACACCATCGCGCGCGGTCAGCAACTTGTCCTTCAGCCGGCCCAGGTGCTCGATCTGCTTGACCATATCGCGCAGGCCGCGCAGCTCCTCGAGTGTTGCCTCCTGCACCGGCTTGCTTGCGCTGCGCTGCACGGCGTCGGCCAGCAGCTTGATGCGCTCTTCATCGTCGGCGTAGACCAGATTGCCGGCTTCGTCGCGCGACTCGATCGCCGCGTCATAGTCCGCTCGCTCCTGCTTCGACAGCAACGCCTCAGGGATCACCAGCAACCTGCCGGCGTTGATCTGTGACTGCACCCAGGTGCGCAGCGCCACACCGCGGTCGATGGCCTTGCCGGTCTGGGTGCGCAGGTTGTACTTGTCGAGCAGGGCATCAATCTGCGCCCGGTATTCAGCCGGCAAAGACGGGCGCGGCTTGTCGAACCGCCGCAGGTAGGCCACGGCCTTCTCGACCTCTTCTTGTGCCACGTAGGCCGCCCGCGTTGCCTCGTGCTGGATGACCTGGTTGCGCTTCTCGGCCGCTGCGCCTTGCGTGTCGCCGGCCCGGAAGTGCTTCTCGGCCGCTTTGCCGGCGCGGGCTTCGGCCGCCGCGTAGACGCTGGGCTTGATGTCGCGCACCTTGCTGCGCCCGACGACCGCTGCCGCGTATTCCTTGGCCGCCTTCACCAGCATGTCAGCCGTGTTGCGCTGGCCGGGCACCTTCTGGCGCACCGTGCCGGCGGCTTCGAGCGCCGACAGTTCGGTGGCGATGGCGCGGGCGCGGGCCTCGGTGTGCACCGCCCGGTCGGCGGCGCGTTGCAGCCCCTCGGGCGTGGCCAGTTCGCCGTGCCGCTCCAGCATGCGCTGGTCGGCGATGCCCTCGATCACCTGCCGGGGTGGGTCGGCCGCCACGATGGCGCGCACCAGCTCGTCACCGCTGCTGAACCCGAAGGGCTCGGCCACCACGTCGGGGTGGATGCCCACCTTGTCGCTGGTCATGCGCAGCGTGGAGAGCTTGCGCCACAGCGCGTCGGGCTGGGTGCCGTACATCTCGCGCAGGGTCTCGGTGTCGAGCTTGCCGTGCGTGGCGTGCTCGGGCAGCGCATCGGTGGACTGCTCGCCGTTGGCGGCCGCGGCGCGCTCGGCGTAGTCGTGCCAGATGCTGAACTGGTCCTGCCCGCGGCGCTGGCTGTCGAAGGCCTCTTCGAGGTCGCGCAGGTCGGCCTTGCCGTGCTCGTCGGGCAGCAGATAGCCCTCTTCCACCAGGCGCTCGGCCATGGCGTCCAGGCTCAGGCCGCCCTCGCGGCGCACCACCGGCTTGCCGAACACGCCGCTTTCAAGGCGCTCGTCCTTGGGCCGGATGCCCCACTGGCTTTCCACCTCGGCGCGGTTCAGGCCGCCCAGCTTGGCGATGGCCACGAACAGGTTGTCGCGGCTGTTGTCCAGCTCGCCCGTGGCCTTCACGCGCGGCGCGGCTTGGGCCTGCTGGTCGGGCTCGCCCTTGCCGGTGAGGAATGCCCATGCCCGGTACACCGGCTGGCTCATCACCTCGGCGCGCACCTCGCGCTCGATCTCGCGGCGCAGGCCCTTGGCGCGGTCCTGCAGCTTCTTCAGTTCGCGGCTGGTGGCGTTGCGCTGCCATGTCATGTCGCGCAGGCCGCGCGCCTGCAGGTTCTCGATGGCCTGCTGGGTGGCATCCACCGCCAGGTGGTGATAGGCCGCCCACTGCTCGGGCGTCATGCCGGCCTGCTCGGGCGTCTGGAAAAGCGCGCCCATGTTGCGCGCCGCCTCGGCCTCCTTGATCTGCTGGGTGGTGGCCAGCATGCGGTCCATGACGCCGCGCACCTCGGGCGTCAGCTCGACGTTGAGCGCCTTCAGGCTCTTGTAGATGTTGACCATCCACGCGCGGAAGCGCTGGAGCAGCGGCTGCAGCGCCAGGCTGGGCGCCTTGCCCTCGAAGGCGTAGCGCTCGAAGCCGCGGGCGAAGGTCTCGTGGTGCTCGCGCTTCTGCTCCAGCGTCATGGCGTGCCACTCGCCGATGGCCGACTGCTCCGGGCTGGCCTTCACGCCGAACCAGTCCAGCAGCCGGTTCATGTCGGCCACGATCCCGCGCTCACCGTCGCTTACCTGCTCGCCGTCAGCAATGCGCGCCTCGATGCGAGCCGCCAGGTCGGCCTGCACTTCCAGGAAGAAGTGCCCGGCCTCGTGGATGAAGCTCGACAGGTCGGCATCCTTGAGCAACGTCAGCGTGGTGGTCTGCTGGGTGATGTCGCGGCCGAAGGCGATCTGTGCGCGGGCTGGCTGCGCTGGCGCGGCGCGTGGGCCGGCGAACTGGTTCAGGATGCTCGGGTCGTTCGGGTCGAACGTGCCACGGTTGCCGGTGGCGGACTTGATCTGCTCGGGGCGGAAGACGACGACGTTGCCGTACTCGTCCATGATGCCGTCGTGCCCACCCTCTTTGGCCTGGGCCAGCATCGCGTCGATCTCGGCTTCGTCGGTCAGCTCCGTGCTGTGGACGCGCAGCGGGTTCTGCACCGAAAGGAACACCGGATAGACGGTGGGCGCTGCCTCGTTCGGGCTGCGCGACATGGCGTTGGCGTAGTCGGGGTTCGACGTGAAGAACATCCCGGCGCGGGCCGACTCGAACGTGCCGCGCGTGCCGGCCTTGCTCGGATCGAAGGTGTCAAATCCACCGGCCGGAGTGCCGTGGTACACCACCGCCGGCCGGCCGTCTTCGTCGACAACGTGGCTCTTGTCAAACCACTTCACGAACCCTTCTGAATCGACCGGCAACTGCGGCTGATCCATCACGTTCTCACCCTCGCCCAGCTTTGACGCGATGCGCAGCGGGTAGCGCTGCGCCAGCTCCTGCGGGCTCATGCCGGCCTTGGCCGCCGTCACGGCGTAGAAGTCGCCCAGCACGGTGGCGTAGGTCTTGTTCACGTCGGGCGTGAAGCGGCGCACCTCGTCGAGCTGGCGCTGGAACTCGGCGCGCACCTGGTCGCGCCCGGCCTGCCACGTCTCGTCGCCGGCCTTCTGCTCGATCACCCGGGCAATCTCGGCCTGCAGCTTGTCGCCGTGCTCGGCCATGTAGGTCTTGGCCTCGGCCGGGCTCATGGCGTCCTCGGCCGTGCGCGCGTGCTCCACCAGCGCCTGCTGGAACACCTGGCCGGGCGCATGGGTGACGAACTCGCCGGTCGGGATGACCAGATCGCCGCCGGTGGCGATGGCCTGCTCAAGCTGCGGCGCCACGCTGGGCAGGGCCTGGGCCAGCGCCTGCATGTCCACGCCGGCCGCCTGCAGGGCACGCGGATCCACGTAGAGGCTGGGCACGTTCTGGTCGGCCAGGCTCTGCGCGAAGGTCTGGAACTGCTCGGGGTCGCGCTCGCGCAGCTTGCTGGCGTCGGCCAGGGCAGCGATGGTGTCGAGCTGCTGCGCGGATAACTGGGCCTGCGCGGCTCCTTGCGTCTCACGCGAAAGCCTGCGCGAGATGCCGGCAAACGCGCCGCCCGTCGCCGCGCCGGCCATCAGGCCCTGCGCTGCAGCCTCGGCCACGCCCTCCATCGCCGGCTTGTCGGTGGCGATGTTCTGCCAGATCTGCTCCTGAGCCGACTGCGGCATTTCCTCAAGCAGGCCTTCAGACACACCGGCCTCGGCCAGGGTCCGAATCAGCCCTTTCTTGACCTCTTCGCCCTTCAGAGCGCCCGACGCCAGGGCCGTGTCGATGTCGGCCACGCCGAGCTTTTGCGCCACCTTGCCGCCGATCACCGACAGAGCGCCCGTGCCCGCGCCGCTGGCGATGGCTGCAGCAACCTGACCGACCGTGAGCACGCCGCCCGCCTGCCGGTAGTTCTCTGCCGCAGAGCCTGCAGCCATGACGCCCTCGCCTGCCGCGCCAGCCACCAGAGGCGCAGCTTGGCCGAACGTGCGCGCCAGGAAGCCGGGCAACGCCGGCCCAGCCACGCCGGCCGCCAGCGTCTTTTCGCCGACCGTCAGCAGACCGCGCGCCACTCCAGCACCGCCCAGCATCACGGGCAGGGACTCGACACCCGTCTGCACGATGGTCGACGGGTTCTCTGCCATGGCACCGAGCGTGCCCAGGAAGCCGCTGGCGTCCTGCACCCTCTTGTTGGCCTGCCGCTGCGCGTCGCTGTAGAAGGTATCCAGGATGCTCTGCGCGTCCTTGAACCGCAGGCCCGCAGACTCGACCGCCTGTCCGGCACGGCCCAGCGTGGGGATGTCTGCCAAGCCGACGATGGACTGCGGCAAGCCCACCGCTCCCTTGAGGGCAGACACGCCCAGGTTGCCGGCGTCCGCCACCAGGCCACCCCGCGGCGCATTCGGCGCGCTCACGAGGTAGCGGATGGCCGACTCGATGGCCGACAGCGGCCCGGAGTCGTCGTGCGCCAGTTGCGCAAAGTCCCGGTCGGTGTACTTGCTGGCCAGCACCGGGGCGTCGGCCACGTCGGCCTTGACGCGCTGCACGTCGGCCTGGCGCTTGATCTCGTCCGGGATGGTCTGGGCAACGATGGGTGGCACGCCGACGTACTTGGCCAGCTGCTTGTTGGCCGCGTAGGTGTCGGGGTTGATGCTGACGGATGTGGCCAGGGTGCCCTGCAGACGACGGCGCTGCACTTCCGCATCGTCATCCAGCAACGCAAGGTAGTCGTTGCGTGGCGCGCTGGCGGGCGGCTTGGGCGCTGTCGGCGTCGAGTCCAGCAGGTCGAGGTATTCGTTCACTGCACGGCCTCGCGTTGCTTCTTCAGCAGGTACAGGCGCCGCACGTTCTCGGGCGTCTCGGCGTAGTCGGGGTTGCTGGCCATGCCGGGCCGCGCGCGCGCCGCGCGCAAGGCTTCGGTGATCTTGAAGGTTTCGTCCTTGGGCACCACAACTTGCTGTGCTGTCTTGGGATCAAGCATCAGCAGCGGGGTCTTCTTGTTGAAGCTGAACATGCCTGGGTCAGTCGTGACCGTGCGCGACGCCTCGGCCGCCAGCTTCTTGTACTTCTCCTCCCGGCTCATCTGCTTGCCAGTGGGGTCAGCGGCGATCAGGCGCTCGGCCCGGCTGGTGAACTCCATGAAGGCTGCTTTCTGCTCTGGCGTCTTGAGGTTGGAGGGGTCGATGCCGAAGAAGTCCTTGGCCACGGCCTTGATGTCGTCGTGATCCATGGCGGCCTCACGCTGCCCGTTGGCGCCGCCCTTCTCCAGCGCGTCCTTCTTGGTCAGCAGTTCCTGGGTCCACTGCATGCCAAGCTTGGGAAGCTGCGCCCAAATCTTCTCGCGGGGCGTGGCAGCCAGCACAGCGGGGTCCGAGTACGCAAGGGCGGCCCCGGCCTGGGTGATGTGCATCTCGGTCTGATGCCGCTGCAGGGCCGCCAGGCCGCGCGCGTCGTTGGCCTGGGCGCGCAGAGTGTCCTGGTATTCCTTGTTGCGGATCATCTCCAGCACGGCGCCCTTGTCGCGCGCGGCGGCGTACTCGGGGGTGCGCAGGATGCTGGCCTGGCTTTGCCCGCTGAAAACCATCTCATGCAGCTTGCCCACTACGAAGGCCTGCGTCTTGTCGGTGTCGCTCTGCTGCACGGCGTGGCGGTGCTCGACTTCGGCGCGGATGGCGGTCTTCTCGGCCGGCGTCACGTCCATGGCGTCGATGGTCTTTTGCGCATCGGCCGTGTGCAGGTAGTCGTACATGCTGGCCACCTGGGCGCCGAGCTGCTGCGCGCGGGCGGCGGTGGTGCCCACCTTCAGGGCCTCGTCCAGCCGCAGGCGCGCATCGGGCGTCAGCTCGGCATTCACCTGATTGCGGTATGCATTGGCGAAGTCGAGCTTGCCCTGCTGGATGGCCGACTGCAGCACAGCCATGTGCGCCGGACTCAGAGCCTCGATCATCTTGGCCGTGGTCTCGACCGGGCTCAAGCCCTGGATGCGGCCGATCTCTGCCGTGGCTGCCTTGATGGCATTGCGCCCCTGCTCGACCTGATCGATGTTGAACGGGTCGATGGCCATCTGGTCGGCGCTGAGCTTGACGGTGCCGACCTGAGTGCTGATGCGGAACTCCTTCTGTGCGCCCAGCATGTGCTGCGTCACGTCGCCGATGAACTGCGTGTGTAGCTGCTGCGAGAGCTGTCCGAAGATGCGTTTTTGTTCGTCGTTGCCCAGGCCCTCGCGGATGCCGGAAAGGCGCTTGCCCAGCGCCTCGCCGTACTCGTCGGGCAGGGCCTTGCCGTCCGGGCGTTCCAGCGCCTGTCGACCCTGCAGTGCCTTGAAGCCGGCGCCGGTGTCGTAGGTCAGCCGCAGCTTCTCCGCCACCGCCTGGTTCATGGCGTCGGCGATGCGGGTCTGGTTGACCTCATCCTGCATCGACAGCGCGATCTTGGCCGCGATGCCGCCGAAGCCTTGCACCGCCGCGCCGGCCTGGGCCATCTGCCCGGCGCCGATCTGCGCACCGCTCGGGCCGCCGGGCGCCTGGAAGGCCGGGCCCTGCTGGGTGCTGGGCGTGGCCTGGAAGTTGTCGTAGCTGGGCACCTTCATCAGAGGTCACCCCGGCCGTGGTTGCGCGGCGCCGGCTTGTCGGCGTAGCGGTCCAGCGCGCCGGCCTTGTTCAGGCTGTACCAGCGGTCGGCCACGGCGCCGGCTGCCCCCAGGGCAGTGGTGGCTGCCGCCATGCCGGGGCTGATGGCGGATGCCGCAGCGCGCTGGCCCACGGCCTCGTTGCGGTAGTTGGTGGCCTGCGCCCGGTAGCCCCAGGCGCTGCGGATGGCGTTGGCCGCGATGGTGTTGTGGTCGATCTCGCCCATCACGTCGGTGCTGGTGAGCACACGCGCCGCGCTGCCCTCGCCCAGATCAACGCCGTTGGCTGCCAGCGTGGCCTTCTGCGTGCCCTTGAGCTGCGCCGTGGCCAGCATGCTGCGCTGCTCCTCGCGCTGGCCGGCGAACAGCGCTGCGCGGGCCGAGTTGTCGGCCGTGGCCGCGTTGATGTCGGCAATGGCCGCCTGGCCGCGCAGTGCGGACTGCTGGGCCTGCGCGCCCGCAAACGCGCCGATGACGGACAGGATGCCGCCACCGATCTGCATGTCCATCGACACATCGCCGTAGCTCACGGGCTCGCTCCTTGGGGTGGTGCCCCAAGATAGGCCGACTCGCCGACCCTAAGTGAACCCCCGGCAGTGCGTCAGCCGCCGGTGGCCAGGTCCAGCGTGAGCGATACCAGCGTGAGCGGCAGCGGGTCGGTCTGGCGGATGCAGACCTGTGCGCCATCCGTCCAGGCCGCGCGGTTGACCACCTCGATCTCACGCGTCTGCAGGCTGGTTGGCGAGCCGTAGGGCTCGGTGGTGCGCAGCTTGGCCGGCACCATGGCGTCGAAGGCCGGGCCGGTGGTGATGCCGGCCGAGTCCTTCACGCGCAGGAACACCTTGTTGACGTTCTTGCGCGTGCCCTGGGCAAAGCCTGGCATCTCCAGCGCCAGGGGCAGCGTCTGCACGTCTGCCACGATGGGCAGGCCAACCTGCACCTTGCTGGCCGGCTGGTCCAGCGTGATGGCCCCGCCGCTCACCACGCGCGGGGCCATCACTGCGCCGTCGGCCAGCACGTTCACGGTCTTGCCCTCCAGCCATGTCAGGCCGGTGACGGTGCTGGTGGGCGCGCCGCTGTAGGTTGCGCCGCTGTCGACGAAGAAGCAGTCCGCCTGGCTGGCGAATGCCCGGGTGCGCATGCGCTCGATGTAGCGCTTCTGCACGCCGCCGATGGTGCGGCGGATGACGGCATAGAGCACATCCTCGTTGCCCTCGGCCACCACGCAGATGGACTCGAACAGGCCGTCGGTGTCGTGCTGGTGCCAGGCGCCGATCTGCTGCTCAGGAACGTAGGTCAGGCCCAGCAGCTTGCCGCTGCTGCTGACCATCCACACCATGGGATAGGGCGACTTGCTGAACGCCATGTCCACGATGTCGAGCCCGTCGACTAGGTGAGGCGCACGCAGGCTCAGGTCACCCGTGATGTAGCCGCCAGCCTGCCAGTTGTAGGACATTTCTCGCACATGGCCGCCGCGCGCCGCCGCATAGAGCACGTTCTTGTTGACGATGACGGGCTGGGCATCGTTGGCGCCCACGTAGCTCTGTGGCATCACGGCGATGCTGGTGGGCGTCACCACGTCGCTGTTCTGGCTGGTTATCTGCCACTCGGCCGAGCTGGTCAGGGCCAGCAGTTGCGACATGGGCACCAGGTGGCGCACGGTGTTGGCCTGCCGGGCGACGACGCGAAAGCTAATGCTGTCGCTGTCCTTGGTCGGGATCGAGTAGTTCAGGTTCGACTCGGTGCCCGTCTGCGTCATCCACAGGTTTTGCGGCTGGTTGATGGTGCCGGCGAAACAGCGCCGCTGCCCGAAGTAGGTGACGGCGCCCGGGTAGTTGCCGGCGCTGGCGAACGGGTTGCTAACCTCGGGCGGGGTCTTGCTGATGTCGGGTGTGATGTTGTCGTCGGTGAACAGCGTGCCAGAGGCCTGGCCCAGGTAGCCCCATAGGCCGTTGCTCTTCTTGTAGACGTTGTAGCGCAGCGCCCCGGCCACGGGCGACCAGCTGATGGCGTTGGACGCACCGGTGTCGAACAGGTTGTTCTTCACCCCGCGCAGGAAGATCGACCCGCCCGACGCGTAGGCGCCGAACGCCGTGGTATTGACCGGCACGCCGGCCAGCGCCACGGTCAGCGTGGTGGTGGTGGGCGTGGACGCCACGGTAAGGCCCGCCATGTTCAGGCCCGTCATGCCGACGATGCCGCTGATGTCCACCGGGTCGTTGACCGCCAGGCCGTGCGCGGCTGCGGTGGTGATGACACCCGGGTTGGCCTGCGTCACCGCAGAAATGGCGGCCTGCGCCGCCACCTGCAGGCTGGTGACCGACACGGGCGACTCGTCGATGTTGTTGCTGGCCACCGAGGTGACGGCGTAGCTGTGCGTGCTGAGCGTGCCCGGCGTGGCGCCAAGCTTTGCCACCGCCGTGACCGTGGCGGGCGCGGTCAGCGTGGTGGCGAAGGTGATGTTGCTGAGCGTCCAGCTCAGGGCACCCAGGCGACGCAGCTCGGCCGGCGCATAGCCGGTGTGGGTGAGCGTGAGCACGTCGGCGCTCTGCACGTACTTGATGGCGAACAGGTCCGACTCGGCGTAGCTGGATGCGATCTCGTAGGCCGTTCCTGGCGATGACTCCAGCGTGGCGCCCTGGGTGTGGAAGCGCACGTAGCCGGCGCCCACCTCCAGCACCATGGTCTGGGTGGTGCTGTACTCGAATGGCAATAGGCGCGTCTTCTTCGTGCTGTCCTTCACCTCGCGCACGAAGGCGAATCCCGGGCGGTTGTGCAGCGGGCCGTGCGGCACGGCGTAGAAGTTGCGGCACAGCGCCAGGCCGGTCTGGTACTTGGGGTCGGCGATCTGGCCCCAGAACTCGGGCGTTACCTCGCCGCCGAGGAAGGAGCGTGCATAGGCGCGCATGCCGTCAGCGCCCGTTGAGCCAGGGGACTTGCTGGCGGTCTCGCGTGGTGGCGCGCTTCTGCCCAGCGTCCGACCCAGCGGCCTTGCCGAACCAGCCGCTGCGCCCATCCTGGCCGAAAGCGATGGCCTGGCAGCGCGCCGCGCTCGCTTCGCCCGCCTGGCCCTTGAGGATCGGCCCGGCCAGCATGGACGCAAGCGACCAGCTCAAGGTGACGACGAACAGTGGGCTGAACTTGGTGGTGTCCTGCACCTGCGCCACGTAGCGCAGCACGGCGCCGGCCTGGTTGGTGAGCAACACGTCCACGCCATCGTCCAGCGACTCCAGCACGAACGGCTGTGGGGTGTAGCTTCCTGCGCCGGTGGCCGGCATCACCATGTCGTTCCACGTGACCGGCTGCGGCATGGCCACACTGGTGTCATCAGTCGCATCGCTGGCCAGCACGCTGATGGTGTTGAGCAGGTCGGCCGGCTGGGCGTAGCAGTACGCCCAGGTCGTGGTGGGGTTGTCCAGCTGCGCCAGCGCGACGCGGCGCGAGGCAAAGCCCCAGTCGTGCATCTCCAGCAGGGCATTGCGAGCGACGGGATAGAAGCGGGCGCAGTGGTCGGCCTGGGCGCTGCCGTCCGGCGGGTCGATGCTGGAGATGTTGGCCACGTCGCCCAAGTGCGCCAGCGCCAGGTTGCAGATGTCGACTTCAGAGGCCATAGCCTATCTACTGAGCATGTGAAACAGGGCGCTCGTGGCGCCCTGCGTGTCGTGGCGCCCAGCCGGGCTGGTCAGGCGATGGGTTCATCCTGCCGCACAGGCCGCTTTGAGGTGCGGGCCGGCGGCGCTGGCTGGGGTTCTGGCAGTTCGACCGGGACGAACCAAGATCCCTTGCTGCCTTCCTGCATCTCGAACTCGTCGCCCACCTGGCGCAACTGGCCATCGAACCCGATGGCGATGGCGACCACCCGCACGATCAGGCTACCGTGAAGCCTGACGGACGCGAGATGTTGCGCTGCACGTCGAGGCTGATGAAGGCGTTGAACGATCCAGCCGTGAGCGCTGCCGTGCCCACGCGGTAGGCGATGCGCAGGAAGCGGCGCGTGCCAACCGGCGGCTGCACGGTCAGCAGATTGGCGCCGGCCGTGAGCGCCGCCAGGGCGAAGGTGGCGCCCGCCAGCACGTCGGCCCAGGTGCTGCCGTCGGCAGAATCCTGCAGCACCACGGCCACGGTAGCGGCGCCGGCAGATGTCACCGTGGTGTTCACCGAAGCGTTGACCCACAGTTCGCTGGTGAGGCCGACTTCTGCGACGTTGGCGGAACCGTTGTCGTAGATGTTGGTCGACGCGGTGTCGCCGGTCGAAGTGACGGCCTGGGCCGCGCTGAACTTGGTGTTGACATCGAGCATGCCCATGATGGCGATCTCCTTAGACGACGCGGGTTTCGGTGGCCAGGAGCTGGTCGACGGTCAGCACCGGCACGCCCTGGAAATTGAGCTGTCCGCCGGTGATGCCCGTTCCGCTGCCGGCCACGGAGCCCGGGCCGACGTTGCCGTACTGGTTCAGTCCAGCCTGGAAGCTCAGCACGTTCTGGCTCTTGTCCATCGCACCGATGGACAGCATTTCCTTGACCGTGCGACTGGCCAGGAACATCGGCGTACCCATGCCCATCGACGGGATGCGGGCCAGCGCCTTCACCATCAGCTTGTTCAGCCACGTGGCCGCCGTGGTGGCCTGCGTGGCGGTCTGGCCCACGAGATCGGACACATCCACGTTGGCGATGCGCACGGCATAGCGCCAGTCCTTGACGTGCAGGCCGAACTTCCACTTCCACAGCTCGGCATAGGCGCGGAAGCGGTCGTTGTTCTCGTCGAAGGCGTCGATCTCGCCCAGGTCTTGCTGGTGCAGGCCAGCCTGCGAACCCTTGGGGTAGATGCCGGTAATGGTGTTCTCGCCGGCCACCAGCAGCCACACCGACGTATTGTCGGCCCCCGTGCCGCCCGCATCGATGATGTTGGCGCCCGAGGTAGCCGCGAGCGAGTTGTAGCGCGGCGTCAGACCCAGCACGCCGTCCGGGTTGGTGCTGGTGTCGCCATACAGCATTTGCTGGCAGAACGTCTGGTTCATCGCCTCCACGAAGGCAATGCCCTCGCTGAGCCGGAATGCGGCGGTGTTGCCGTTGAGGTCCGCCAGATCCTTGTCGATCTCGTTGCGGCCCTCGGCCATGGCGCATACGTCCTCGATGGTCGAGCGGCCGGACTTGCTGACCTTCACGCCACGGTAGAAGCTGCGCAGCTGCACGGTCGGCAGGCCGGTGCGCACCACGCCCTTGTGACCGGTGGGCAGGTTGCCCTCGATGAACGGCATGTAGCGGATGACCTCGTTGGACTGGTTCAGCAGTTCAGCGACCACCGCGACCTTGCCATCAGGACCAAAGGAACGGGCGACATCGATCAGCGTGTTGCGACCGGCCACCAGAGGGAGGGTTGCCATGATTCAGGCCTTTCAGGAAGGAGTGGAGTCGTACAATACCTGGGCTGCAGACTTGCCGCCGCCGGGAGCCTTGCCGCCCGGCATCACGCTGCTGTCGGGCAGGTAGGCCGTTGCGATCTTGAGGAAGTGCCGGACGACTTCGGGATGGTTGCCCAGCCCGGTCTTGTCCAGCAGGGTCTGTAGTTGCGGCGTGGCCGTAGCTTCCATGGCCGACTTCGCTCGGGCCAGGTTCTCGGCCAGCTTGTCGCCGCCGAATTCCTTGTCCGTCGCCAGATCGGCCTTCCACGAGGCGTGGATCGATGCCACTTGTGCGGCCTGCGCCGCCTGCGCGCTCTGCACGAGCTTCGCGGCGGTGTCGACCACCTTCTGAGCGCCGTCCTGGCTCAGCTTCAGCTCCTTGGCCAGGCCCTTTACGTCGGCGTCCACGTCGCCCAGGGTCAATCCCTCGGGCAACTTGAATTCGGCGTAGGCCTCCGTGGCTGCGACATTGGGAGCGGGCGTCGTGCCGCTGCCTGCCGTCGTGCCGGCGTCCGTGGCGGCTGCGCTGGTGCCCGCTGCTGGCGCGCCAGTCGTTGCGGGTGCCGCAGTTGCGGCGGTTGTCGGCGTGGCTTGGGTGGTAGCTGCACCCGCGTCGATGGTTTCTGTGCTCATTCCTTGGCTTTCGATTCGGCAACCATGAGCGCGTAGGCATCAGGAGCATGGGTATGCACCGCATCAACGACGAACAGCCCCATGTTGCGCATGCCTTCGCGGAAGAATGTTTCCGAGTTGCCGGTGAAGCTGGTGCGGTAGACGCCTGCCTTTTCCAGAAGGCGCCACACGCAGCGCCGGCCTTGCTTGCTCGACATCAGCCACTTCCAGTCGTTGGCCTCGACCTGGCGAGCCGCCACCTTGCCGGCCTTGCGGTCGGGCTCGGCGCCTGCTGGGTCGTGGTCGTCCTGCGTGGTCATGGCATGCAATGTGTCGCCGCGCGGGCGGCGTATGTGAACCGGCGTCTCAGTGCATGCGCCTGCGGCGCGAGTAGATGGACCTGAAGGCCGCTGTAACGTACTGCTGCGACTCCCCCCAAGCACCCCCCCAAGCAACACCCCACGAATCACCCCATGCGCTCATGCCGGCCCCCAGGTGTCGCCCGCCACTCCCGAGCCTCTGATTTGCACTCCGTTGACGTACCGCACATCAGCAGCAACCACGCCGCCACCCGCCAGGTAGGCCCGCCCGGGATCCATCTGGATCGGCCCAGCGCCGACGGCGAGCACGGTCGATCCATCAGCGCGGCGCAGGTAGCCGCCCCCCACTACACAGGAGGCGGATGCGGTGTTCTGCAGCCTGGCGTTCACCTTTGCCGGGTCGATGGTGTAGTTGAGCGTGTCTGCCGCCGTGACGCCGCCGAACATCAGCCGCACGCCCTGGGCCTGGGTGTTGGCCCAGGATGACCAGGCGTAGACGCGTTGCACGGTGGTGGTGCCATCTGCGTCTGACACGTCGATCTGCAGGTTGGGGTAGTCGGCTGCGAACTCGCCGCCGTTGCTGGCGTCGCAGGTGGCGCCGTCGATGCCGTTGGTGATGTACACGGCGTCATCGACGTTGGGCACCACGAAGGCCGCGCCCCCGCTGGTCAGGCTGGCGAACACCTCTTGCGGTAGCTTGGCCGCGGTGCCCGATTGGTAGGCCACGCGAAGGCGCAGTGTGCGGGCGCCGCTGTAGGTGAGCGGGTAGGTGTAGGCCGTGCTGCTGATGATGCTGTTGTCCAGCTCGGCGGCGTTGGTCACGTCGTAGAGCTGCACGCGGCAGCCACTGGCCGGCAGGGTGGCGGTTGCCGTCACGTGCAGGCCGGCGGCATCGGTGTAGCTGCCGGTGATGGCGCCCGCCCCGGCAAAGGCGATGGTGTACGGGGTGGCAAAGGTGTCGCCGGTGCTGCTGGTGATGTGGACAGCCTGGGCCTGATTGGCGGTCTGGCACAGGTCGGCAATGCAGGCCTCGAACACCTGGCGGGCGGTGCATGCGCCGCTCACGGTGATGGTGCTGGTGCCGTGGTTGACGCTCACGGGCAGGGCCAGGGCAGCGGCCTCGCTCAGGGTGATGCGGCTGTCGGCGACCTGTGCGGCCTGTGGCTGCCACAGGTAGCCGAAGTGCCGCACGCTCTGGGTCATGGGGTAGTGGTATACCCCGTCCAGCCAGGCGAAACCGGCGGTGCTGGTGCTCTGCACGGTGACGGTGGCGGTGATGTCGCCGGTCGACGTGGGTGTGAACGCGAAGCTGAACGCGTGCCATGCATCTGCTGTGGCCGGCGCGGTGAACGTCTGCGATACGCCCTGCCCGGACAGCGTGATCACGGGTGGGGTGGCTGCGCCGTAGGTCGCGTCGAAGCGCAGGAACCCTTTGATGAGCTGCGCGACGCCTGCCACAGCCGGCAAGGTGAAGGTGTAGGGAGTCGAGGCGTTGGCGACCAGCGGCTTGATCTTGACGGAGTAGGTGCTGCGGTTGCGCGTGGCGGTGTCGGTGATGGTGGTCTGGTAATAGTTGACCAGGCGGTTGTCGCTCGTGTCACCGTTGATGGCAATGAGCTTGACGGCCGATGATTTCTGCGGCGCTGACCCTGTTGTGTTGGTCCCGCTGAGCGTACCGGCAGAAATGGAACACCCGGACAGCCTGGCGGAATAGGACGCAGATGCAAGGGCCGCACGCACGATGCGGGCGGCGCTGATAGTGCTCGACTCGATCAACAGCCCGTCGGTGGGAGCATTGCCGCCCTGGATCACACCAGCCAGGCTGTGGATGCTTGCGCCTGACACGCGCAGACTGATCACGGGTGCATAGCGGATTGCATCATTGCCGCACCACCATTCGCCGGTCGCAGTCGCAGCCGCCGACCCGTCGCCGTTGGCGCTGTCGATGGCATTGGCCGCTGCGCGGTAGATGTTGGCATCAACATCCGCCATCGCCCCCTGTGGGAAAAATATCGTCGACGCGGCGGACGACTGCGAATAGATGGCAGCGTCTCGGCATTGGTGCCTGTTGAGCATCGATCCGCCGAGTGATGCGCCGACCGCTGCGGTTGTGGTCGTACCCTCCATCGCCAAGCGGCGCATCGTGCAGGCGCTTGACAGGGGCCCCTCGACGCCCAGCGACCGCTGGAAATACGTCCCGCCCGCCGAAACGCCGACCCATCCACCTGAATTGCCGACATCGGCGAACCGAATGTCTTGCACGTTGAGTCGCGATGTTGCCTCGGCCGACGAAAACTGCGTGCCGCATACCCCTGGGGTCGTGGCACCCTTGCTCTTGATTGTGACGTTGCTCGACAGGTTGCCAACGCGACATGCGGCCGCGCGTGCATTGGTGATGGCGCCGACAGTCCATGTGGGCGAACTGCCGGCGGAGATGGTGACGATCTGTGCGCGAGCCGGGTCATCCGTGTCAGACGCGATGACGATGCGGTCGCCCACTGCCCATCCCGACGATGCATCGACCGTGATGCTGGTGGCGCCTGCGTTGATCGAGTTGGTCAGCCGGGTGTTGCGCGTGATGGGCGCCCCGCACATACGCCACGTGGCGCCTGACCCGCCAACCTGGCCGACTAGGCCATGCTTGCCGGTCGCCAGCGTGACCGAATCATTAAGCTCGACCGTGTGCGCCACGGATGCCGGGATGATCTCGGCGCCCGGATACCCAATGTCCAGCGTGCCGCCGTTACCGATCATGCAGGTGCCGCGCAGCGTCGTCGTGGTGCTTGCGCTGCGCGACCATTTGAGTGTGCCGCTCACGGCGATGCCGTTGCTGGCGAGGGTGAGGCTCGACGTGTCGTCGCCCCAGGTGTGTGACGCGGCGATGGTGACCACATGCCCACGGTCGATGACCGGCAGGCCTGTGGCCATCGCGTAGGTGAGGCCCGGCGCCGCGATGACGATGACGCCGGCCGTCAGCGAGGTGGCGACGGTGTAGTAGGTCGGGTCGTAGACGGTGTTGCCGTCCTCGTCGGTTCCGACGGGGTGCTGGATCTGGATGCACTCACCGGCCAGGATCGTGCCCGTGCCGCCGGTGACGTTGAGGGTGACCGCGCCCGCCGCATGCGCACCGTTGAGGGTGTACAGGGTGGATGCGCCGAGCACGTTGGTGCCCGGGTGCGCGACGATGACCTTGTCACCCACCACGGGCACGACGCCGCCGACCCAGGTGGTGCCGACGTTGCTGGGGCCGCTGGTGGAGCTGGTGATGGTGGCCATTTACATTTTATCAATCACCCAGCAGCTTGTTCGCCTGGGCGCGCAGGGCGTCCAACTTGCTGGCCAGGTCGTTGTGCTCGGCACGGATGGCCGCCAGCGTGTCCTGAGCATCGAACACGGCGGCGTTGGTCTTGTCTCTCAGCGCCGCTGCGTCAGCCTTGGCCTGCACCGCCAGGGCCTTGGCCTGTGCGATGACAGCGCCGGCCTGGGCCTGTGCGTCGGCCACGATGCCATCAGCCTGCGCCTGCGCGGCTGCCAGCGCATCGGCGCCACGCTGGGCGCTGCGCACAGCTTCGACCTGAGCCTCGGCCGCTGTGGCGCGGGCCTCGGCCACCTGGCTCTGCAACGCGGCCAGTGCCGCCTGGGCCTCGGCGCCAGCCTGCTGCAACCCGCCCACCTGCTCAAAGGCCTTGGCCACGGTTTCGATGGCCGCGAAGCCGCGCAGCAGCCGGCGCGCATCGTCGGCAGCCTGGAGAAGGTCATTGCTCATGTGGTCACTCCTTCAGCAGGGCGATGACGGTCAGCGAGGTGCTGCCGTCGCCTGCCGTCACACGCGGGCGCACGTACATCGTGGCCTCGCTCACCATCTCGATCTTTGTGGTCTGGAAGTCCAGCGCGTTGCCTTGCGGGTCGGTCAGCGGCGCCCAATCGACGCCGTTGTTGCTGCCCTCGAAGCGCACCACGCCGCCCACGCCGAAAGCGCCGACCACCTGCACGCTCTTGTCGGTGTACTGGCCATAGGGGGCGGGCTGGCCTACATCGCCCACGGCCATGTCTGGCCAGGTGATGACGAATGACCGGTGGTTGCCGGTCTGGCTCTTGGTGATGTCGATGGTTGCCACGGATGGGCTCCTGTCAGGTGTACCCGCTGAACGCGCGGGTGATGTCGCTCAGCGCGGTGTCTTGTTGCGTGGAGGTATTGCCGAGCTTGCTGGCCGTGTCGGCCGCCTGATTCATCATGGCTGCCTGGTGCTGTTGCTGCGCCACTTGTGCGCGCTGCTGGCGAACCAGCGCCACCTTGTCGCTGGCCACGATCAGGCTCGGACTGATGCCCAGCATGGCGCTGTACTCCTCGGCCCACTGGTCCTCGTCGAACTTGTCTAGCACGCCGGGCTTGGTCTGCGCGATCACACCCAGGTTGCCCACGAAACGGTCCACGCTGTTGGTGCCCACTGCGCGCTGGGCCTGGGCCAGCATGCTGATGAAGTTGACCGTGAGCTGCACGCCATGCAGCTCTGGCGGCGCGGGCGGCAGCACCCCAGCGCGCAGCATGCGCTCGAACGTGGTCTGCACCAGCGGGTTCAGCTCTTCGTTGTGCAGCCGCTCGGTGGTCGGGCCGAGCATCAACAACTTCTCCTCCTTGCGCTCGGCCACCTCGGTGGCGGTCATCTTGCCGTTGCCGGCCTGATCCAGCATGAGCCAGATATCGGCATAGAAGGCGGACCGCACACGCTCTTGCACTTCACGGATGTCGGCCAGTAGATGATCCAGGCGCAGGTTCACATCGAACGCCGACCGGATGCCAGCCCCAGGCGAGGCGCCGTCGTAGAAGGTAACGCCGCCCGGCAGCATGTCTACCTCTGAGTTCTTCATCGACGACGGCGCCTGCAGCGGCGGCTTGGTCATGTAGTCGATTCCCTGGCCCTTGCGAAGCTGCTCCTGTTGCAGCTGCTTCACGTCGCCGAGGGCTTCCATGCCGGGGCTGTTGCCGTAGATGTCGCCGCCCGACACGGCCCAGCGGCTGCACAGGGCTGGGAAATCCAGAAAGCCGCCGTCGCGCAGGTTCTTCTGCTCCAGGCTGCCACGCTCGAAGTAGGTCGATGTCCACGGCATGTCGCGCGCCAGCTTGCTGCCCAAGTCACGGTCGGCCCGTGGCTCGATGATGTGAACGATGGGCACCCACACGCCCAGGGCGCCACGGTCGAACAGGTTCCGCACCGTCTGGCTGCAGTTGTCGCGCCCGAACTCCTTCACCACGGCCGCCACTGGGGACTCGAACTCACGCGCCAGCGTGTCGACCTCGCCCTTGAAATTCGTGGAAATGGCGTATTCGCCCGCCGTGAAGCTGTGGTGGTGGATGATGTTCTTGAAATCGTCCATCACCACCTTGGCCGATGTGCCGAACGCGCCCAGCTCCTCGTAGGTGCTGTGCAGCGCGCGGTAGGTGTTGGACTGCGCGAACACGTCCAGCATGAGCTTGGTCACCTGATCGAGCCACAGCTTCACCGGCGCGTGCTTGTTAAGCTCTGGGTCGGGCGTCTCCAGCCTGAACCAGGGGCGCGCCGGGCTTGTCATGCCCGACATCATCCCGGCAGCGAGAACGCGCAATGCGCGCGTGCCGGTACTGTCGATGATGTTGTTGTGCCGGCGCTGCCCCCGGTTGCGGTCCTGCACGAAGTAGCGCCCGGAACGCGGCAACAGGAACTGCGACAGCTCGGACCAGTACGCCATCCACGACGTGCGCTCCAGCTTAAGTTCGCCCCAGCGGCGGATTAGCTCATCGCGGCGGTTCAGCGGTTGCACCACGGAGTCAGCCCCCCAACAGCGTGCTCTTGCCCAGCGTGAGCAACGACGGATCCACCCCGCTCGGCCCCGTCAGCATCGTGCCGCTCTGCCCAGCCTTGCCCGCCAGTGCATTGGCCGACATCAGCGCCATGATGTCCGGCGCCTTGCTGTTGGCCTTGTTGTTGGCCTCGTCAGCCAGTAGCTGCGTGCGCTTGGCGTTGGCCTTCTGCACGTCAAGCGCACGGTTGGACGAACTGCGCTGCTGGTCGGCGCTGTGGATAGTCGCAGCTGCAGCCGTGGTCGCGGCAATAGCTGTCCAGGCTGCAGCACTCAGGCCAAACGACATATCAATGCACCCCTTGCGCCGCTCGGCGCGTCATGAGCCTGTCGGCGCCCGCCACCATGGCGTCCTCGATCTGCTCGCTGGTTTCGGCGCCCGCAGGCCGGGCGTGCACCGTCAGCCACGTGGTGTCGGAATGGGCGAAGCCCACCCTATAGCCGCCGGGGTTTGTGGCCAGGATGTGCGCCCCGGTCAGGCGCTGACGGGCGCCCGCGTGCCATACCGTGATGTCGCCCACGCACACCGCCAGCCCGGGCGCCAGGTGTGGCGCGCCAACCAGGAACGTGCCGGCCGCAATCACCACGCTGCGCCCGTACACGTCGCCAGACAGATGCTCGCGCGTGCTCAAGTCGACCATGCCGTGCTCGCCTTCCAGGCGCAGCAGCAGGTCAGCAAAGCGCTCGATGTCCTGCTCTGTCGGCGCATCGGGCAGCAGGGCCAGCGCGGGGTGATCCGGCGCCGTCAGCGGCAGATCGTGGTCAGTTGGCGTTGGCAGCATGGGGCGCATGCTCACTCGCACGCGCCGCGCTAAGTGAACCGATCAGGTCAGATTGGCATAGGGGTCGTGTTCGCGCCGAGCGCCTGGCCTGCCTGTGCTGCTCTGCTGCTGCGGCGCGTACTCTGGCACCGGCTGGGCAAAGGTGCATGCCAGGGCGTCGCCATCGTCAGGACTGGCCAGCCCACGTTTCTTCATGCTCTCCTTGCTTTCGAGCAGGATCGAGTCATCGGGCCTGAATCCGTACTCGACCGCCGTCAGATCCGTGGCCAGTGCCTCGTCTTTGGGTAGCGCGCCGATCTCCAGCCACGCCTTCATGGCGCCCCACATCTCGGCGCGCTTGTTGGCGTACTTTCGCGAGTCAGCTGGCTTGCCGCCGAACTGCACCTCGATGCAGTCGATGTTGAGCTGCCGCAGCCTGTCGACCACCCCGCCCCCCACGCCGCCACCGTCGATGAACAGCACGAACTGCAGCCCGAGCTGCCCGCGCAGATGGTTGACGTGCTCGGCGATACGTGCCGCCAGTTGCATGGTGTCCAGGCCGCGAAATCTCCTCGGCGGGATCGACTTCCCGTCGCGTCCCACCCGGGTGAAGATCACCGACTGGTCGTCCCCGAACCGAGCCACATCCACGCCCACGGCGGCAGTTCGGCCGATCCAGCGCTCTGTCTGTACATCGCGCGCCATGGCGCCGTCGACCAGGTCGCGCGGGATGAACTGCAGCGTGCTGGCGCGCGGGAAGACGCCACGCACCCGCACCCGCACGAAATCGCTGTCCTCGCCGTAGTCAGCCACCCACTGGGCGATCAGCCCCTTGTTCGTGATCTTGACCGTGCGACTGTCGATCTGCCGGGTGTTCCACCGGTGCCGCTGCTTGCCGAAACACCCGGCGAAGCTGCCGGTGTTGCGGGTCGGGTTGCCGAAAGCGAAGTGCATCGGCTCGCCGTCCGTCTTGCCGCCCTCTGCCACCTCCCAAATCTTGGCCGGGATGGCTGAGGCCTCATCGAACAGATACCAGGGCGTGCTGTTTGCTGCGTGCAGGCCAGCAAACGACTCGCTGTTTTCCTCGCGGCTGGTCTGAGCATCCACCCGCCACGACTCCGGGTGTTCCTTGTGCACCAACTTCATGGCACCCTTGCCGGTCGTGATGGCGAACCAGTGCCGATTGATGGCGCGCGACAGCCATGCAGCCACGCCTGCCCAGGTCTTGCTGCTCAGCTGCTCGCCCGTGTTGGCCGTCACCACGCCCTTGCTGTGCGGCCTGGTGCTCATGATCCACAGCGTCAGCCACGCGGCCATGGCCGATTTGCCGATGCCATGCCCGCTGCTCACCGCGTACTGCAGGGGCTCCACCGCTGCACTTCCGTTGAACGCCCGCGCCTCGACATCACGCCCCAGCGCATCCAAGAACTCGCACGCCCACTCATCCGGCCCGAACTCGCAACCGTAGCGGGTGGCCCATGGTTCGGACAACTTCACCAGTTGCAGGCCTCGGTCAGAGTCCCAGGGGAAGGCGTACAGCACAAAGCCCAGTGGGTCGGCGTAGAAGCCGGCCAGGTCCTCAGCCAACTCTCTCTCAAACCGGTTGCTTGCCACTGCGCCCCCTCGCCCTCATGAGGATGGCCGCTGTGTCCTCGCCGGCCTCGTCCTGCTGCGCCATGCGCTCCTTGTTCGACGCCAGCAGGTTCAGCGCGATGTGGCTGGACTCGTTGGCGAGCTTGGTCAGCACGCCGACGTTTCGCAGGCTGTCGAGCGATGCCATGGGTTCGGCGTCGTCCACCTTGGCCACCTCACTGTTAGCGAGCGCATGCAGCCGGTGCGCTGTGGCGCTGCCCAGTTCTGCGGCGCTGGCCAGGCTCGCGCTGATGTTGCGCAGACGCTCGGCCAGGCTGACGGCCATGTACTGCTGCTGGACCGGCAGGGCGGCCAGGGCTGTCTGAGCGTCCGCAACCTGTTTCGCAACAGCGCGGACTTGTTCCGGTTGTTCCGCAACACTCACCCGC
>Ga0228699_1000546_pt1 | contig 27329 bp, 30 predicted proteins | sample McNCre217_Aug_MG_FD_178016 | JGI IMG/M metagenome (GOLD analysis project Ga0228699, IMG submission 178016) | Freshwater microbial communities from McNutts Creek, Athens, Georgia, United States - 2-17_Aug_MG | ecosystem: Environmental > Aquatic > Freshwater > Creek | place: USA: Georgia... | reverse complement strand
GCAAGTTGCTGGTGCGATACGAGAAGCTCGAACGCAGCTTTGTTGCGCTCAACCACATCGCAGCCGCGATCATCGCGCTACGCAAGGTGCCGTTGAAGATCAACATAATTTACGGATAGATTCTTAGAACTGCGATCTCTTCGCGATGGGCATAAAGGCTGCCGACACGCAACTTGATCCAGCTTTTGATTCCCTCTGGCACTTGTGCGGCGCTGCCGTACCCAGCGTCGAAGGTGACCGATACTGCGCCAATTTGCGGCAAGCAAATCGGCCAGATCTGACCAAACACGGGAGTGATGCGCCCTGGCTCACAGGCGGTGTCCACCGTGTAGGTGGTTGCGGGCATGACCTGCTGCACAGACCCCATGTCCAGGTAGTTGATCGAGACCACGGACTGCACCGGCGTCTTGAACAACAAAATGGCGTGCCCCGGCAAGCTGAAAGCTTGACCTGCAGGTACGCCCATCAGAGACGGCCCGGGAAAGCAGTCGAGCACTTGCTTCCAGCGGGCAGTGGTGAATTGCCTGCCGGTCAGGGTCTCGGCTGCTTGCCGGGCCGCAGTGATGAGCGATGCGATCAGCATGTCATCCTCGTCAAAATCCACCCGCAGATGGAGTTTGGCTTCCCACAAGGACACCGGCTCCTCTGAAGGTGGGGTGACGAGTTGCAATGGCATTTAAATCACCTGAATCACAGCGGCCTGATTGCCCACGTCTGCCGGTGCATAGCGGGGGTTGACCCCAAGCAACTGGGCCGAGGTGATGCTGGCGGCCACGCCAACGGTCACTGTGACGCGCACAAAACCGAAGCCGTTCACGGTGTCGAGCTCTTCAGGCTTGACATTGACGAGCACCTGTTTGTTGTCACCCGTGGCTTTGACGATCTGGGTGATCGCTTTGCCATTGATGTCTTTGGCACCCGTGCCTGAACTGTCCAGCGCCTGCTGCAACTTGGCGTCGACCGTGGCCGAGGTGCCCAGCACGCCGGTTTGCACCAGCGCCAGAAATCCGAGGTGGTTGGCAACTGACACCCAGCCGGTGCTGACCGCACCTGCGGCCTGGGTGGCCGGATCGATGGTTGCAAGTACTGCGAGCATCTCGCTTGCTTTTGCGTTGGGAAACATATGTTCTCTCCTATGAGGTCTTGGGGTTTAGCGAGCGCCAAGTTGAATAAACGGCGACATCGTGGCGCTGCCCTTGGCGGGCGTGATCGCGGTGGAAATCTTCGATTGGCCATCCATGCGGAAGGTGGTTCGAAACGCCGTGAGATCGGCATCGAAATACAGGTGCATCGACGTGGCGGTCTGCATACCGCCCGCTTTGGTGATGGTCTGGTAGTACTTCAGGTCCACCAGCAAGATGTCACCCTGTGCGGAGAAGGTATTGGCGTGTTGAGACACAAACACCGGGCGACCCAGCAACGTGCCGTAGGGCGATACCTGAATGCCGCCAACGTTCAATCCGGTGGGCAAGTAGATCGGGTAGTTACCCAAGGTCAGGGTGAACAATGCTGGCAACACATCGTTGTTGACGATCCACACCGCGTTAGCGAATGAGCCTGTCGGCAGACGCGCAATCATCTTGGCCAGATTTTGTGGAAGCAGCGTTTGCGTCAACTGCCCGGTCTCCTTGGCCACGCTGACCGTCGCGCCAGCATTGAGCGCGCCTACCGGTACGCCAGAGCCCGAGCCAAACAGGATCGATTCATTGGTTTTCCAGCGAATGGAAAGTGCAATTTTCTCGGGAAGATAGGTCGACAAGGCATTGGCATCTTCGAGCAACTCATCGGTCGTCGGCACCAGTGCCATCAACTTCTTAAGCCGCAAAGTAGAAAGTCCCAACACGGGCTTAGTGGTGACCGAAGGAGCCGCTTCGCCTTGCCAGTAAGCGCGAATGCCGTTGGTGCCCCAAGGCGTGGTTTCATCCTTGGGAAACGCCATGGTGTTTCCGCTGATCTCCACGTTATCGGTGAGCGGCAGCAACGAGTCTTCGCCCAAAGACAGCTGAAAAATCTCCTTGGAGAACTGTGGCGGCACAAAGAAGCCACCGTCTTGACCGGAGCCTTCACTGCCAAAGGTAGCGGGAGCGGCAGCACCACGACCGCTGCCAATCAGCAGGCGATCGTCAATCGGGTTGCCTGGCTTTTGCGCATGACAGACGTTTTGCAAAAAGTCACCCAGGCTCTGAAAGCCATGCTTGGGATCAAGTTCGCGGTTGTCGCTCACCATCACACTGGAAAAAGCAGAACCATGACCAGCGCCCACATGGATGCCCATCTGGGCCTCTTCTGAAATCAAGGCCGATTCGCGGTCAATCGCCGCCGAAGTGGCTTCGATTCGACTTTTAAGTCCATTGAATTTGATGACATCCTCATCCGTCAGATCGCGGTTTTCTTGGGCGGCAATGTCGGTTAAGGCACGCGCCTCTTTGACAAGATCAGACTTGCGAGCTTGAAGCTCGCGCAATTGCTTACTCATTTGGGTTTCTCCAGACGTAAAAAAGCCACCTCTTGGGTGGCGGGATTGGAAAGATTGAAAAATGCGCGAAGCTAGTCACGCATCAGGGTTGCGACCTACGGGTCGCCGTTCGGACTGGAGACGCTCAACGGAGCAACTCCTGAGCAGTCCAAATTACAAAATCCCAAGCTCAGTGCGGGCTTGGGCCAAGCGGGAGGTTTTGGGTTTGGCAGGCGGGCTGGACTTGACGCTTGATGCTGCATCTTTTTGCATCTTGCTCAAGACCTGATCGAAGCTGGCGATGCCGTCCACCATGTTTTGTGCCAAAGCCGCATCAGCGCCCAAGACACGGCCTTGGCCCATGCCATCTCGAACCTGAGAGATCGGTAAATTTCGACCTTTGGCGATGGCTTTTGTGAATGCCTGAAAGTAATCATCCACTCGCGATTGCATAAAACCCTGCGCCTCCTCGCTCAGCGGGGCGTAGGGATTTCCTTCCACTTTGAACTTCCCCGCCGAAATGAGCGTGGTTTTAACGCCTGCCTCATCCATGGCTTTGCTGTAGTCCTGGTGCGCCTGCCACACGCCAATTGAGCCAACTTCGCCACCGGCGGTGACGTAGAACTCACTGGCCTGGGAGCCGACCCAGTAAGCAGCCGAAGCGGCCAGACTGTTGGCGATGGCCACCACAGGCTTTTGTGCACGGGAACTCAAAATCACATCGCTCAATTCAGAAACGCCATAGACACTTCCGCCAGGGCTATCGATGTCGAGCAAGATCTGACTGACCGCATCATCTGCAACGGCTTGCCTCAGCATCTGGGTGACGATCTGGGTGCTGACCATGCCAGGGCCGGAGACGTCATCCACCATATTTCCACGCTGTGTGATGACACCGTAAATTGGGATGACGGCAATGCCGCCGCCCGAAATGGCAGCCGAGGTCTGTCTGCGAGTGTCTCGCAGCACACGGTCTGTTTGGACCTGAAACATGGCGGCGTCGCTGGCAGGCGTGCCTTGTGACCACCGGGAAATGACCGTGGCCAGGGCACTCAATCGCTCAGGCATCAAAGCCCATGGCGTTGCCAAAAATTCAGCGACTAACAGTTGGTTTTTCATACATTCAGTCCGAGGGAAATAAGTGATTGGGTGAGCAGTTTTTGATCTAACGGCTCGGCTATTTGGTTTGCCCAAAGCTGAACTCTGTCTAGCGGAACTGCCAAAGCTTGTGAGATCAACAAGATGTCTTTGTCTGCCAAATGACCTGATCGGCCAATTCGGCGAGCAAGTCGCTCAGAGGTCGTTTGAACAAGGGCAACAAACCGGGCTTTACTGGCATCCGCCGTGGGCTCAATCGCTTCAGCTTGCGTATCGATTTCCAGATCCTCTGCAGCATCCTCTTCAACCATATTGAGTGGGCGTAGTGGCTGATCCAGTCCGTCAATCGGATTCAGGTTTTCTGCAATGCGTGCCTCATTTCGCGTGAGCCAACCGTTTTGAATCCCGCTTTGGTAGTAGCTTGAGCGACTGGCGGCATCGCCGCGCATCAGATTGGCGAAGTCAAATTCAATCTCGATGTCGTCGACCTCTAGCAGCAACTCGGACTCAATGCTGGCCTCCCAACGCTCGGCCCAGGGCGTCATGGTGTGCATGACAAACTCGAGGCTTTGCTGCTCAATGTTGGAGAACGTGGCGCGCTCCAAGTCGGCAATCATGTGTGGCGGCACGCGAAACAGTCGGGCGATGTCAGTGATCTGAAACTTGCGCAGTTCCAGAAACTGGGCGTCTTTGTTGGTGACACCCACTTCATGGAACTTCATGCCGTTTTCCAGCACAAGGACCTTGCCCCTGTTGGCACCAGACTGCGCTTGTTGGTACGACTCACGAAACACCTTCTTGGCCTCGTTGTCCTTGAAGGAGCCAGGAAACTCGATCCAACCACCGGTCGGTTTGGCGTCGTTGGCAAAGAAACGTGCGCCGTAATCCTGGGCCGCCAAAGCCATGCCCAGGTTTTCTCGGGCAAGTTCAATCGGGCTCATGCCCATCAAGCCGTCCGAGGACAGGCCGCGCAGGTGCCAGACCTCACCTCTGGGCATGATGACCTCGGTGCCCGCCCGGTCAGTGACACGGTAGCGGTATTCACCAGAGGGCAGTAACTCGATCTTGACCCGGTCCGGGTGGATCGGCATCAATTCGATGATCTCGCCGCGCGGGTTCGTGATGATCTGGTTGTATGCATTGCCGCGCAAAGCCAGGTGGCCTTGCAGCATCTCGCGCCACTCGAAAGGGTTTTGAAACCGGTTCGGCCGCTTGGCCATCAAGCGATAGAGCCAATGGTCCGTGACCTTGTCCTTGCCGCCATCCGCACGGCGCTGGTAAACCACCAAAGGCAGCGATGCCATGGTTTCGGCCAGGATGCGCACACAGGCATACACCGCAGCCACGCGCAGCGCGCTGTCAGGCGAGACACGCATACCGCTGCCAGTCCGGGCAGAGACCGGCTCAAACCAAAATTCGCCGTACGGGCTGCGGTCACCGCTGGAGGCACCGGGTTCACCGGATCCGCGAAAGCGATCAAAGAAGCTAAAAAATCCCATCAGTTCAGAGCAGCATGAGTTCGTAGTCGGATCCCAGCACCACCGAGTCCCCCGGTTTGATCGCGCGCGACAGCGCCATGATCAGTGCCACGATGCCGTCGATCTTGTTTTCTGCTCGCTCCTTGCGTGGGTAAATGTTGTCTTTGGCGTCCAGGTGGGCCACCACGTTGCTGACCATCCAGTCCAGCACCGGGTCGCCGTCGTGAACCAATTTCTTTTGAAGCACCAGGGCTTCGAGCGTCTTCATCGGCTCTGAAAAGTTCAGCACCGTGGGACGCACTTCAATCATGGGCAGACCCTCGCTCATCATTCGGGTCGAGAGTTGCGTCGCCTGAAACGGATCAAACGCGACGGCCTGCACAGCAAACCGCGAAGACAGATCGTTCAGATCCGCTTCGATCCAACTGAAATCAATCACATTGCCCGGCGTCACGGTGAGGCGTCCGGTGTGCATCCAACCAGGGTACTGGCTGTTGCCGTTGGCATTGACCGTGTCCTCTGGCAGGTAGTACTTGCCAAACACTACAAACGCATCGGCAATCTCGGGATGGGCGAACACAATCACCAAGGCGGCAATGTCTGTCTTACTGGCCAAGTCCAGGCCCACCCAACAGGGCTGGCCCACAAAGGACTCGATGTCCAGGTCCTGATCAGCGCAGGCGTCCCAGGAGCGCATGTCCATCCAAGCGGTGTCGGCGTTGACCCACTCGTTCAAGTGTTTGGTTTTGAAGTTATTCATCGCACTGGGCAACTGCATGGCCTTGGCCTGCAGCGGTCCCAGAATTTCCGGGCGCACCGAGATGCCCCAGTTGGGGTTGGCCTTCATCAGCGAGTCTTCGCTGGTCCAGTCGTCCCCGTCATCCAGGCCATAGACGATGCCAAACTGGCTGTCGTCCTCGAAAACGCCATCGAGCAATCGGGTCACAAAGGTACGTACCTCGTAGCAAATGCCTGAGCGGTTGCTGCCTGCGGTGGTGATCACCCACAAAAGTGAGTTGTCTCGTTTGCCGGTGCCGGTCTCCACCACGTCATAGACTGTGCGGGTTTTGTGAGCGTGCAATTCATCAATGCAGCCAAAGTGAATGTTCAGGCCGTCCAGGGTCGAGCCTTCTGCCGAGAGCGCTTCAAACTTGGAGCCGGTCTGCAGCACATTCATGTTGTGCGCGCCGACATTGACAGAAAACCGACTGCGAAACCCCTGTGACCTGCGCGCCATGGTCTGCGCATCACCAAACACGATGCGTGCCTGGTCGCGTGTGGTGGCCAGGGAATAAACCTCCGCACCACCTTCACCGTCGGCGGCCAGCATGTACAGCGCAAGCGCAGACGACAGGGTTGACTTGGCGTTACCACGAGGCACCTCGATGTACGAGCGCCGAAAGCGGCGGTTGCCGTCTGGCTTGACCCAGCCAAACACGGTGGTCAGGATGAACACCTGCCAGGGTTCCAGCTTGATCGTCTCGCCTGCCAGTGGTCCTTTGACGTGGGGCAGCCTCTCAATGAACGCGCACAGGTTGTCGGCGGGATGAAAGGCCCGACCGTCTTTGGTCGCCAGCTTAGGATTGAATCGATACGGGCTGTCTTTGCCTTTGAACCGGTTCAGGTCTGCCAGTTGGCGTTCGCATGCGCGCTGGACCCACTTGCAGGTCAGGATTTTCCCGGCAACAACATCTTTGGCGTACTGGCGTGCGATCGCAACGTAGTCATGTTTTGCCATCTGCATCAACCAGCAATATCGGCCCAAGGGTCGTTATCCCTTGGGGCGTCACTGGGTGCGGAAATCCGTGAACGAGCCGCAGGGGTGAAACCCATCTCGGTTTCGTACACCTTCATCTCCATAGCCAACTCGCGAATCACGTCCATCAGTGGCGAGCGACGCAAGATACCGCTGGGTGTCTTGATGATCATCCCCGAGACACCGGCGCGATTAATCTTGGCCAGCGCCTCCCGATACAGACCCGAGCAATTGGCCCAGCGTTCCAGCACGGCACCATCAAGCGCGGACAAGAGTCCGGGCGGCGAATTGGCCACAGCGTAGTTCCACGCCTCCTTGGCCGCGTCGCTCATGTACTCGGGCGGCGTGCACAGCGCCGTGGTAGGCCGGGGCTCGTGGGGGTTGGTCCGGCATTTCTGCACGGTGCCTTTGATCTGTTTGATTGCCAGCGGAAGCGGCTTACGACCAGCCATGGGGTTGGACTCAATTCTTCAAAAAAATGTTTTCAATTTGCACGCGCAAAAATCTGTGCAGGCACACGCATCGCTGGCCGCCGTCTGTAGAGATTCAGACCCCCTACCCCCCTAAGGAGGGGTGGTCAGCGCCGACCGGCGGTCTCGCGCGCCGTCTTTCGGTTGTGACAAGAGACGCACAGCGCCTGCAGGTTGGCCGTGTCAAAGCGCGCACCGCCATCCTTGAGCGGGGTGACGTGATCAGCGACAACGGCTGGCACCACACGACCACGCTGCTCGCATGCGCAGCACACCGGGTGCTGCCGCAGGAAAGCCGCACGCACCGCGCGCCACTGGGCTGATTGATAAAAGCCAAGCTCCGCATCAAAGCTGCGCCGGGCACGTCCGTAGTCACGGTGCACCGCTCTGCGATGGGTATCGCAGTAGCCGGGTCTTGCCAACACAGCACCACAACCGGGGTGTCTGCAAGGGGTTGGTGCTGACAGTGGCATGAAGTCGACAGTCTTAAAAATGTTCGGAACTATTTGCGGGATTTGTGGGTTCAGGACTTGGCTTTACTTGTGTTCAGAGCGTTCATACGAACACCAGCAACAACCCAAAGGAAAAGCAATCATGACCAGCAGCAACAACAGCACCCGAGACCAGCAACTCCAAAAAATCGCGCTGGACCACTTGTTTATCGCAACCCTTGAGACCCGCAGCAGCGACAGCCTCGACTTCCATGACGTGAGCGTGTGGGCCATCAAGACCGCATTGCAAGCCGCCTTTGAGGCAGGCCGCAACGCCGCTGCCAACCCTGCACAAACCCAACCTAAAAAGTAATCAGGAGATCAACATGGCCACACCAGCCGCAGCGCAACTGAGCGCATCGCAGCAACAAATCCTTAACCACGCTGCCGTCAACACGGATGGCAAGCTGGTCTGGTTTCCCGAGACCCTCAAGGGCGGTGCCAGAAAGAAAGTTCTCGACAGCCTCTTCAACCGTGCGCTGATCACGACCGACGGCACATATTGGTTTGTAGCCGCCGAGGGCTACGAAGCGCTGGGAATGCCGCGCCGAGCACCCATCACGCTGGCGGCACTGGACGCAGTGATTGAGTCTGCTGAAGCAAGTCTTGCAGCCAAGCCACGCACGCGTGACAACAGCAAGCAGGCCCAGGTGATTGCGATGCTCAAGCGAGCCGAGGGCGCAACGATCACGCAAATCTGCGAGGCCACCGGTTGGCAATCCCATACGGTGCGCGGCACCTTTGCCGGAGCCTTTAAAAAGAAACTTGGACTGGAGATCACCTCCAGCAAAGCCGACGGCAGCGAGCGGACTTACCGCATCACCACGAATTGAGACCAGCCATGACATCCATGACCATCACCATTGAACGTACGCCTCGCACCCTGCAATTTGAGGGCAGTGCCATTGAGGTTGAGGAGTTGAGCGTTCGCCTGCCATTTGCCCGCAAATCTGCCAACCTCAGTGAGGTGGGCGGCGAAGGCAACTACAAGGTGTTCGTGACCGAGACCCGGGAGATGTCCCCTGCGGAGTTCGATAACTTTGCCAGTCAACTGCTCAAGTCACGCGACTGGCTCAATGGCAAGGGCGGCTACCTTGCGGACGGCAGGCTTTGCGTTGAGGTCCGTGCCACCGGCAGGCCCACCTTGTACGTCGATCCCTCCGGTGGAGATTACGGTCGCTACGTTGCCAGACTCGGCTAAATTCGTTCCCAGCAAAGCAGATCAGGCAACCTGGTCTGCTACCTCTTTGTCAAATTTCGCTTTGATGATGTCGTAGATCATCCAGTCTTTGCGTTGCTCACCCACCTTGGCGTTGTGCACACGTCCCAGGCAGACCTGGAACCAAACCTTAAAAACATGTGCTTTGGACTGACCTCGCAGTCCCTTCACCATCCGCTTAGCCTGTTCAATTTTTTGTTCGTTCATCGTGTTCCTGTGCTAACTTGCACTTAAACCATTCACGCTCTGACCAAACAGGAAGCCAAGTGACTTCTTAAATACTTGCCATCACAGTGGCGTTTCAGCCACTTGAATCGCGGATAGTGCCGGGCTAATGTCGTCAAACTTCAATTGGTCAGCCTGACGCACCGCTTGCTTGCCACTGAAGTCCTGCCAGCGTTTGACGATTACGTCCACGTACTTGGGATCGAGCTCAATGAGCCGGGCACGACGACCCGACTTTTCGCAGGCGATCAGGGTGGTGCCAGAGCCGCCGAACGGATCCAGCACGATGTCCCTTGTTTTGCTGCTGTTGCGCACCGCGCGCTCCATCAACTCCACCGGCTTCATGGTCGGATGCAAATCGTTCTTGTGCGGCTTCTTGATGTGCCACACATCTCCCTGGTCGCGTGCACCGCACCAGTAGTGCTGAGCACCGTCTTTCCAACCGTAGAGAATCGGCTCGTACTGGCGCTGGTAATCAGCGCGACCCATGGTGAAGGTGTTCTTGGCCCAGATGATGAAGGTGGACCACTTGCCCCCTGCGGCGCGAAACGCTGCCTGCAAGGTATCGAGTTCGGATGAACTCATGGCGATATAGACCGCACCCTTGGTGACGTCCAGGATGTTCTGGCATGCCGACTGCAAGAACGCTCCAAAGTCCGCGCCCATGTTGTCGTTCAGAATGGGACGGTCCTTGCCGCGCATCTTGTCCTTGGCCGTGTTGGCGTAGTTGACGTTGTAGGGCGGATCGGTGGCGGTCATGTCCACCAGTTCGTCGCCCAGCAGCGCCTTGTAATCTTCTACCTTGGTGGCGTCGCCACACAACAGCTTGTGCTCGCCAAGGACCCAGATGTCGCCGGTTTGGGAGACGGCTGTCTCGGCCACCTCGGGTGCCTGGTCTTCGTCTGTCAGGCCATCGTTGCTGGGGTCGCCCGCAATAAGCTTGTCCCACTCTTCGGCGGTAAAGCCGGTGAGGCCCAGATCAAAGCCAGCTTCCTGCAGCTCAGCCAGTTCCAGACCCAGCAGATCGTCATCCCAGGACGCGTTCTCGCCGATCTTGTTGTCGGCCAGGATCAGTGCCTTGCGCTGAATCTCAGTCAGATGTTCCATGGCCACGACGGGCACTTCAGGCATGCCGAGTTTTCGGGCTGCCAGCAGTCGACCGTGACCGGCGATGACGTTGTTTTGTCCGTCCACCAGGATCGGTGCACCCCAGCCAAACTCGGTGATGCTGGCCGCGATCTGTGCCACATGGGCGTCCGAGTGCAGCTTGGCATTTCGGGCGTAAGGGATCAGGGACTCAATCGGCCGGTATTGGATTTTGATGGTGGGCTTCATGCTGCTTCGGAAACGAAAAAGCCCGCGAGAGTCTTACTCGTCGCGGGCTGTTGAATGAGGGTGGCTGCAAGACACATCTCTCGCAACCGTAGACAAAATGTAAGCGAAATTCCGGCAAAACGCGACACGCTCAAATCCGCGTTTTCTCCGCAACAACCCGCAGGAGCACGCGCCACTTGTATCTGGCACGCAACTACCTGCAACTACCTCACCCAAACTCCCTGCGCCAGGTTGTGGGCCACGATGTACATGGCAATTTCCCAGCGGCGCTGGGCCGTGCGGGGGGCGCAACCGAAGCGCTTTCCGATGTCGTACCAGCGGTAACGCGCTGCCCGCATCCAGACCAGGTGGCGCTGCTCCACTTCGAGCCACTGGACCCAGCCCATGACCTCAAGCATGCAGTCCACCTCGGCCGGAGTGGGTGGAAACCGGTAGACCGGGGCATCGTCACTGGCCATGCGCTCGTAATCGGTTCGCACAATGGTGGGCCAGACGTTGAAGTGGCCCTGCACCCGAACCGGCGGGAGTTTGTGGGCCGTGCGTGAGGCCTGGATGAAATAGTCTGCGACCTCGTCCGCAGACCAGCCGCCCCTTGGTGTGGGTATGGCCATCTCACACCTCCTGCGTGTCAATGGCCCAATGCAAGAGCGCCAGTGCATCGGCCTCGTTGTCATCGGTAACCGGGTGGCCAAGCAGGCGCATAGCAGCAATCACTTCGCCCTTGCCCGCGTTGCCTTTGCCGGTGGCGTGCTTTTTGATCGTGCCAACTGGCACGCCCTGATAAGCGATGTTGTGGTGCTCGCACCAGGTGGTGAGCGTGGCCATCAGGCCGCCGTAGACGTGGGCTGCGTCCACCCCTGCATGGCGACGCACTTCCTCGAAGTACACGGCGTGGATGTCGGTGGCCAGCGCTTTGATCTCGGTTAGCCAGCGTTTAAAGCGCAGGTAACGCATACCGCCGCCTTCAAACCGCTGGGGCTTGAAGCTGGCAAAGCCATGCGCGATCTGTCCGTCTTTGGATCGCAGTGCCCAGCCGGTTGTAGTTCCCAGATCAATGGCCAGAACCACCACCCGGGTTCCCGGCAACGGTGTATCGACCGTTGAAACACTCCGACGTAGGTCAGAGGGAACCACAGGTCCCTCTCCTACGTAGTAGGAGGAGAGTTTTCTCCAACTGGATTTTTCATGAAAACCCAGCATCCATGCGGGTTTGCGGCCAGTTGGCAAGTTGGCAGCGTTGCCAACTGCCAACTTTGCCAACTTACGCGTAAGTGGTTGATTTATATGGGAATGAAGTTGGCAAGGGTCTGCCAACTGAATCCAGTTGGCAAAAAGTGGGGGCCAGTTGGCAAAACTTTTGCCAACTTGTTTGCGCAAACTCTTGCGGGTTCCTGCGTACTCCTGCGGGTCCACGCCAGCCGTTGCTAAAGGATGGCCGTTGAGGGCGTTTGCGGGTTGGTGAGGGTCAATGCGGGCGTATGACAACGCTGCATTTGTGCGGGTTCTATCTTGGCAAATCGTGTTCATTCTTGCTCCTGCGGGTCGTTGCTAATTTCTTGGTACACCCACACATCCGGGTTTTCGACGGGCATCGCGGCCCCGGATTGCGGGCATTTGTAATGGGTTGGAAGCACCCCGAGCGCGCGCAGTGGCAGCTCGCCGGTGTCTGGGTCGGGCTCGTCGGTATGCGTATTCAGGACCATGCCCTCGACGCACAGGTAGCCAAACTTGGAGCGCCCAATCGAGGGCAGCCCGTAGTCAGTGCTGTTGCGAAAAAACTTGATGTAGCCCTGCGTGGACAGGGCCGATATCCGCTCCCGGATCGTGCGCTCGCCGCCCAGACCGGCCTTGCCCTCGAAGGACTCGGCAAGTTGGTTGGCGGTGTAGCAACGCCCCTGCGCCGCCTCCTCAAAGAGGATCTGCAAAATGGCATCACGCTTACGCCTGCGCTCGGCATCGAGCCGCTCGCCGTACTCCTTGAGTACCAGCCTGTCGTTCACGTCGACCTCGTGCCACTGGCCGTCCATCTTGTCGACGAACTTGGTCTCAATGGCCGGGCCGTTGCGCAGCTCATATATCAGGTGACGGGTGGATTGCGCCTCATCGGGGCGAAACAACAGCATCCCCGACGAGTAGTAGCCGCGCAGGCTGCCAGCACCTGCCAAAGCCTGAAACGGGTCTTCTTCAAACTGGCGCTTGCCCAGCTTCTTGGTGTGGTGCGCCAGGATCACGCCCGCCTCGGGATTCACCGCCTGGCGAATGCGCTCCACGCGCTGCGACAAGAAGTACAGCATCGCGCCGTTGTCGTTCTCGCCGCCGGCGTCTCCGCCGTCAAACACGTTTCGGATCGGATCGATCACGATGATGTCGGGCGCGAGGCCATTGAAGGCAGCCACCATGGCCGGGATGACCTGCGCCAGCCCGTCGTCGTCCAGAATCAGGCGCAGTTGCGGCGTGGCCATGAAATTGGTACGCGCCAGCGTGAGGTGCTCTGGCGAGAGGCGAATGCCCTTCACCCGCTCGCGCAGGTAGTGGTACTGGACCTCGGCTTGCAGGTAAAACACCCGCAGTGGCCGGGGCGGCCTCATCCCTAAAAACGAGGCACCAGCGGCCATGTGGGTGAGCCAGGCCAGCAGGATGTCGCTTTTGCCCACCTTGGGCGCACCGCCAAAGACCAGCAAGCCGCCCGGGGTCAGCACGCGCGGCTCAATCAAATCTTCGGGCAACGGTGAGTCATCGTCGAGCAACGCGCCCAACGTGAATGTCGGCACCATGGGCGCAGCAGCTTTGATCACCCGGCGTTCAGCCTGCGCGATGAAGGCGGCGCAATCAAAGCCCTCCTGCGCTGCGTCGGCGGCGTCCCACTTGAGCGGCTTGTCAGCAGGCGGCACGAGGATGGACACCGACTGGCAGCCCACGGCCGCGCAGGCGCGTGCAGCGCTCTCGGCATAGTCCCAGCCCGGCGCATCGCGGTCGGGCCAGATCAGTACATCTTTGTTCTTGAGCGCGGACCAGTCGGTCTTGTCTACCGGTGCTTTGGCCCCGTTCATGGCGGTGGTGGCCACGATGCCTGCGCCAATCAGGGCGTCGGCGCACTTTTCGCCCTCGACCAGGATCACGGTGCTGGCCGTCATCAACGCAGGCAGGTTGTAAAGCGGGCGCGGATCGGGAGCACGCCACATTCGCGCGCGCACATCCCACGGCCTGAACTCCTTGCCCGACGGGGGGTCGTAGCGGTAGACGCAGGCAATCAGCTCGCCATCCAGGCCGACGTAATCCCACTTGGCGGTGTAGGGACCGAGTTCATCCATCGGGACCGTTCGCCCGTCGCGTCTGGCCCCATGGTTCAGGGGCGGCGCAAAGCCAAGCCACTTCCGGATTTCATCGGCGATGCGCGGAAAGTCGTGCTGCGTCGACAGCCCCCGGGACTTGGCCCAGGCTGCAATCAGGTCGCCGCCATCGTCATCGGCGAAGTCCTTCCACAGCCCGCGCCGGGGACCATCAAGCTCCACCACCAGGCTCTTGCCCGGTGCGCCATCAATGTCGCCGACATAGAACTTGTTGCCGCGAATGCGGCCACTGGGAAACAGGTACAGCAGCACCGACTCGAGCCGGTCCAGCAGACCAATACGCAGCGCCTGCGTGTCAGCCGCAGATTCCAGCCTTTGTTCGGGGGCGTTGTTAAAGTCCAGCCAGCCGATGTTGTCAGCCGTCATTGAGTCCCCCAGCAGCGGTCCTGCCACGCGCAGAACTTGCACTCCATGTGGGTAGGCGTGGTGGCAAAGCGCGGCAAGACCTCGCTTGCGCTGGTGGCGGTGATTACGCGCACAGCGCGGTCCGACATGCGCTGCGCCAGCCCGCCATCAAATGGCAGTAACTCGAACCAGAATTCCTGGGTGTCTTTGTTGATGGCCGTAAAAAGCGCCGGGTTGGCAGAGATGCCCGGAATGCTGGCTTCCATGTACGCCTGGTAGACCGCAACCTGTGCGGCATAGACCGGCTTGGACTTAGCCACCCCGTGCTTGACGGTGTCGCGCCAGGACTTGTCGTTCATGGTCTTGAACTCCCACAGCGCCGGGTAGCTCACGCCCAGATCGGCAGGACCGGTGTTCAAAATGCCGTCGACGTGTCCCCGGATGCGGCCACCTGCCACGGAAAAGCCGAACTGGCCACCCTGGACTTTGCGCGTGTACAAGTCAAACCCCGCCATGCGCAGCCAGCGGATGGCCAGGTCTTCCAGCGTGTGGCCCACCTCGAAGATGCGCAGCAAGCGGCCTGAGAAATCACGGCCGTCGTCCACCGGTGTGTGCGTGTACTCATATTGCAGCGCGCGCTCGCATGAAACACCCAAGCGCGATGCCCCCAGGTAGTCGCGCGGCGTCTGGCCAGCGCGTTCGCGGATCAAGGCTGTATCAATGAGCTGGCTGATCTGTTCTTGAATTTTGGGGCGGGCATTGAAGTCCAGCATCACACACGCCCCTTCTGCAAGCTCAGGCGCTCTTGCAAAAACGACCGGTCGCGCGCCGCCATACGCTCGTGTTCAGCCGTCATCTGGCCTTGGTAGGCCGTGACCACGACGTCAATCAAGGTCAGCACCTCCATACGGCTGTAACTGGCCAGCGGACGGTCCATGCCAATTGAGCCCACGAACTCGCCCAATGGCTGCAGGCACGCGCTCATGGCCGTGGTTTCCATTTCACTTGGATCAATCATTTGTCCCTCCGTTTTGTTCATGAGTGTTGAGAAGGCGTTTTGACAGCGGCGCGAGCAAAACACCCATTGGTCTGAATAGCGACCGGGGTCGCTGCGTTTGAGGCTGGGGTTAAACCAGCCGTAGCCTTTGGCTTGGCGGGCACACACCGCGCACTTCAAGCCGCCTCCAAAACATGGGCGTGGCTGCTGTGGCTGGTGGCGCTTCTGTGATGCGCGTCATTGGCAGCAGTGACCAGGCGCTGAATCTCTTTGCGGTTGAACTGAAACGACAACAAAGCGGAGGCCTGGTAGCGGGTCATGCCGAAATCGGTCCGCATCGCCTCTGGCAGGTAGACCAGTTGCTTGACCGTGGGCGGCTCGTTGAGCCAGCGCCTGGTCTTGTGCGCCGAGTCGGCCGACTCGTGGTCGTTCAGCCAGTCATCAGCACGCGCCATGCAAACAGTGCGCTCGCCCACTGCCAGCAAGGTGGGACGCAGCGACTTGGCACCACCGATGGCATGCCAGCTGCCGTTCAGGAAAAACACGCCACCCCATGCGGTAAAGCCCGTGGCCATCAAGGCGTCGTCACAACCAAAAAGATCGCACCACCGGAAATTCGAGCGCTTGAGCAAGTCGATTTCACTCATGATGAAATCCGACAGTGCGCCGGTGTCCTCTGGCTGGCGCTCCCAGACATGGCCGCAGAGCGGGCACTCCATGCAAGACAGCGGCACTGTGGCCTCGCACTCCGGGCACTCTTTCGTGGGTGCTTCACCCTCATGCGCATGGCCATCGAGGTTGACCTCTTGCTCCAGCGCTCCGTGCATCAGACTGGCGGTGCCGAAATCCAGCACCACGCAATCGGACTTGATGACGCCCGGAAACTCCTGCGGGTCCACCGTGCGCAAACCACGCCCAACCATTTGAATGAAGGTGGACTTGTAGGAACTCGGGCGCAGCAACACCACACACGCCGTGGGTGTGTAGTCGTAGCCCTCGGTGAGCACCGCCACATTGACCACCACTTGGGCGCTGCCGGTCTCAAATGCTTGCAGCCTTGTTTGGCGTTCAACCGGCGACAGTTCGCCATGGATCAGCACGGACGGCACACCGGCAGCCACAAACGCCTCGCAGACATTTTTCGCATGGGCCACGGTGGAACAAAAAACGATGGTCTTGCGGTCAGCCGCTTTTTGTTTCCAGTGCCCAATCACGGCGTTAGTGATCAACGATTTGTTGAGAATCGTGGCCACCTGCTCCATGTCGAAGTCGATCGCTGTGCGGCGCACGTTTTGCAATGCTTCCTGCGCGCCGACATCAATCACGAAAGTACGGGGCGACACCAAATGGCCGCTGGCGATCATCTCGCCCAGACTGATCTGGTCGGCCACGTTGGAGAACACCTCGCGCAGGCCTTTGCCGTCACCCCGGTTGGGCGTGGCGGTCAGCCCGCAGATTGCAGCCTTGGGATTCTTGGCCAAGACCTGGTCGATGACTACCCGGTAGCTGGGTGAGGACGCGTGGTGCGCCTCATCGATGACCAGCACATCAAGCGTGGGCATCTGCGCAAGGTTCATGGGCCGCGAGAGGGTTTGCACCATCGCAAAGGTGGCGTCACCCGCCCAGGACTTTTCTTGGGCATCAAACACTGAGGTGCTCAAGCCCGGATTGACGCGGGAAAACTTGGCCCGGTTCTGACCGGTCAGTTCGGTGCGGTGCGCCAGCACACAGGCCTTGGCATCCGGCTCAGACAACATCTTGCCGACCACCGCCGACAACATGATGGTCTTGCCAGACCCGGTGGGCGCGACAGCCAGCGTGTTGCCATGCAGAGCGAGCGCGTCCAGGGTACGTTGGACCAGCAGGGATTGGCGGGGTCGAAGCATCATGGCTGTGATCCCCGCTTACTGCGCCCAGCTCGGACGACCGGGAACCGGCGCACGACCTGTGGCTTGGGCATAGGCATTGGCTGCGGGCGCAACACCGGCAGATGCAGTAGCTGGCGTTGCTGTTCGCGGTGCACCCATGGCAGCGGCGTAGTCCTTGTGGTCCGGCGTCACTGCCGCCTTGATGACCGCCTTGTCCTGGCCGTTCTGGTCTTTGTCCCAGTCCACCTTGCCCAGGAACTCAATGCCATCCAGATCCGCAAAGCCGCTGATACGCCGGGCGTTCTGGGCGGCCTGGCTGTTGTCACCCGGCTGGACGTTGCGTGCCGAGTTCAGGATGGCCTTCACCATGGTGCGGCCCATGTTGGCCCACTCAGGTCCCTTGGGACTGTGCAAACCAATGAGTGACCACATCTTGCGGCGTGCAAACTCACCATCGGTCACCACGAATTCGCAGTTCAGGTACACCGAGCCGGTGCTGACACTGCGAGTGGCATAACCACCGGTCCAGCCTTGCGAGGCGTCATCAAAGCCGCCTGGTTTGATGGTCATGCGCACCCGCACCAGCGTGCCTTTGGGGATCAGGTCAAAAGAGGTTTGCTCGGACGCGGAATTGAAATCGAAGTAAGTCATGTTCAGGACTCCTGAGTGGGGTTGAAGGAAGTGGGGTCGAAGCTGGTGTCTGTGTTGCCCTCAGTGGTGTCTTCACTTGAGGTGCTGGCTTTTGGCAAAGGCGCAACGCTGGTGGCGGGCCGCGCAAAGTCGAGTCGTTCTGGTGCGGGTTTGGCCGGGCCAGCAATCTTTTCCATGAGGCGGCCCAGGTTGGGCTCCTCAATGGCGTCAAGGCGACCCGAACGGTCTTTGGCCGGATAGCCCCAGTTGTTGAGCGTGTGGCAGACAAAGGCGCGGTAGCTCGTGCCGTCATCACTTTTGAGTTCGGTCAGCGTGACCACCTCATCGACGATGCCGGGCAACTCCAGTCCGGTTTTGGAGCCATCAACCTGCAGAGAAAAAACGCGGCGATTGAAGTCGTCCAGCGCTTCGTTCAAGATGCCGACGAACCACACGTTCTTGCGCCGGGTGTGCTGCAAGTGCGTGAGCCAGCCGATCATTTCCTGGCCCATCAAACCGTAAGCACCCCGGCTGTCGGGCTTGCCGGTTTTTTCTGAAAACGCCTGGGGCTGACCTTTGCACCACTGCAGGCACAGACGACCGGCCACCGTGATCGAGTCCACGAACACGGTGTCGTACTTGTCCATAGACGAGGACTGGCCAAAGCGCTGGCACACCGCATCAAAGTGGGCCTGGCTGTAGGGCTGCTCATCACGCAGCGCGGGGTTGGGGCCGCCAATGAAGACGGCAAAGTCACGGCACTCCTGCCAGGTGCGTGGGCGCACCGTGTCACCGGCCCAGCCTTCTACTGCGAGGTCGCCAGCTTCCAGGTCAAAGAACAAAGTGGCGCTGGGTTTGAGGGTCCACAACTGAGAGGTTTTGCCAATGCCGCTTTTGCCGACGAGCACGCCTTTGACGCCACGACGTTCGGCCAACCGCTGGTCAGCGGTGATGATGGGAAGGCTCATTTGTTTTCTCCTTGAAGTGCGAGACGAAAGCCCGGCTTGCCGGTTTTGAGGGTGCGGGCCGCAGAGAACGAGCTCTTAAGCGATTCGGGCCACGCGTTGAACTTGGTTTCCGAGACGCGGTAGCTGATCTCGACGTACTCGGCCGGGTTGTCGCCGTTGGCGGCAATGCGCTGTGTGATGTCAGCGAGGCGGGCTTGGTCCCACTCGATCTTTTTGGGCAGGTCGGCGGTGATGTGCACGCGGCCGTCGTCGAAATGAACAACGCCGGTGTCTTTGCCTGCGGCCAGTCGCAGTTGGTGGGCCTGCGCTGCGTACTTCAAATCCAGCGCCCGGTCGATGTGCTCGACGATGGTCTTGGCCATCACCAAAAAATCTGCCGCGTTGTTTTTGAGCTGAAACAGCGACTCGCCGGACTGCTCAGCCAATGCGCCCACAGAGATGGACAAAATTTGATCGGGATGATCAAGCGGTAGCGTGCTCATGCTGCACCTCCCACTGCACTGGAAGTGCTCTGACGCAAGCTGTCGGACTCGAAAGCTTCGATGTCTTCGACGCGGTACAGCACGCGGCCCTGGATCTTCATGAAGACCGGACCGATGCCGTCACTGCGCCATCTTTTTAACGTCGCTTCAGCGACGTCCCAGCGCTCTGCTAACTGGGTTTGGTTGAGGTGCTTGACCTTTTCTGCTGATTGCAATTGAATCTCCTTGGTGTTGAAAAAACCCCGGTTTTTTGAAGCTCGTTTGCCTCGCTAACCAGTGAGATGAATTTCAACAATCGGGATTCCTCAAGCCATTCCTCAGACTCCTCAGCGGCATTCCTCAAATGCGATTCGTGCGGACAAAATGCAAAAAACCCGGGCTCGTACTGGCGAGCGCCGGGTTTGAGATGAACCTGCGGGCTGGTGCAGGTTAAAGCTTAGGTCTAAGAGGGTTGCAGTGACTCAGGTCAGCCAGTCACGGTCTTCCGCGGGTATTTGCAAGGCGTAAACGCCGTCACCAGACTGGTATTTGATGAACTGTTTGTAGACCACCTTATTTCGATCGAATACTTTGATTGGTGAAAACGGATCGGCTTGTGATCGACATGCTGTACGCAATGCATCACGGTCCATCTCACGATCAAAGTCGTCCATCAGCGCCAACAACAAATCCTTCTGCCGTGGCTCCAGCGGATAGTCAATGCCATCCACACGCGCCTTGCCCTCCGTGCGTACCAGGCGCAGCGTGGTTTGAAACAGGGTGTCTTCAACCGGCGCTGAAACGGGCACGCTCATGCGGTCATTGAAGAACACAAATTTGCTTTGCGAGATGCGGGCGACATCACTGAGATGGACCACATCAAAGTCACTCAGGGGCGAGCCCTCGGGCAGTGGTAACGCGCTGCTGGTGAGCACCTTCGCCGACTTGTGCGCCTGGTCCTGCCAGATGGTTTCCACCAGCCGCTGCGCCGTCTTGTGGTCATGCAAGTGGCGTGCGAAGTACCAGGTGAGCGGTTTGCCACGCGCAGGCTCCGTGACCCCGATGCGCCAGGCCACCTCGGTGGCGACTTCTTTCTTGGCGCTGGTCGGCGTTCCAAGCCCAAGCATCAGGCGGTCAATGAACTTGGGCAGGCTCACTTTGTAGGTTTCTTGCAAGGACCTTGAGCCGGTGACTTCGCCGCATTCATCGCAGTAGAGCAGGATGTTTTCATGGGCGAGATCACGAACGACGCGCGCCAGTTCCACACCACACTCAGGGCACGTCACGTGCGAGAGTGACGCGCCAACGACAAGCAGTCGTTCACGCAACAAATCACGTCCGGCGTCCCCATATTCACCACCCAACAGAGTCATGCCGTTGACCTCGGGTTTTTCACGCTCAAGGAGTTGGCATAACACACTGGTGGCACTGATTTGCGCAAGACTCACGCCGCAACCTCTTCTGCTTCGATCACGTTCAGCGAATGCAGAACAGCCAGTGCCGTTGGCTGATTCTTGTCAGCCAGGTTTTTGATGGTCGAAGAGCCTGTGGCAGAAATATCAAAGCTGAAATGTCCGGCCTTGCGGCTTTCAGTTGGCAGTGTGTAGACGATGACCGAGGCACTGCTCATGTTGTATTCCGACTCGAAAGAGTGATGCACCTTGAGCCCTGTCAGCGCCAGTCGGATCGCATCGTCCTGGTCTTTGGCCGATGGTGCTTCCACCTGAAACGAAATGCCGGTGCGTCCCATGGGCGTGAAGCGTGCCCGGCGCAGACGAACCTTCTCGACGCCATAGGCTGACCAGTCCTCAAACGGCTCCATCATGCCGTCGCGCAAGGCATTGAGTTTGTAGCGGGTCTTCTCTATTTCTTCAGGCTTGATGGCTGCCTCGACCACATGCTTGCCAAAGAGTTCAAGCACCGCGCCATGATTCTTGGCACCACCCTTAACGACGGTTTCAATGAAACCGGTCGAGGGCTGGTACACCAGCGCAGTCTCCAGCGCGATGCGGGTGTTGATGCGTTTGAAACTGCTTTCCGAAAAATGTGCAATCGCCGTGACGGGGCCTTCGATGTAGATGGTCAGTTGCACGCTGCCGTCGGCGGCCCGTTTGCTGACCTCAATGTGGGTGCCGTCGCCACCGCCCACGCTTTTGTAGAGTTTGGCCACCTCGTGGCAAAAGGCATCGAGTTTGCTGCGGTCTTGCATCGGGTCAAGCCCAGGCTGGATGCGGTGTTTTTTCCAGTACTTGCCATTGGACTTGGCCTGAAAGGCAATGTGCATTTCAGCGTTGCGAAAGGCGGTGTCCCGAAAGGTCAGCATCCACAGCGACTGCTCGCGGGCATCGCGGCTGGCAAATGCTTCCTGCACCTCGCGATCACCAGCGCATGAGGTCTGAAACTCTTGGATGGAGAGATCGTTGGACATCAGGTGAGCGCGGCGCAGGTCGTCATGCCAGAGATGCAGGTTGTATTCAACCGACTCGCGCTCGGCGTGCGTCATCTCGGCACCCTGCATGGAAGCGTCAAGCAACGCGACCGCATCATTGACCACGGCGGGCAGCAGTTCCTGCGCCAGGCTCCAGTCAATGACCAGGCTTTGGCCCAGGGGATGCGCGTCGGTAAATTCGCGCAGGGTTGGCATCGAAATGTGACGCAGGAAATGTGCAGGGTTGAATATTTTCATTGTTAGTTTGCCTCATGAGTATTTGCGCACAAGGCCAACCAAAACCCCAAAAATCTCAAGTTTGCCGTTGGGCCGGATGGTGGGGAAATCCGGGTTGGCGGGAAGCAGGTGATATCCGTCTTTGTCTCGTCCGAGTGTTTTCAGTGTGAATTCATCATCAACGATCGCAACCACCACTTCACCGGGGTTGGCCTGACTGCGTCGCTCGACGACAGCCAGATCCCCGCTGTGGATACCGGCGTTGATCATTGAGTCGCCTTTGACCCGCACCAGCACCGTGTTGGCGGGCCGGGCGATCAAAAAGCGGTCCAGCGTCATCTGCTCGCCACCCTCGTCTACAGTTGGCAAGGGCATGCCAGCGGCAACTGGCAGATTTGCAATGGAGCGGTCAAAGAAGCGATCGGTCGGAGACCAGTCGCCATCCGAGGTGCGCTCCAGCATGCCCGCAACCTCCAGCCGCTCCAGCACCTTTTTGATACCGGACTTGGAGGCGAACCCCAACAGCGACATCAGCCGGGTGTACGAGGGCAACACCCGGTGCTGGGCGTAATAGTCCTGCAGGGTGGCCAGGTGTTCGAGATCGTTGATTGTTTTCTTCACGGAATCATTGTAGAGAACGATCGTTCACTTTGCAATGATCTTGTGTCTTCAATTGCAAAAAACATTTTTTACGATGATTTCAGGCGTTAACCCGCAGGAACCCGCACCAACCCACAACCACCCGCAACTCCCTGCTGGCCTTGGAGGCAACCCTTAAAGACAATTTTGGCTACACAAGTTTGTCAACACGGAACGCTACCCAATGAGCCTAAAAAACAGCATTAACCACCTCCCGCCTGAGCGCATGACCCCTGATCAGCGTCGGCTGGAGATCGCCTCCATCCTCGCAAAGGGCCTGGTCAGGCTGCGTCAGTCAAGCCCGGCCAAACGTCAGATACCTGCCACTGAGCGAAAAGTTTTACTTGGCTTCTCTGGTGACCAGAGCGTTCATACAGACCTCATCAACAAATGAACGAGGTTCAAATGAAACCAAGCAAAACTCCACCAACCCTTCACCGGACCGCAGTGGCCCAGGTGCATGAACTGCCCAGCCTGCCGTTTGCAGAAATCAAAGCCCTGTGGCGAAAGCTGTTCGGCGGTGAAACACCCACCCACAACCGGCAATTTCTGGAGCGCCGCATTGCCTACAAACTGCAGGAGGTCGAGTTCCGCAAGGTCGACCCGGGGCTGCTGGAGCGCAATAACAAAAAGATTGCCTCGCTGATTGCCACCGGCAAGCTCAGAAAGCGAGACCGAGATTTCCACCCAACGCCCGGCACACTGTTCACCCGCGAGTACCACGGCAAGGTGCACCAGGTGATCGCCACGGCCGACGGCCAGTACGAGTTTGAAGGTCGCCCCTACCGCAGCCTCTCGATGATTGCGCGAGAGATCACCAGCAGCCGCTGGTCAGGTCCCGTCTTTTTTGGGCTCAAGGACGACGCAGCCAAATCTTCAGCCAAGAAAGGCGGCTCCAAATGAGTGAAGTATTGAAACGCCGCATGCGCTGCGCGGTTTACACGCGCAAGTCCAGCGAAGAAGGACTTGACCAGGAATACAACTCGATTGATGCCCAGCGCGACGCCGGGCATGCCTACATCGCCAGCCAGCGCGCCGAGGGCTGGATTGCGGTGGCTGATGACTATGACGACCCGGCATTCTCCGGCGGCAACATGGAACGCCCCGCTCTCAAGCGCCTGATGGCCGACATTGAGGCCGGGAAAATTGATGTGATCGTGATCTACAAGATCGACCGGCTGACTCGCTGCCTGGCTGACTTTTCCAAGATGGTCGAGGTCTTTGAGCGCCAGGGCGTGTCCTTTGTGTCGGTCACCCAGCAATTCAACACGACCACATCCATGGGCCGACTGATGCTCAACGTGCTGCTGTCCTTTGCCCAGTTTGAGCGGGAGGTGACTGGCGAGCGCATCAGGGACAAGATTGCAGCCAGCAAACGCAAGGGCATGTGGATGGGCGGCATCCCCCCGATTGGCTATGACGTTGCCAATCGGCGTCTGATTCCCAATGAGGCCGAGGCCAAGACGATCGCGCACATCTTCCAGCGTTTTGTGGAATTGGGCTCGACCACCAAGTTGGTCAAGGAGTTGCGGCTGGACGGTGTGACCTCCAAAGCCTGGACCACCCAGGACGGTCGAGTCCGGGAGGGCAAGCCGATCGACAAAGGACTGATTTACAAGGTACTGAACAACCGCACCTACCTGGGTGAGTTGCGCCACAAGGAGCTTTGGTACCAGGCGGAGCACCCGCCGATCATCACGAAGTCCATTTGGGATGATGCGCACGCGATCCTCAGCACCAACGGCCGGGTGCGGGCAGGCACGACCCGGGCAGCCACGCAGTACCTGCTCAAAGGCATCGTCTTTGGCAGTGACGGCCGCGCTATGTCGCCATTCCAAACCGCCAAACAAAACGGTCGCCGCTACCGGTATTACGTGCCGCAGCGCGACATCAAGGAGCACGCCGGTGCATCGGGCCTGCCCCGCATGCCAGCGGCGGAGTTGGAGTCAGCGGTGCTGGAGCAACTGCGCGGTCATTTGCGCTCGCCGGATGTGGTTAGAGATGTCCTGCCGCAGGCCCTGAAATACGAGCCGACGCTGGATGAAGCCGTCGTGACGGTGGCCATGAAGCGGCTTGACGATGTCTGGGACCAGTTATTCCCTGCGGAGCAGATGCGGATTGTGCGGTTGCTGGTTCGCCAGGTAAATGTCTCACCAAACAACATGTCAATGGATTTGCACCCCACGGGCATCCAGCGACTGTTGCTTGAGTTGCATCACAAAAAACTGCGCACCACTGAAACGGAATTGGAAGCGGAGGCCATGGCATGAGCGAACTTCAAATCCGAGCCACCGGCACCACAGAAGTAATCCAGTCCAGCGACGGCCGGATCACGCTGTCGGTACCGATTCAGATCAAGCGCCGCAGCGGGCGCAAACAAATGACTCTGCCCAACGGGCAATCAGGGCAGCCGGGCAAACTGTTGCGACCTTGGGATGTGGCGGCCACACCGCTGCAACTGGCGCTGGCCAGAGGCCACCGGTGGCTGGCTATGCTGGAGTCCGGCAAGGTGAGAAATCTGACTGAAATTGCAGCGCTGGAGGGAGTCGACAACAGCTACGTCAGTCGGATGGTCAATCTGACTACCTTGGCACCGGACATCGTCGAGGCGATTCTGGAGGATGCGCTGCCGGACCACCTGACGTTGTTTGATCTTGCTGTGGATCCGCCTGCGTTGTGGGAGGAGCAGCGGTTACGGATTTGATGAGGCGGAAACTGTAAAAGGATAGTGATGGCGACTGACTCCAAGGCTGCGGAAGCCGTCTGTCAGTTCCCACAGCCAAGCTCACGGTGTCGGGCACTTTACGGTCATTGCCGCGTGATCTCGATGGCGGCATCTACGGCCGGTTTAGGCGAGGCAGCTGACGTAATTGGGGTGACTGGCAAGGTCATGTATGGAGACCTGGGGTGAGACTTCCGCGAGCTGAAGATCGGGCGCCGAAGCCTACGCGAAGTAAGCTGGCAGCGTGCGCTGACCGGCTTCACAAAACGTCGGTCATCCGCTTGAGGGATCGGGATCTTGACGTTTTAAATGAATTTGCCTACGGGTTCACGTTATATTGATGGTTACAAAAGTGCACAAGCTTGGCGCAGATGCGGGCGGCACTCGTAGCGGAGGTATAGGCTTGACAGATTCAGTTCCGACGATTTCGGCGAGGGAATTCGCTACAGCGATCGCGCTCCGGCCGAACTTGGTTGCATGGTTTCTCGGTGCAGGTGCCTCGGCGGCGTCTGGCATCCCGACTGGCTACATGATGATCCGGGACTTCAAGGCCCAAATCTACTGCCGCGAGAACAACCTCTCCAAACGCGAAATTGACACCGGCGACCCGGTGTGGATCGAACGAATCGACGCCTTCTTTCGCGGGTCCTCCCTGTTGCCGCCCGATGGTGACCCCACCGAATATGCCCAGGCGTTCGAGGCGGTGTACCCGCACCCCCGGTTGCGGCGTCAGTACATCGACGACGCGATAAAGAAGGGCACGCCATGCTACGGACACAAGGTCCTGGCAAGCATGATGGCTGGCGGCAAGGTCGATTGCGTCTTCACCACGAACTTCGACCCCTTGGTAGAGGATGCTGCTGTCGCAGCCAATACGTTGCTTCCGGTTACTGACCAGCGCCGTACGACAGTCGCAGGCCTAGATTCAGCAGCACGGGCCAAGCGGTGCCTGACCGAGGCCGACTGGCCTCTGGTGGCAAAGCTTCACGGCGACTACCAATCCATTGAAATCAAGAACACCGGCTCGGAACTCGAGAAGCAAGACGAGCGTATGCGGCACGTACTGATCGAAGTGAGCCAGCGACTTGGCATGGTGCTCGTCGGTTACAGCGGCCGTGATGCGTCCGTGATGGAGGCGTTGAATGCTGTCCTCAAGGAAACCACGCCGTTCCCCAACGGGCTGTACTGGGTCACTCAATCATCGTCGAAGCTACTTCCTGCCGTGGTGGAGTTCCTGGCGAACGCTCAGCTCGCTGGCGTCGACGTGGCCGTCGTGGAGTGCAAGACGTTTGATGAGCTGGCCGCTGACGTGCTGAAGCATGTTGACCTCCCCAAGGTCCTCATGGACCAACTTGAGCAGGGAAGGGCAGAACCGCGGCTGGTGCCTGTGCAGTTGCCCCAAAGTGACGCTCGACAATTTCCGGTCCTGCGGTACTCGGCCTTGCTGATCGAGTCTATGCCCCGGCTCGCCCGCCGGATAATGCTCAATCAGGCCGCGACTTCACCGGTTGTGCGGTCGATGCTGAAGGAGAAAAAGGTGCGCGCTGCGGTGGCCGCGAATGGTAAGGACCTTGCGGTGTTTGGCAGGGACGATGCTATCCTCACCGCGCTCACTCCCCTGGGTCCGAAGCTGGCAGGAACTGTCGAGCTCGACGCGGCGCGCAACAGTTGGGCTATGGGCCTGCTCTACGACGCGCTGGTGCAGGCGCTGTCCAGACACCGTCCGTTGAACCCCAGGCTGCGCACATCGGGCCATTCCCTGGTCGTAACAGCCCCTCGCGAGGGTGAAGACGAACTGCACACCCAAAGGCGTGTTGAGGACCTAGCCGGGCTCAAGCAGGCTTATGCCAGTGCACTCACAGGGGTAGTACCAAAGCTCGGCTATCCCTTCCAGGAAGGCATCTTCCTGAAGCTCGAGCAAATCGAAGAGCGATGGTGGTGTGGATTCGAACCGTACACGTTCGTTCAGACTCCCCGAGAGGAGCGCCCAGCGACGCCGGAAGGCGAGCCGCCGAGTGCCGAGAAGGACGGGCTTAGAATCTATCCGTAAATTATGTTGATCTTCAACGGCACCTTGCGTAGCGCGATGATCGCGGCTGCGATGTGGTTGAGCGCAACAAAGCTGCGTTCGAGCTTCTCGTATCGCACCAGCAACTT